>PPYF01350837.1_pt1 | contig 10202 bp, 10 predicted proteins | sample 1559871 | NCBI WGS metagenome assembly PPYF01 (sample SAMN08240021, study PRJNA423297) | Human gut metagenome, whole genome shotgun sequencing project.
CAGAGAGCTTCGCCCGTGAGAAATCGGGTGGAAAGAAAGTAACCTACACCAACCCGATAGCCGTTGCGAAGAACGGGGGTTGGCGGTATCAGTATGGCAATCAATTTTACGTCGAATTAGTCAATCAGTATTTAACTGTTCCGCAGGTATCGGGAGAGCTGGCACAAAAGGTAATGAATGAAGCGTTAAAATATCAAGGCTGGAAATATGTGTATGGAGGTAGCAATCCCAACACTTCTTTTGACTGTTCGGGGCTGACGCAATGGTGCTATGGAAAAGCTGGTATCTCCTTACCGAGAACGGCACAAGCACAGTATGACGCTACCCAACATCTGCCACTCTCGCAGGCAAAGGCTGGGGACTTGGTATTTTTCCATTCTACCTATAACGCTGGAAGTTATGTAACACATGTCGGTATTCTTGTTTCGCCGACACAGATGTACCACGCAGGAAATCCGATAGGATATGCAGATTTGAGTAGTAGTTACTGGCAACAGCACTTAATCGGTGCAGGACGAGTAAAACAATAGAAAGTGTCTAAAAATGAATAATCCGGGGTGAAATCCATCACCTGTCCGGCGTATGGAAATCAATATTCCGTTTTTTACGGAATCACGATTCCGGAAAAAAGGGAATCGCATTTTTCCTAAAACCTTATAATGATGTTATGCACTTTATAGTGTAAATTCATTATGAGGAGGTCACGATTATGACCAAATATCGAGAAATCATCCGGCTTACTGGATTGGGATTCTCACAACGCAACATCATGGCAAGCTGTGGTGTTTCACAAAAAACTGTCGTCAAAGTTCAAAAACGTGCCAGAGAACTAAATATCTCTTGGCCTCTTGATGAATCAATGACCGACACAGAACTTCAAAGGCTCATGTTCTCTAAAGAGAGCAAGGTATCTGCCAAGAAGCGGATGCCGGATTATGATTACATCCGTAAGGAGCTGCTTCGCAACGGCGTAAGCAAAAAACTCCTATGGACGGAATACATGGAGGATTGCCGTGCCAATGGTGAAGAACCACTCATGTATTCACAGTTCTGCTATCACATCCAACAGGATGAGCAGAAGCATCGTGCTACCATGCATATCAACCGTAAACCCGGTGAGCAGGTTGAAGTTGACTGGGCAGGTGATCCTGCAACAGTCATTGATCCTGATACCGGCGAAATCATCAAAGCATACATATTTGTCGGTGTAATGACTTACAGCCAGTATGCATACGTGGAAGCATTTCTGGACATGAAACAGAAATCATGGATCAATGCACATGTCCATATGTACGAATATTTTGGTGGTGTTGCCAGAATCCTCGTACCGGATAATTGCAAAACTGCAGTTGTTCATAATGGCGGATGGAAAGACCAGCAGATCAATGAGACCTATCAGGAACTGGCTGAGCATTATGGCACTGCTATTATTCCGGCGCGTGTCAGGGCTCCCAAGGATAAGCCGAATGCTGAAGGGACGGTAGGAAATATCTCTACCTGGATTACAGCAGCACTTCGGGATGAACAGTTCTTCTCCTTTGCCGAATTAAATCGTGCAATCAGAGACAAGCTCGAACTGTTCAACCAAAGGCTCTTTCAAAAGAAAGAGGGTAGTCGGCGAAGCTTATTTCTTGAGGAAGAAAAACCATTGCTGGCACCATTACCTTCTACCCGTTTTGAACTGAGCGACTGGAAGACAGCCACCGTCCAGTTCAATTATCACATATCTGTGGATGGAATGCTATACTCAGTTCCTTATGAATACATCAAAAAGAAAGTGGATGTAAAGGTAACAGATACTACTATTGAAATTTTCTACAATCATAACCGCATTGCTTCCCACCGTCGTCTGAAAGGACGCCCTGGGCAGTACAGCACGGTCACGGAACATATGCCGGAAGACCACCTGAAATATCTGGAATGGAACGGCGACCGGTTCCGCAAATGGGCTGAGCGGATTGGCATAAATACGTACACTGTGGTCAATGCAATACTGACCTCCAAACGTGTGGAACAACAGACCTACCGAAGTTGTATGGGACTTCTGAAGCTTGCTGAGAAATACTCAGATGCATTGCTTGAAGTAGCCTGTAAAAAGGCATTGTCCTATACATCTTCGCCCAGTTACAAGAGTATTAAAAACATCCTTGTAACCGGTTCTGTAAAGCCGGAATCAGAAACTACTGAATCCACGACCACACATAAAGCACACGGCATCACAAGAGGTGCCGATTACTATCGGAGGTAAACACATATGACCAATCAAAGTACAATAGATAAATTAATTGAAATGCGCCTTACCACTATGGCAGATGCATTCCGCAACCAGCTGGCTGATCCTAAATTTAGAGAAGTACCATTTGAGGATCGCTTTGGTATGCTGGTAGACATTGAATACAGCAATCGGAAAAACAACCGTCTGAAACGGCTAATCCATAATGCTGGATTCGACCAGCCGGAAGCAAATATTATAGATATCAATTACACTTCCGGACGCAAGCTTAACAAGGATCTCATTAACCGACTTGCAACTTGCGAATATATATCTGAACACCGAAATCTTTTTATCACCGGCGCTACAGGCTGTGGTAAAACATACATGGCCTGTGCCTTTGGCATGGAGGCTTGTAAGCAGTATTTCAATACCAAGTATGTCCGACTCCCTGATCTGCTTATGGATCTGGAGACAGCACGGGCAGATGGTAACTACAAAAAAGTCATGGCAAAGTATGCCAATCCAGTTGTTCTGATCCTGGATGAGTGGCTTCTATTGAAACCAACGAATTCGGAACAAAGGGACATCTTCGAACTACTTCATAGGAGACGTAAGAAATCTTCAACGATTTTCTGTTCCCAGTATGCATTCGAGGAATGGTATGAGCAGCTCGGCGGTGGTGACAGTCCTCTGGCAGATGCAATCATTGACCGTATTGCTCACGACAGTTATCGAATAAATATCACAAGCATTGATACTGAACATGATAGATCAATGCGTGAGGTATATGGTTTGGATAAAGAACTACGCGAGTAAACTCGCATAATTACATAGGTGATTTCCACTTCCGGACATCTGATTCCCAAATTTCCGGAAGTGCGATTTCATCGCACAAGAATATTCATAAAAATAATTAAGTTTGACAATATGAGAATAAAGTACGACATTTTCATAAAAAAGTGTGACAATATTTATCACAACGAATGGCTGATAAAAAAGTATGACAACCACAAAGCAAAAATCATAAAAAAGCCTGACAATATCAGGATAAATACCATAGGTGGCAATGTCATAAATCAGAACGTGGAATCGTCACGCTGACCAGCTTGGAGTGCAGAGCATTTCATGCTTTTCTATTGTCAAACTATTTTATCACAAAGGCACTTGTAAATGTAAGACTTTATTATGAAAGGACAGAAAGGACTTGAAAAATATGTTTAAGAAGAATGAGAAACAGACAGAAACTATCAAAGAACCAAAAGAAAAAAAGGTGCGTACTGTCAAGGTAGGCACACATAAGAAAACCGTATACTATCCGTACTGACATTCCGACCAGCTCCACGGTTACAGACGTGATTATCTGGGATATAGAACAGTCTGGGGAGAACGCTTTTACTGCTACCTACGAAGTAGATCAGCAGATAAAAGAGGGCGACCAGACAAGGAACGTATCAGAAACCTATACCGTGAAAGTCCATGTAGACGCTGACGGGGATATGGTAATCATACAGAACCCTACCCTCGCTCCTGCTATGGAAAAATCCAGTTATGAACCAAAGGCACAGGAAGCCGACAACAGTGTGGACGCTGACACTGTAAATGACGCTACGGCATTTCTGGAAACATTCTTCAAGCTGTACCCTACCGCTACAGAAACGGAGCTTGCTTATTATGTAGAGGGAAATGCCCTTGAACCGATAAATGGGGACTATCTCTATTCCGAGCTTGGCAATCCCGTGTTTACAAAGGACGGGGGCAATGTGAAAGTCAAGGTATCTGTGAAGTTCATTGACAATCAGACAAAGGCGGCGCAGGTATCACAGTATGAATTAACACTTTATAAGGATAGTAACTGGAAAATATTATCCAATAATAAATAAAAAATGAAAGGAGCAAAAGCTCCTTTCGTATTTTATTTTATTGGTGCTTTATCCATTTCATATCCATATATTTTATAATCTTGACTATATAGATTTGCTAAAGAAAAATAATCTCCTGTAGGTAAAAATTCACTTCTATCAATACTGTGTTGTGTCAACAATTTAGATTCATTTGTATTGTTAATATTGGAAGTTATAATTGCAGTATGGTCTATATCTCCATCTTTGGTAAAGTCTACTGAAATTACATCTCCTGCTGTAAGTAAATCTGATGTTTTTGCTATACCAGCTCTGGATTCCCAATGCTGATAAAAATTATTAGCTCCACCCCATGTATGTGATGGCTTTCCATTATCATAATACCAGTTTTTAGATTGTCTATGTGGTAAAATCAATCCTGATTTTCTATATTGAAAACCACCATAACTTAAACATTGTGAAACAAAATTTGTACAGTCGCTCCAACCTCTTCTTATTGCAGACTGTCCCTCTGCATTTTCATCTAAATCATTGTAATCATTAGAATTAAGGTCTTGCTTATAATAATTAGCATAATATGGAAAATCTGTATTATTTGTTCTATTCCACCATTGCTTTGCATATTGAGTAGCTTTATTAGAAGAGTACCCATTTGATTCTCTATTATCACTAGGAGTTATTTTGTTAGATAATTCAGTTGAACTCTTACTTATTGGTAATAACAATTCAAGTTCTTCAGAATTAAATTCTTTTTCTTTTAAACAAGAAATGATTTTTTTATTAGACTCTGCATTTTCATAAATATCTATAAATTCTGCAAATTCCGCTAGTTTATCATTAAGTTCCTTATTAGTAGAAGTTGGTATAGCATAACCTTTAATATATTGTTGAAATTCATAGTTATCTAAATCCGCTACAATACCTAGTGCACTAGCTTTTTCTGCTATGTAGTTATACGCTTCTTTATACTTAATAAGAGCTTCTTCTTTAGTGATTGTTGTTTCAGGAAACAAATTGATTTCCATTCCTTGATATGTAAATTCATTGAATAATCTATATTCATTATTATAGAACATAGAGCTCTCTATACATTCTTGTAAATCACTTGGATTTTGACTACTTGCATAAACAGGACTACCTAATGTAGTAATGATAGTTGTAATCAATAAAACTGAAAACATTTTTTTCATAATCATTACTCCTAATTTCTATTTTTATTTAAACTTATGACTTTATTACATTCACTAACAAGCCTATCATCATGTGTAGCTAAAATAACGATTGCCCCATTTGAAGCACATTCTTTTAATAAGCTAATCACGATTTGTCTATTTTCAGAATCAAGAGAAGCAGTAGGCTCATCAGCATAGATAATAGAAGCATTTTTTAATATTGCCCTTGCTATACCTATGCGTTGCTTTTCTCCACCAGAGAGTACGATTGCTAGTTCAGAATCTCTACCATTTAAACCAACTTTATCTAATATGTTTTTCACAGCTTTACTTTTAGCTTTTGACTTATCTAATGTAATGTTATATGCTACAGTTTCATCTTCGATAATTCCATAATCTTGATAAATAAATGTCGCATATTTATGCCAAAATTTCGTTTTATCCTTATCGTTCCACTTTGAAGTATCTTTGCCATTTATCAAAATAGAACCACTTTCTATTGGCTGTATTAAACCTAAACAATTTAATAATGTCGTTTTTCCACACCCAGAAGAACCTGTGAGAGCTACCATATCTCCACTATTCATTGTGTCTGTGATATTTGAGAAAATGCGTTTTCCTTTGATTACAACGCTTATACTATTCATTTTAATTTCCATTTTTACACCCCATTTTTTACTCATTTCTTGTTGCTACTTTGTAAAATGCTTGTCTAGTACATATATGATAAGCAACAAAATTACTCAAGCAATATAAAATCAAAATAATAACGCTCACTGATAAAACTGTAATAATTTCTGGTCGTCTTATAACAAAAGAAATTACTGCTCCAATGATTACCGTGATTATCGCAATAAATGATTCATGCACAAAGGTTTGCATTATTATTTCTTTGTATGATTTTCCGAATGTATGTAACGTAAATATTCGTTTTCTGTTTTCGCTTACCCATAACTGTGCGGTAAGAATACCTGCAAAAATCATAGATACAAAAATTAGAATACAAGCTATCACATAGAATACAGCTTCTTTTGCAAATTTTTGAGCTTGTGATAAAGCAACATCAGCAATAGTATCTATCGAAACAACGTAATCTTTTACAGGTGTTTTTGCTAATTCAGTTCTCAATAAATTTTCATCTGGAAAAACAACATTACCACTTGAACAAGCAGGTAACGTAAAACCTAATGTATTTAATGATTGTACTGGATTATCCACTAATATAACTAATGGATTTTTAGCTTGTATAGTGCTTCCACCATAGCCAACATTTGGCGGTAAAGCTAAAAATTTATCTCCGCTAAATTCATAGAAGTTAATTCCGCTAGGCTGGATTTCTTCTGTCTTAGTCCATAAAGGCATTTGAACATTTATAAAGTCCTGTAGTGGTTTATCTAAATCGTTCAATTTAATTTTATTCAATTCTCCACCACTTTTATTTTCTTCTATTCCAATATCAAAAGAATCAACCCATGATTTATCAGTAACTATTATGTGGTCGTAACCACCGTATTCTTCCTCACTTAATTGTATAGATTTATCAATAGATAAAGATAAGGATAAATTATCGTTATCTGCCATATTTGCAAAAAAATCATCAACATATGGCAACATTTTATCTGTACTTAATGAATCTAAATCGCTGAAAGATATACTTACAATGCTTTGCATATTTTCCCATAAAGAATACTCATTAGATAACTGCTGTAAAATGTAAGCAGATGTTATGGTGCTTGGTACTATCAAAAGAGCTAATATTATTGACATAATTCTAGTGCCAATACTGAGCATTCTGAATTTTTTGAAAGGAATTTCTCTTTTCGCAAGATGTTCTGTTTTTGGTTTGACAATCATTGAAATACCGAAACTAATCAATGCTGAAATAACAACCAATACCAATAGTGTTATAATATCCTTAGATAACAATAATGTAATTTGTTTAAAATCATTAGTAATTCCAATATATACCCAAAATGCTATGAGTGAAATTAAATAACTGGATATAAACATTTTTGATAGTGTTAATGTATCTTCAATATGAATTTTTTTAATGTCTACTCCACTCAATAATCTTATACTTCTTCCTTTTGAGTGTGAAATAAACCATGTCAATAATACTGAAATGAATAATAATAATACTGTTAAAATAACATTTCCAACACCATTATGAACTAAATTGTAATACAAACTTTTTATAAACGATACTTTTCTCAACCATTGAATAGTAATTCCGTTATCATTAGCCCAGTTTTCTATATCCTGTTTAAAATTCTGATTTCCCTTTACTGCATAATTTCCATATAAAGGTCTATTACCAATATCTTTAGATGAAATTAACTTTCCCTCTAAACTTGAATCTAACCATTTAATATTATCATTATCAATAATAATGTCAGAACTTTTTGGTTTCTCATCTCCAAAGTAAATGATGTCTTTTTTATTTTTATATTCATCACTAGGAATAACAACTTTTACTAAAGTAGCATTGTGCTTATTCGTGATATTATCTAACTCTGAAATAAGTTGTTCTTTCGTAGTACCAGTTTCAGCAATATTTAATACAAGTTGTTCTGTTGTACCTAAAGGTAATTGCTGTTGGTCATTCATTAAATTCTGAAAGATCATAATGAATGAAAATAAAGCTAAAATAAAACTAATCAATCTAATGCCATGTTTATTCATAAAAATATCAACTCCATTATCCTATTTATTAAATAAAATAGGCTTCGATGACAAGCACCGAAGCCTAAAATCTAATTTGTCATTTAAGCTATCAAACAATAAATATGATACTTAACTAACAAACACGATAGAAATACTGGTCATTAGAATCAGATTGAATAGCCCATAATTCAGCGATAGATTTCTTACCTGATGCAGTATTTACTGAACGTGATGTCTTACCATTCAACTTAACTGTTGAACCATGACATCTATTAACTGTGTAGTAAGAACGAACTTTAGCATTCCAGAAACCGTATTGCCATGTTCCACCTTCACTTGGATATTGGTACAATGGTCCATATGCCAACCAACAAGTTTCAACTCCTTCTGGATTACCACCAATCATACCTTCAGTCCATGTGCCATTTTCGTCCTCGTAAGTTGTCTTTACGATTCCATTTTGTGCGTCCTTGTCGCCTGTGTCATTCGTCGCTGCCATTACTGGCGTAGCTAACATCATTGAAGCCACCATGCTCACAGCTGCTAGTTTAGTGAATAAAGACTTTTTGTTTAACATAACCATTCCTCCTTTTGGCTCCTTTTAGCTACTTTATTCTACACCTTTATGATAGTCCTAAACCACTGAATTGTCAATATCTAACAATATGAAATTATAAAAAAAATAAACGCTTTCATAAAATGACGAATTTTGTCAATTTAATGCTATAATTATATAAATAATGCACAAGCATTTGTTAAAAATTCTACAATCTTAAAGTGATTATAACTATCTATCAAAGCATAGAATCAAATAGAAAAATATTTTATATTTATATTATTTTTTCATTTCGACTGTTTTCGCTCAATTTTTTTGATGTGATAGATTATAATTTTAATGTAATATGTATCGTTTATATTTTTTTACAGGAGATTGGTTACAAATGGGAAAACATATTTTAATTGTACACTAAATAAAGTTATTGATAATGATACAAACTTTCATTTTTATAGTTGTTTTAATATCCCAAAAATTTTAATAAATACTTTTAAAATTGTCCGCTACAACAATTTGTTTTGTACGGACTTTTTTCATGCTCAAAAACTTTTTTTCACTTTTTTTGAAATTAGGTTAGCAAATCACACCTGCCTGTACAGTGTTGGTGCGGAAAGGGGGATAAAGATTCTCCGCTTTGTGCAGGGAGGAGGTGTGAACATGAAACCGACTTCTTTTGAAAACGCAATTCGCTTACAGTTCGATACGCTAATGAAAAAAGTTATTGACGGAATCATAAAGAATTATGAAAAAGAATTAGACCGACGGTCTAATCGTGAAATCCCGTTTTGTGAACTACCAAAAATTGTGGTTAATTCCTTTCCTGTTTTTGATGATTACGAACTTGATGTAACTATTTTTGATGTGTATGGAATGGAAGCCCGAGTATCGGGTAATGAACTATGTAAAGCGTTACAACAGTTACCAGAGAGAAAAAGAAATAATCTCTTAATGTTCTATTTTCTTGACATGAGTGATACAGAAATTGCAGAACTTCAGCATATCTCAAGAGCTGGTGTATTTAAAAATCGTCAAGTCGCTTTACATAATATGAAAAAAATTTTACAGGAGGAAAAGTAGATGGGAAAAGCTGTTGCAAAATGCCCTCCTTACCGTTTAATTGCTTCTGTAGCAGACGGGGACGAAAAAGCAATAGAAAAAATGCTTCAATTCTATGACGCTTACCTTTCAAAGTGTTGTCTTCGTCCTTTGTATGATGAATACGGAAATCTTTATATTGCTGTTGATATGGAACTGAAAGGACGTATTCGTGAAGCAATGATAAAGAAAATGAGAGCATTTGAAGTAAACATTAAATAATGATTATATCGGGATATGATTTGCCAAAACCCTCTTTCCTGTCCCGATTTAAAGATTTGTCAATCTATAAAAATCTGTTGACTACGACAGATTTTTATAGGCGGACAAGCCTATTGTTCTTTGACAACTGAATAAAGCAGACAGATACGTTTGTGAGGTAGCAAGCCACGGGGACTGTACGCCACGACCTTTCCAAAAGAAAGCGAGCGACCCACGCAGTGATCCGAGAGCGACCGTTGGAAAAGTCGCTTTGCCACGACCTACCCTCACAGAATAATGATACGTCCGCATGGTGCGGTTCTGCCCACAAGAATGGGAATAGTTGAGATACTAACGGAGCTTTCCAAAGCCGTCTGCCTGCTTGTAAAAAATGACACACAGTAAAGGGGGTGCATAGATTATGAACAATACTGATGTGC
>PPYF01017388.1_pt1 | contig 10201 bp, 12 predicted proteins | sample 1559871 | NCBI WGS metagenome assembly PPYF01 (sample SAMN08240021, study PRJNA423297) | Human gut metagenome, whole genome shotgun sequencing project.
ATTTTGAAGGTCAAAAAAATATAAGAGAGTATAATGATTTAGATAATTGTCAAAGTAGTTATGAAAAAAAAGATTATACAGATAATACTATAAAAAATATTGATAATCAAAATGATGTTGAATTGGAAAGAAATGAAAAAAATAAGCAGGAAGCTAGTGAAAAATTAGAAGAAGAAAAAAATACTAGTATAAAATCAAATATGATTGGAACTTTTTATAGTAGCTCATCACCCGGAGAAGAAAGCTTTGTAAAAGAAAATAGCAAGGTGAAAAAGGGAGATGTTATATGTATTATTGAATCTATGAAATTGATGAATGAGATCAAGGCACCTTTTGACTGTGAAATTTCTAAATGCTTGATTCAGGACGAAGAAATAGTAGAATTTGGTCAAGATTTGTTTGAAGTGAGGGGATTTGATGACTAGAAAGATAAATAAAGTTCTAATAGCAAATAGAGGAGAAATAGCTGTAAGAATAATTAGAACTTTAAAAGATATGAACATTAAAAGTGTGGCTATATTTTCAGATGTCGATAGGGACTCTCTACATACAAAAATGGCAGATGAATCAATATGTATTGGACCCAGAAGTGTAAATGATAGCTACCTAAACAAAATGCAGATAATAAATGCAGCGATTGTTACAGGCGCAGATGCTATACATCCTGGATTTGGCTTTCTATCAGAAAATCCAAGCTTTGCAAAAATGTGTGAGATCTATAATATAAAATTTATAGGACCAAGTAGTAAGGTTATGGAGTTGATGGGAAACAAAGATGCATCAAAACAAATTATGAAGTCAAAGTCTATACCTGTGGTTCCTGGATCAGATGGAGTGGTAGAAAGTATAGATATGGCAAAAAAATTGGCAAATGACATAGCTTATCCAGTAATAATCAAGGCAAAATCTGGTGGCGGTGGAAAGGGTATGAGAGTTGTAAATTGTGAAAGAGAGCTTGAGGGATCTTTTAAATCTGCCCAGAAGGAGGCCGAAAATGCTTTTGCTGATAGGGATGTCTATATAGAAAAATATATAGAATCTCCAAGACATATAGAAGTTCAAATTATGGCAGATGAATTTGGAAATGTAATACACCTAGGTGCTAGAGATTGCTCTATGCAGATGAACCATCAAAAAATAATTGAAGAAGCCCCTGCCAAATATGTTGATGAAGATACACTTAATAGTCTTTATGAAATGTCTATTAAGGCTACGAAAGAGCTAGGATATACAAATGTAGGAACCATAGAATATCTAGTATCAAAGGATAACCAAATATATTTTATGGAGATGAATACTAGAATTCAGGTAGAGCATCCTGTAACAGAGATGATAACTGGGATTGATATTGTAAGGGAGCAAATAAATATAGCATCTCAAAAGAAATTATCTTATAAGCAGGAAGATGTAGATATTAAGGGACATGCAATTGAATGCAGAATAAATGCTTATGATTCAGAAAATAACTTTTTACCAAGTGTTGGTAAGATAGAAGGAATTAACTTTCCAGGCGGATATGGTGTGAGAATAGATAGTGCAATCTATCAAGGTTATGAGGTGTTACCATTTTATGACTCTATGCTGGCAAAGATAATTACATTTGGAAAAGATAGAGATGAGGCAATAAGTATAATGTTGAGAGCTTTAAGTGAGTTGGCAATAGATGGTTTAAAGACAAATATAAAATTTAATAAAGATATTATTGGAGGCAATGATTTTATATCTGGAAATTTCTCTACATCATACTTAGAAGATAATTTTAAAAAAAGTATAGCCGAATAGAGATTATCTAGATCATAGGAGAAGTATAGATGATATTAGAACATTTTAAAAGAAAAAAATATAAAGCTGCAAACTCTATAAATATACAGGCTAATTTTGCTGTAAAATGTCCAGAGTGTGAGGGTATATTTTTTAAAAATGATATAGACAAAAAAAATAAGATATGTCCATCATGTGGAAAGTATCTAAAAATGAGTGCAAGAGAAAGAATTGAAAGTATAGTAGATAAAGATAGCTTTACAGAGTATTTCAAGGAAAGAAAGATAAGAGATCCGCTAGAATTTCCAGAATATAAAGAAAAGCAAGCTAATTTACGAAAAAAGCTTAAAGAAGATGAAGCTTTGGTATGTGGAGTAGCAAAGATAGATGACATTAAAGTAGTGATAGCGGTGATGGATACTAGATTTATGATGGCAAGTATGGGATCTACTGTTGGAGAAAAGATTACTAAAAGCATAGAGTTATCTATTAAAAAGAAATATCCGCTTGTGATATTTACTGCATCAGGAGGAGCTAGAATGCAAGAGGGGATGTTTTCTTTGATGCAAATGGCAAAGACCTCACAGGCAATAGCAAAGCATAATCAAAAGGGACTTCTCTATATTACAGTATTAACTGATCCAACTACTGGAGGGGTGAGTGCAAGCTTTGCAAGTTTAGGAGATGTAATAATTGCAGAAAAAGGAGCTTTGATAGGATTTGCAGGGCCGAGAGTGATACAACAGGTGACAGCTAGTAAACTACCTGAAGGTTTTCAAAGAGCTGAATTTCTATTGGAGCATGGTTTGGTAGATATGGTGGTTCAAAGAGAGATGATGAGAGATACAATCTCCAATATATTGAAGATACACTCTAAGATAAAAAGGAGGGGCTAATACATTGGAAGCAATTGATATAGTTAGAAAGGCAAGAGATGTCAATAGGCTCAAGGCGATGGATTATATTGAGTATTTATGTGAACCATTTGTGGAGCTTCATGGTGATAGACTATTCTCAGATGATGAAGTGATAGTTGCTGGCATTGGTATGATTGAGGAATATTCTGTAATGATAATAGGTCATCAAAAAGATCGTAACTTTGGCATGGCTAAACCTGAAGGATATAGAAAGGTTCTTAGACTGATAGAATATGCACAGAAACATAAAATGCCTGTAATTACTCTAATAGATACGCCTGGTGCTGATTGTGGTATTGAAGCAGAACAAAGAGGACAGTCAAGTGCAATAGCAAATTGTATATGCAATTTCTCGCAACTAAAAATACCGACTCTATCAATAGTAATAGGAGAAGCTGGAAGCGGTGGAGCCCTTGCACTTGGAGTTACAGATGAGATATGGATGCTAGAAAATGGTGTGTATTCTATCTTATCACCTGAAGGATTTGCGAGTATTTTATGGAGAGATACTAATAGAAAAGATGAAGCAGCAAAACTTATGAGATTGACAAGTAAAGAACTTATGGAAGATGGTTTTGTAGATAAAATAATAAAAGAAGATGGTGGAGAATTATATCATCTTAAAAATGAAGTTTTAAAATTCCTCGAGAAGAACTATTTACTTTCTACGGATAAAATTCTAAAGAAAAGACATAATAAATATAGGAAAATACTCGGGGGATAGTATGAAAGAATTGAGTGCATGAAAACTATGGAAGAGACAAACAAAAAAATAATTAATAAAAATTCTATGGAAGATAGTAGTGATGATAGGTTTGAAAAGAACAATAAATCTCTAAACTCTGTGGAGGAGTTGGACTATGATGATACAAGAAAGATTATAAATGATATCATAGTAGATTTATTTAAAAATATACTGATGATTGAAGAAACATCATTGAAATCAAGAGGGATAAAAGATTTATCTCTTACAGAAGTACATGCAATAGAGGCAGTTGGAAATAATGGTGGAAAGAGAATGTCAAAGCTTGCTAGTGATCTAGGTATATCATTGGGAACTTTGACTAGCACTATGGATAAGTTAGAAAAGAAGAATTATGCCCAAAGAATAAGAAGTGAAAAAGATAAAAGGGTAGTAATTGCAAGGCTTACTAATAAGGGTGAGCTGGTATATAAAATTCATAGAAATTTTCATGATGAGATGATTGAAAATTTAATGATAGATTTAAAATTAAAAGAAGATAAGGATTTGATACATATATTAAAAAATATAAATAAATTCTTACTAAAAGAATATGGAGGTAACAATGTCTATTAGCATAATTTCGACAGGAAGTTACGCCACAGATGAAATTCTTGATAATGAATCACTTTCAAAAATGGTAGATACAAACAATGAATGGATATTGGAAAGAACAGGGATAAAGACAAGACATATAGCAAATGATATGACAACAGAAGAGCTTGCTAAAAAGGCTTGTGAGAAGGCTATAGAAAAATTGGATATAAATAAAGAAGATATTGGTCTTTTAATATTTGCGACAATATCATCTGATACAAAAGTTCCTTCTTCATCTTATACATTGGCAGGTGGTCTTGGCATAGAAAAAGCGGTTTGCTTTGATGTAAACGCAGCATGTAGTGGATTTGTATACTCAATGACGATAGCGAAGTCAATGATGAGGGATATGAATTGCAAATATGCACTAGTTATAGGTTCAGAAAGACTATCAAAGTATGTTGACTGGACAGATAGATCAACTTGTATATTATTTGGAGATGGAGCAGGCTGTGTACTATTAGAAAACAGTGAATATCAAGCTAACTTGGATGAAGAAGACAGCTTGTATAAAGAAGAAAATTTAAAAGTCAATGAATATCAAAACTCGGAAGTAAAAGCTTTAGATCTTCCAGTAAAACTTGAAATAAAAGATAGTATTTTAGCAGGAAAATATGATGAGAAAAAATATCTGACAGTGGACTCTAAGAATAAACTTACAGATGAGAGTTCGCCTTTTATAGAGATGAATGGTAGGCAGATATACAAGTTTGCTACGGATGTTGGTGTAAAAGTTATAGATAGACTTTTGAAAAGAAACAATATAAGTAGTGAAGACATAGTAATGGTGGTAGCACATCAAGCAAATAAAAGAATAATACAAACTCTTGCAGAAAAGAGCAGTTTGAAAATTGAAAAATGGTTTATCAATTTGGATAAATATGGAAACACATCATCGGCTAGTGTAGCATTTGCACTGGATGAAGCTTTAGAGAAGACAGATTTTGAAGAATATAAAGGAAAGTATCTTTTATCTCTAGCATTTGGTGGGGGCTTAAGCTATGGTGGAATCCTATTTAATATAAAATAATAAAATGAAGGTAAAAAAGGAGAATTAAAAATGTTATCAAAGGTTAAAGAAATATTAGCAGAACAGTTAGATGTAGAATTAGATTCAATAAAGGGTGATAGTGATATACAAGAAGATTTAGAGGCAGATTCACTAGATGTAATGGATATAATGACAGAAATAGAGGAAGAGTTTGATATAGAAGTAGAAGATGAAGACATTGAAACACTTAGAACTCCTAAGAAAATAGCTGACTATATATCTAATAAGGCATAGTAATTTAAGCTTTAAAGGTAATAAAGTCAAATCAATATCATAAAACTGTGTATTGAAAATCATGTTATAGAAGGATAAGATTATGAAAAAAAACAATATTTGTGATTTATTAGGAATAGAATATCCTATCTTTCAGGGAGGTATGGCTTGGATTGCGGATGCTAATTTGGCATCTGCAGTATCCAATGCAGGAGGCCTTGGAATTATAGCGGCTGGTAATGCTCCAAAGGAATGGGTTGTAGAAGAGATTAGAAAAACAAAAAATATGACAGACAAGCCATTTGCTTTGAATATAATGTTACTAAGTCCATTTATAGAGGATATTATAGATGCAGTAATAGAAGAAGATATAAAAATAGTAGTGACTGGAGCAGGTAATCCAGGTAAGTATTTTAAGAAGTTAAATGAGTATGGTGTAAAAATAATACCTGTTGTACCATCAGTAGCACAAGCCATAAGAATGCAAAGAAATGAAGGTGTAGTAGCTGTAATAGCTGAGGGTGCAGAGGCTGGAGGTCATATAGGTGTTACAAATACTATGTCTTTAATACCTCAAATTGTCGATAGTATAGACCTTCCTGTAATTGCAGCTGGGGGAATAGCTGACGGAAGAGGTATGAGTGCGGCATTTTGTTTAGGTGCATCAGGGGTACAGCTAGGGACTAGATTTTTATTGGCAAAAGAGTGTAAGGTTTCTGATGGATATAAAGAAAAGGTAATAAAAGCCAAGGATACATCAAGCACAGTGACTGGTCAATCTACAGGACATCCAGTAAGAGTACTTAAAAATAAGTTTGCTAAAAACTTTAAAAAGTTAGAAGAGGCAAATGCAAGTATTGAAGAGTTGGAAAAGTTTGGATCAGGAAGTTTGAGATCGGCAGTAGTAGACGGTGATGTTGAAAATGGTTCTGTTATGGCAGGTCAAGTAGCAGGGCTTGTGAATAAAGAAGAAAGTTGTAAAGAAATAATTGATGATTTGATGCAAGGATATGAAAGGACGGTAAGGTCTATATATGAGTAAGAAAATAGCGATATTATTTCCTGGCCAGGGTTCCCAGTATGAGGGGATGGGAAAGGATATACTAGAGAGTAAATCCTGTGAAGATATATATAATATATTTGAAAAAATAGTAGATAAAGAGACTTTTGAAATAGTAAAAGAGGCTTCACTTGAAAGTTTATCACGAACTAGATATGCTCAGCTAGCTATTTTTTTGAACAGTATGTGCTTATACTCTATAATAAAAGAAGAGATACTTGATAAATATAACATTCAAGTTGAATCAATGGCAGGGCTTAGCCTTGGAGAGTACAGTGCCTTGTGTGCATCATCTATAATTGATTTAGAGTCAGCTATAGAATTGGTATATAATAGAGGTATTATTATGGAGAAGGGAGCAGCAAACAAAGGATCTATGATGGCTATTTTAAAGTCTGATATGGATACGGTTAGTTCTTTGGTTGAAGAAGCAAGAAAAGAGCAAGTGCTGTCTATATGTAATCTAAACTCACCTTCTCAAATAGTGGTAGGTGGAGAGTATTCAGCTTTGGATAGACTTGAAAAGCTATGCAAAGAAAAGAAAATAAAAAGAACAGTAAGACTAGATGTAGAAGGTCCTTTTCACACTGAGATTTTGAGGGAATCATCAAATGAGTTTGAAGATTATCTAAAAAAAGTTACTTTTAAAAATAGTAATCTAGATGTATTTTCAAATCTAGATGCAAAAGTATATACAAAAGACAGTGATATAGTAGCTAAGCTCAAGGAACAAATGTGTTCAACAGTTTTATTTGAAGAATGTATTTTAAATATGATATCTCAAGGATGTGATACATTTATAGAGCTTGGACCTGGAAAAACATTGACAGGATTTGTAAAAAAAATAGATAAAACAGTAGAAGTGTTAAATATAGAAAAATTATCTGATATGGATAAAATAAAAAAATATGAGGTGTAAAGTATGAGTGTTGACAATAGACTTGCCTTTGTAACAGGAGGATCAAGAGGGATAGGAAGAGCAATAGTAGAAAAACTGGCAAATGATGGATACATAGTAGGTTTTAGCTATGTAAGTTCTGATGAAAAGGCAAATTCTATAGTTAAAGAGTTAGAAAGCAAGGGAATGAAGGCATTTTGCGTAAAGTTTGATGTAAAGAATTTTTGCGAAACAGAACACGCTATCTCAGAAATACAAGATAGATATGGAAGTATTGACGTATTAGTTAATAATGCTGGTATTACAAGAGATAAAATGTTTGTGAGAATGAAAGAAGCTGATTTTGATGATGTTATTGATACAAACTTAAAAGGCGTATTTAACTGTACTAAGCAAGTAGCTAGAAAAATGACTAAGCAAAAATATGGAAGAATAATAAATCTTTCTTCACTAGCTGGAGTTGTAGGAAATGTAGGTCAAGCGAACTATTCTGCATCTAAGGCTGGTGTAATAGGAATTACAAGAACTTTAGCAGCAGAATTGGGTTCTTATGGAGTTACGGTAAATGCAATCGCACCAGGATTTATAAAAACAGATATGACAGATGCTGTTCCAGATAATATCAAAGAAAATATAGTGAATATGATTCCTTTAAAAGAAATTGGATGCCCAGAGGATGTTGCAAATCTTGTATCTTTTCTTGCAGGTGATTCAGGAAGATATATTACTGGCCAAGTAATCAGTGTAGATGGAGGTCTCTCAGCTATATAGAGGAGGAAAATTATGAAAAAGAGAGTTGTAATTACTGGAGCAGGTGTAATTAGCCCAGTTGGAAATAATGTATTAGATTTCATATCAAATATAAAGGGATGTGTAAATGGGGTTGGAGAAATAAGTGCATTTGATAATTCTCTGTATAAAACCAAGCTAGCAGCTGAGGTAAAAAACTTTGATCCTAAAGATTTTAATATAGAGGGAAGTAGAAAAAAAGATAGATTTTTACAATTTGCAATAGCAGCGGCCAAGGAAGCTTGTAAAAATAGTGCTTATGTCGTTAATGAAGAAAATGAATTTAAAACAGGAGTGGTTGTTGGAAGTGGTATAGGTGGAATAATAAGTATAGAAGAAGAGCATAAAAAGTATTTGAATAAGGGACCTAAGAGAGTTTCATCTCATTTTATACCAAAATCAATCATAAATATGGCGGCTGGTCATGTGTCTATAGAGCTTGGGACAAGGGGTGTTTGTATATCTGATGTATCGGCCTGTGCAACAGGAACAGACTGCATAGGACACGCTTATAGACTGATAAAGGATGGATATCAAGATGCAGTATTTGCCGGTGGTTGTGAAGCATCAATATGTGAGCTTGCAATATCTGGATTTGAATCTATGACAGCTCTTTCATTTTCAGATGATATTAACAGAGCCTCAATACCTTTTGACAAGGAGAGAAATGGATTTGTTATGGGAGAGGGTTCTGCAATACTTCTCTTGGAATCACTGGATTCAGCACTTAAAAGAGATGCAAATATCATATGCGAAATAGTAGGTTATGGTCAGACAAGTGATGCCTACCATATAACAGCACCAAATCCAGATTGTAAGGGTGTAGTTAAGTCTATGCAGGACTCAATAAATGAGGCTGAGATAGATATAAGTGAAATAGATTATATAAATGCACATGGAACAAGCACAGCTTTAAATGATGAAGTGGAAACAAATGCAATCAAAAAATTATTTGAAGAACACAGCAAAAACCTAGCTGTTTCATCAACAAAGAGTATGACAGGACATATGTTGGGAGCCGCTGGATCTGCAGAAGCATTAATATGTGCATATGCTCTAAGAGAAGGTTTTATTCCATCTACTATCAACTACAAGCACAAGGACGAAAACTGCGATTTAGATTATGTAGTAGAAGGAACTAGATATGAAAAAATAGAATATGCCATGAGCAATTCATTAGGATTTGGTGGACATAATTCAACTATTGTTTTAAAAAAATATAATAAATTGTTTTAAAAAAATATAATAAATAAAAATTTATACATTTAGGAAGGGAAAAATATGTTAAATATAGAAGAAATTAAGAAAATAATACCTCACAGATATCCCTTTTTACTAATAGATAAGATATGTGATATGGAGATAGGAAAAAGTGCCCATTCGATAAAATGTGTAACAGCGAATGAACCCTTCTTTCAGGGACATTTTCCAGAGCATAATGTAATGCCAGGCGTACTTTTGGTAGAGGCAATAGCTCAAACGGGGGCTGTATCAATACTATCTATGGAAGAAAATAAAGGTAAAATTGCATTTTTTTCGTCTATTAAAAATGCAAAATTTAGAAGAGAAGTTAGGCCAGGAGACAAGTTGGATATTTTTGTTGAAATATCTAAAATGAGAAGAAACTTTGGCGTAGGATTGGGAAAAGTTCTATGTGATGGAGAGATTTGTGTAGAGGCAGAGGTATCATTTTTTATAGAACAATAATAAATCATTATATAAGCCCTTGCATCGATGCAAGGGCTTATATAATGATTTTAAATAATCTATAAACTTTAAATATAACTTAAAATATACTCAATAGTATATTTTTATAATTATCTTCTGTTTTTTGCAACAAATGATGCTCCAAGATATTTTTTGATTTCATCTACTGGAGAAAAATCATCTATTAAAAATTCTTTTCCTGTATCTTCAAATATGACCAATACCTCGCAATCACCTTGTAAAAATGCTTTTTTGACAGTTTCTTCTCGAACTTCTCTAACCTTGATGATGTCTTTTTTTTCTTTCTCAAAATCTCTTGTATAATAGCTACCCATCATAGTTATTATTTTTGTATAACGATTCATAGATCCTCCTTTTAAAACTAAACTTTATGTGATTATATTTCAGAAAATACTGAAATATATGCAATACAATACAATCCAATATCTTTGCTACTATATAATAC
>PPYF01028913.1_pt1 | contig 10200 bp, 8 predicted proteins | sample 1559871 | NCBI WGS metagenome assembly PPYF01 (sample SAMN08240021, study PRJNA423297) | Human gut metagenome, whole genome shotgun sequencing project.
ATATTTGAAGCCTTGCGAGAGTGTGCCTTTCACAAGTTGATAGTCCACGAACTCCGTCATTCCGGCACGATTGTTCTTCGTTTTGAAAATGCCGGGGTTCATGTGCGGTCGTCCTTCAAGAAGGATGCTGTGTCTGTGGCTAAGAATCGCAAACAATTCTTTTGGCGATGTCGGCGTCTTCATCATCTCGGCACGGTTAGACAGCACTTTGAATGTTCCGAGTATGTCGTGCGAATCCTCGTCGCGTCGTGGCATAGGGAGCCCGGAGTCAACAATCGCTTTCGCTTCATCAATCTCAAACTCCGTTCCTTCTATATAATTGGAAAAATAACTCTCGAAGAATGAGAAAAGCCGGAAAGATTCCTCATCAGTATTACGGTTGTTGCGGATAACAAAATAGCGGTCTTTTATTGCGTCGAACAATACCTCGAAAAGTTCTACTCTCGTTTTGTCAAACGGACTACCGACGGCTAACGCTTTCGCAGAGTCTGTTGACAACACTTTAGCATCATGAGTTGAGAGCAACGCGGAAATTATGCTGTTGATTTTGGTAAATTCCGTCTGCATACCCAATTCTTCGGCAACGGTTCTCAGTTCATCGCGATATTCGTTAAGGCGGCCTTCACCACCGGTGAGCAATATCTGTTCGAGTTTATTTTCAATTACGCTAATAGGAAGAACACGTGATTCGTCACCGGATTTTCTTGACACTTGCATATTCTCAAGCATATACCGGTGTTCACCCGATATGTGCATACCCATAAAGGGTATATCGTGAGACGACGCTTTAGGACCTTTGACAAAATTAAGAATTATGCCCGGAAGGTCAGTCACCCTCCTTGTCGTGGAATTGGTAAGAAAAAAATCGCCGGTAGCTGTCGGTCGCATTTCTTTGGCACTGCGATGGCTTATGATAGCGTCAGGATACCGATATGCCAGAATATCCATAAGATTACGGCGCACTATATTCTCCAAATTGTCAACAAGATTGGTCGTATATATACGTGGCGCGACTTTTCGCAATTCACCATCCTTTTCTTTTTTGCTGAGTACACGGGAAATGTTCGGATCAGATGAGCCGAAGATAATCTCTTTCTGGGTGTCAACTTTCACTGCCATACAAAAGATCACGATTAAGAGAGTACAAAAGTACAAATTTTTGCGATTATAACCGCGATTTTTACAAAAAACTGCGATTATAGGTTCTGTGTTCAACTGATACACTCCGACACTACCGTCTGCCAGCCGATAATCTTCGCTGCTCCCCGAAGGGATGACGATTTTAAGAAAAGAAATAAGCCAAACTGCTGCGAATTAGCAATTTGGCTTATTTTGTTGGTGATCCGCCTGGGAGCAGCGATTTGAAATGTGGCAGAATATAATTGTATCTGTCTCCGTTTGACACATCGAGTGCCATTACAACAAAGGCTCCCTTGTAAGGAGTCTTGTTTATTTAATGTCGGTCTTAGTCTGATTCCAGCGGTCGGGCAGAAGTCCCCGGTATTTTTCCAGAGGTGTCGGCGCCCATGAGCAGCACCGGTTCAATATGTCCGATATATATTCCATGACGTTGATGCCGTTCAGACGGCACGATACGACGAGCGACAGGTACATGGCCGCTGTCTCGCCACCCCTGTGGGAGCCGGAGAAGAGGGAGTTTCGTCTCAGCAGTGACACGAGCCTCTGCATCCGCTCGATCAGGTTGTTGTCAAGGTCGTAGTCTCCGCCGCTGAAGATTCCCGGCACCCATTCCCATTCATTGAGGGCGTACGTCACCGCTCCCATCAGGTCCGAGTCCCTGGGAACAGCCGGATTTGTCTTGACCGAGTCAAGCTCCGTCTTTATCCGGGCGAGTATTGGCGGGGCGTATTCCTCCCTCCATTTCAGGTTGTCGGCCACTGTCCATCCGTCATGTCCTATCCGATGGCGGTGCTCGCGGTCATACAGGAGATTGAACAGCCGCAGGATTTCGGCCGCTTCCGGGATTTCCTTTATGTCGACGAACTTTCTCTTTATATGCTGCAGGCACGGTATCCTTGTGATTCCGTCATATTTCCCGTCGCCGAGCTTGCGGTACACCGGCATGGCGTCGCTCTGGAAGGTTCCTTCGTAACCTTCGATGATTTCTTCGAAGACTTTTTCCGATCTTGAGCCCCGGCTGTAGAAAAAATATGCCAGGCCCAGATGATGCGCCGCCAGATCCCAGATGTATCCCTTCCTTATCTTCAGTCCTTTGTCGTTCCTGTCCTCGACCCGGACTTTGTGAAACGTCTCGTCCCCGCTGATGTAAGGATCCTCGAGTACGGCCAGACGCAGACATTCGTGCAGTCTGCCGAAAACCGCCGTGGCCTTCGACAGCAGGCCGCCTATCGTTCCGCGCCCTATCGTGAAGCCGTTGTCCGAGAGCCAGGAGGCCACGCGGTTCACCGGCATCGAGTACAGATAGTGCATCTAGGCGCAGAAGGCTATGAAGCTTCCGTCGAAGTTCGAGTTCTGCAGAGGAGCAAGCGGGGCTTTGCCGCTTATTATGGTTCCCTCCTTGCTGTAGAGCGCCACCCTGTGTATCTCCTTTATGATCTTCATGGGTTCGACACGATAGCGGATGCTGTCATGATACTTCAGGAAACGCGCCACGGAGAGATCTACGCCTTCCGGCTCTTCGATGATGACCCGCTCCTCGCATTCCATGTGTTCGAGACGGCGCGCCCCGTTGTTGCCCCTGGCTTTGGGGTCATACTTCGGCTTCTGTTCTTTCGGGGTAAACTCTTCGTCGACCCTGTCCGGTGACGGATGCTGACGCTCATTATGTTTCTCCATCAAGGCCGCCACATTTTTAAGGGCTTTCCTTGCCCTGGCGGTCTCCGCGCCCTTCTCAAGCAGAGCCTGTTCAAGCGAGCGTACCGTCTTCTTAAGGTCCTCGATGACGGATTCCATGCTCAGCTTCATCTCGGACATGGATGCGCGCAGGGCCTCGACCGTGGCCTGCGACACCTCCAGCTGGCGCTGAAGCAACTCTATGATTTCCTTGTCATTCACTATACAAAGATAGTGAAAATAACTGGATTTTCCTAATTTTTAAGATATTATTTTATTGGATCATAAACAATTACACGCCACCTGCACTGCATCTGAAGCGACTGTCGCCCTTCATGGTCACAGGCGAGATCCCTTTCATTAGAAAATATATCTCCTCGTAGGAAGCCTGCAGACAGCCGTCACTGCCCTTATAGACAAGTTCCCGGAAACGGCCTTTCGCCAGTTTCTTCTGATACAGCAGAAATCCGTCGCAGTCCCAGCGAAGTATCTTCACCTGCCGCCGGTCTGCGGAAAAGAATACGAAAGCGCATCCCGACATCGGAGAGAACCCAGGCCAGGAAAGGACAAGATTGGTCAGTCCCCTTATGCCGTAACGCATCGATACCGGACGCTGACAGAGCCAGAACCTTATCTTTTCATCAAGCGTGAACATCGTGCGCCTCCTTTCCTGCAAGACTGTTTATGATCCCTGTCAACACCGGGACACTGCATGCCTCAAGAGAGATCGAGATGCCTGACGGCAGGTCGATGCGGATTCCCCCGCCTTTTCCCTCCGCCGGTGACCATTCCTTTCTTCTGTCCGGCCCCTGCTCGGGAACCAGTTCGCAGAATTCGACAGGACTGCAACCGATTTTATCCGCATATGCATCAGCCGTGCCTCCCCGGTATGTCTTATAAATTATTTTCAGTGATATATGATGGCGACGCATCCAGTCATACAGACGGCGCCAGACAACGCCATGTTCCCGGCAATATATCTGAAGAGTCTGTCCTGGATTCTGTCTAAGCTCATTCACAAAGGCCTTGTAATGCCCGTAATAGTCATTCTCTTTCATTGCAGTGATTTTTCTGCAAAATTACTGCGTTATCATCAGACGGTCAATGTGCCATTGTGGAGACAGATACATATAATTTGAATCTGATTTAATATACAAACTGCTGATAATTTGCTGTTTTACTGCGAATTTATTTTAATGGATTGCACACCGCATTTTATTCCTTTTTCGTTAGATTTCAATTAGGAGGACAAAAGGAGGACAAAAATTTGCTTAGGAGGACAAAAAGTATTACCTTTGTATTGTAGCATCAGAACATTAATTTTTCTCTCCCATGGCAACAATCCAAAGAAGCCTCTCGACAAAGGTTAACGACAATGGCAAGTCTGAAATAATGCTTAGACTTAGCCTATCGAAGAATGACAAAATCCGTATCAAGTCCGGTATTTTTGCCCTTGTATCACGATTTAAGGATGGCGCATTTATAAAACCTCGTGCCAATCAGCAGGAAATTGCAGAACTGCGGGATACAGAAGACAGACTCATATCGCTTGAAAGATTTTTAATCGGCTTGAGCGAGACACATCCGATAAAAGATCTCACCAAAGATTTCATTACTGAACAAATTGACCGATGGCGCAATCCTGAAAAGTATGCGCCTAAAGAAGTCAAGACCAAGAAGCTGTCATTCGACGATATTATAGATGAGTTTCTCAAGCAGAAGCAGTTGTCGGAACCACGCGAGCGGCATTACCGTGTCCTTCAGCGCGCATTGCATCGTTTCGAATTGTATCAGCGTCTGACAGGCAAGAAATCTTACAAGTTCTCTTTCGACACCTGCACGACTGAGGATATTTATGCTTTCGAGGCTTTCCTTCGGGCAGAACCGGAAATGTATGACCAGTATCCTAACATTTACAAGTCTTACCCTTCCATTACTCATAAGACACATAAGGTCAAGAGGCCAAAACCGAGAGGCGATAACTACATGGTGACTTTTACGAAACGCTTCAAGGCTCTGTTTCATTGGTGCCATGCCCAAGGAATCACCATGAATAATCCTTTTGCAAAGTATGTTAGCTCCGTCTATGAGAAATACGGCACTCCTATCTATATTAAGGATGAAGAGGTGTTGCAGTTCGCCGATTTCGATTTCTCGCACAACAAGCATCTTGATACGCAGAGGGATATATTCATTTTCCAATGCTGTATCGGATGCCGCGTGGGTGATATGATGAAGATGACTCCTGCCAATGTAATCAATGGCGGCGTGGAATACATCGCTTCTAAGACCGCCGAGGAACGCCCGGAAACAATTCGTATTCCGTTATCGGAAAGGGCGCAGCTCATCATTGACAAACATCGGGAAGAAGTCAAGGATGGTCGGTTGCTTCCGTTTATATCTCAGCAGAAATATAATGAGGCCATTAAAGAAATCTTTGAAGCGGCAGGAATAACACGTCTTGTAACTCGCCTCAATCCGACAACCGGCATTGAAGAACAGGTGCCTATCAATACCATTGCAACCAGTCACATGGCGCGGCGAACCTTTGTAGGCAACCTCTACAAGAAGGTGAAAGACCAGAATCTTGTCGGAACTTTGAGTGGTCATTCCGTAGGTAGCAAGGCTTTTGCAAGATACCGTGAAATTGACGAGGACATGAAGCGTGAGCTTGTCAATGTCATGGGGTATTGAAATAGATACAGTCATAGCAAATATTTCCTACATTTGCATTATGAATAACGAGAATCAAAATACAGAATATAAGCGCATTTGGAAAGACGAATACCTCAAGTGGGTGTGCGGCTTTGCTAATGCGCAGGGCGGACGTATTTATGTCGGTATTGACGATGATATGTCTGTAGTTGGCGTTACGCATCTTCATCAGCAACTGGAGGATATTCCCAACAAGATTGTTACGATGTTGGGTATCGTTCCTGCTGTCAGTCATATAGAGCGCGATGGAAAGGATATAATCGAGATTGACATTGAGCAGTCCAACATTCCCATCTCTTATAAAGGAGCTTTCTATATGCGAAGTGGCGCGACCAACCAAGAATTGCGCGGACTGGCGTTGCAGCAGTTTCTAATGAAGAAATTCGGCAGAAGCTGGGAAGATATGCCTTGTTATGGCGCGACAATCGAGGATATAGACCCGGAGGCAATCCTGTATTTCTTGAAGAAAGGTATCAAAGAGAAACGAATGTCGCCCGATGCAGAGAATTCCACGCCGGAGGAAGTCATCTCGAATCTTGGGTTAATGGAGGACGGTGTACCTTGCAATGGTGCCATTTTGCTCTTCGGTAAACATCCTCAACGGCGTTTCGTTACATCTGCTTTCAAGATAGGTCGTTTCGGCTCTACCAATTTTGATTTGTTGAGTCAGGAGATTGTTGACGGCAACCTCATACAGATGCCGGAAAGAGTGATGCGTGTTTTGGACGAGAAATATCTCATACGCCCCATTCATTATGAAGGGTTGCAGCGCATAGAGCCGCTTGAACTCCCCGAAGAAGCCTTACGCGAAATCATCTGCAACTCAATCGTCCACCGCGACCATCAAGGTACTTGGACGCAGATGAGCGTTTATAGCGACCACATCCGACTTTGGAATGAAGGAAAGTTGCCGGATGATTTATCCGTTGAGAAGCTTATGGGCAAGCATACCTCTCAGCCTCGTAATCCCAAAATGGCAGAGGCGTTCTATCGCGCCGGATTCATCGAGGCATGGGGTCGTGGCATCGAGAAGATTGTCAACGGCTTCAAGGCCGATGGTCTTACTCCACCCACTTTCTCGGTCGAGCAAGGAGGCGTTACCGTCCACATCCCGCGTGAAAAATTCGTGGCTATAAACCTTGGCGGCACAACCGACATCAACCAGTTCAAAGGTTCAGAGAATACCGATATAAAGAGTGACCAGAAACCGAACCAAACCGAACCAAAACCGAACCAAACCCGAACCAAACCCGAACAGAAAAATCGAATTGTCGAATTAATAACAGCGAATCCTACGATAACAAGGGCTGAATTATCGAAAGAGTTGGGCTTACATGAAAGTAGTGTTCAACGACGTCTTGATGCTCTTGTGAAGGAAGGACGTATTCGACATATTGGACCTACTAACGGCGGAACCTGGGATGGTATCATGTGATAATTAACTCATTTTTAATTTATTATAAGAATATGGAATTTTCAAAAAGATATAACATCCCAAGAAATAAATGTGAAATCCAATTCCGGGAAGAAGCTCCAGATTTCTTTAGGTCTTATTTGCTTCTACTCATGTATCCGTACATGGGTCTCAAAAGATTGCGATCAATAGTTTGTCGTGCAACAATGGAAGCCCCAGATCCCAATAATTGGGGCGAAAACGATTTTATGAAAAGTGAGATTGAGCAATTGATCGCAGATGCAGAATGGTATCAAGTCTATGATACGATAGAGTTGTTTGCAGATAGCCTCACTTTCGAAGCATATTCAAAATTTGAAATAGAACTCAATGAATATTTCGAAGGGAAAGGTTTTGGATGGAAACTGCAAAATCGTATTCTTGAAGTGCGTGGAGATGATTCATTCGAATTGTCATTAAAACAAGCGCATCAGACTCTCGTTAATTCTAATGTCCCAACTTCGGCAAATGAGATTAAAGAAGCTATCAGAGACCTCTCTCGTAGACCTGAACCGGAAATTACTGGCGCCATACAACATTCTGTAGCAGCTTTGGAATGTTTGAGTCGCAATGTGACAGGAGATCATAAAATGACTTTAGGGCAATTAATCAAAGAAAATCCACAAATAGTGCCGCAACCCTTAAACGATGTTGTCAATAAGTTGTTTGGTTTTGCTTCAATAAAAGGTCGACATTTAAATGAAGGTAACAACCCTACTTATGAAGAGGCGGAACTTGTTGTACATTTATCAGCTGCACTATGTAATTATTTATGTAAAACTCAGCGAATAGAGCTAAATAAATCATAGTTAAAGATTCTAACAATACTCCATCTCTAATCCGGCAATTCGATAGTTTGAGTTGTCGGATTTCTTTTGTCTTTGTAGAAAAATCGGTGTCTGCATGAATGATTTTACACAAAGACAATAGTTAAACAATCTTAATCCGACATTTATAAATCCGGGAGCATTTTCTAACGAATGATAAAACTTATACCTGCCATGAAACCCAATTTGCTGCCGATTTCTTATAGACATACTCTATTTGTTCCATGAAGTTCCACTGAGCGGAAATACTATGTGAACATCTGCTAACTCAATATGGTCTTTTGATTTATATATAAATATAATCTCCTTTATTATAGATACTTAAAAGTATTGTAAAGCTATTGACAAACCGTTTTATACATTATAACTTTGCGGAAAAATCAAACAATTACGCAATCATTATTGCGCTGATAAAACAATAACCGTCTAAAGTTTTAATGTTCTACAACGACCAAAATTCAAGTCCAAAACAAACTACGATGGTCATCATGAATATTGATGATCTGCGTGAGGCTTTCAAAGCATGGAACCAGGAACAGATTGAGGCAAACACCCCTCAGGAAGAAATCTACATCACCGCAAAGGAAGCTGCCAGAATGCTCGGCGTGACCTTATCAACTCTATGGCGATGGGATAACGATAAGTATCTGGAGAAAATCAAGATAGGCAACAAGGTAAGATACCGCCTGTCCGATGTTGAACGCATGATAAAGGGTGCATTATGACAACTGAATCTATCAAGTTGCTTCCGGCTCATGTTGATGAACCAACTCACAACGATGTGGCATCGGATGAAGAAACACAAGTGTCTGATGTCGAGTATACTGACATTACATTTGAGCATAATGAACTGTCAAATCAAGATGATAATAAGTGCCCCTATATCCGAGTCGGCACGGACTATTACCGCGAAGTCAATCGTCCACAGGCGAATGGCACCACTTGCAAGTGCCTTGTCTATTGGAAGGCTTCGGTCATCAAGGCGGACTTCGGAAAGGATTATCTGAAAGATGTGCCGAAGTATGACTGTTTCTGCACTGTTCCGAGCCACACCGACTACCGCAAGATAATCGGCAACGCATACAATCTCTATGAGCCAATCATTCATCATCCCGAACCGGGAGACTGGAGCGCGATTGACAGCCTGCTTCGCCACATCTTCGAGGAGCATTACGAGTATGGCCTTGACTATATCCAGTTGCTGTATCAGATGCCGCTTCAAAAGCTACCTATATTGATATTGGTATCGGAGCAACGCAACACCGGCAAGACCACTTTCCTCAATCTGCTAAAGGCAATCTTTCAGGACAACGCCACCTTCAACACCAACGAGGATTTCCGAAGCAAGTTCAATTCCGACTGGGCTGGTAAGCTGCTTATCATGGTCGATGAAGTCCTGCTCTCTCGGCGCGAGGATTCAGAGCGACTGAAGAATCTCAGTACGGCAACCTCATACAAGATGGAGTCCAAAGGCAAGGACCGAAATGAGATTGCCATCTTCGGAAAGTTCGTGCTGTGTTCCAACAACGAGCATTTCCCCATTGTAAACGACCGTGAGGAAGTGCGTTACTGGGTTCGCAAGGTCAATTCTCTGGAAACTGATGACCCTTTCTTCATAAAGAAACTTGTGGCACAGATTCCGGCGTTTCTCCACTTCCTCATGCAGAGAGAACTATCGGTGCCGTGCGAAAACCGAATGTGGTTCAGCCCGGAAAGACTGCGGACCGCTGCCCTCAACCGCATCGTAATCTCCAACCGCTCCAAGATTGAGTTTGAGGTTGCCGAACTGCTCATGGACATCATGGACAGCACCGGCGAATCATCGGTGTCATTCGTGGTGAACGACATCGCCACCTTACTCAATTACCGGAATGTCCGTGCCGAGACGAGCGAGATACGTCGTCTCTTGCAAATCTACTGGCACCTCAAACCGGCATCAAACTCTCTTACCTATCGCTTCTATTCAATGGGGATTCCACCTGCCAAGTACACCCCCAAGACCTCAGTCGGCAGATATTACACAGTCACTAAAAATTTTATTTTGAATTTATCTCTATTTTGATGAATTGATGAATGAATTAAAGAAAGGGAAGAAAATCAGCAAGTTATAAGGCTTCACGCTCTCATCAAAAGGTATTACAGGCGTTGAGAAGCCCCCTATTCTTTCCCTTTCATTAATTATCATCTCGTGATGAATCAGATAAAGTTGTTATACAACGCGTTACAAACGCTTTCATCATTTCATCAAATTATCACCGATTTTAATTTCACAAAACATCATATTCCGGACTTCGAGGTCGCTATTGAATAGATGTCGGGCGCATCCGGAAAGACATAGCGGGATTGCTTGCAATAAGACCTATGAGTGTATAGCCTAATATACCTTCATGC
>PPYF01221278.1_pt1 | contig 10198 bp, 7 predicted proteins | sample 1559871 | NCBI WGS metagenome assembly PPYF01 (sample SAMN08240021, study PRJNA423297) | Human gut metagenome, whole genome shotgun sequencing project.
AGCAATGAAAGCCCCAGTGGGGCTTTCAAGCGGCAGAGCGGTCTGCGTTAGCAGATGGAGGGGCTTTGCCCCGACAAGCTCCGCAGATTTTCCAGAATTGCGAAATTATAAATATTCTTTCCGCTGATTATGCGCAAAGCAAACGCGGCGCGCATTTCAAATCGTCCCATCCTCTTATATTTATCATCTCTTTATTGACAACAAACCTCATTTTGCCGTAAACTGAAGCCATAGAAAACCGGCGCTGTGCCGGGCAAAGAGGGTAATAAAATGGAGAAGACCGTGCATTACGAAAAAACACTCACCAGTGAGGTGCTCTTCGAGGGCCGGGTGATCACCCTGACAAAAGACACTGCTCTGCTGGAAAACGGCAAGACCGCCGAACGCGAAGTGGTGCATCACCACGGCGGTGCGTGCATCCTGCCCTATTTTGAGGACGGCACCATCTGCATGGTGCGCCAGTTCCGCTACGCCATGCAGCAGGAGCTGTGGGAGCTGCCTGCCGGCAAGCTGGAAAAGGGTGAGGACCCCTTTGAAGCCGCCAAGAGGGAGCTGGGCGAGGAGTGCGGCCTGACCGCGGACAATTATATCTCTCTGGGCCAGTTTTTCCCCACCGTAGGCTATGACACCGAAGTGATCTATACATGGGTCGCCACCGGCCTGCACAAGACCCAGATGCATCTGGATGCCGATGAATTCCTGACCCCTGACCGTGTGCCGCTGGATAAAGCTTATGAGATGGTCATGAGCGGCGAGATCCGGGACGGCAAGACCATTGCCGGTATCCTGAAGCTCAAGGCCCTGATCGCCGAGGGCAGGCTGTGAACATTCTGTACGAAGATGCCGCCCTTGTGGTGCTGGACAAGCCCGCCGGACTTTCCAGCGAAGAGGGCGTGCCCGCAGCCCTGCGGCAGCTGTGGGGCCAGCCGGATGCCTTTGTAGGGGTGGTGCACCGGTTGGACACGGGTGTGTCCGGCCTGATGGTGTTTGCCAGAACGCCCGGGGCTGCAGCCGCACTCAGCCGTCAGATCACCCAGAGCCAGAACGCCTACGCTGTGCAGGATGGCAGGGCCGAAGGGAAGCCGGAAGTGCCGCAGTTCATCAAGCAGTACCGTGCCGTCATTGCAGGCGGGCCGGACGAAGCACTGCCCGCCGAAGGCACCCTGCGGGACTGGCTGTTCAAGGACAGCCGCCGGGGCCGGGTATTCCCGGTCAGCCGCCCCCGCAAGGGCGTGCGGGAAGCCGTGCTGGAATACCGCATCGTGAAAACGGCAGGAGAGATGAGCCTTGCTGAGATCACGCTGCACACCGGCCGCACCCATCAGATCCGGGTGCAGTTTGCATCCCGGAAGCATCCGCTGGCCGGAGACGGCAAATACGGAAGCCGCGTAAAAGGCAGCATTGCCCTGCAGAGCTGCGGCCTGCAGTTTTTGCACCCGGAGACCGGAAAGCCCCTGCAGTTCAGCCTGCCCCTGCCGGACGCCGCACCGTGGAAAGAGTTTTTTGAATAAGATTGTTGTATACGGTCAGCATCCTAGCCCTCTCCGTCACCTGCGGTGACACCTCTCCCAAAGGGAGAGGCCTTGGCATAGAGATACAGTCCGCGTGGACTGCCAAAGGCTCTCCCTTTGGGAGAGCTGGCAAAGCCGACAGGCTTTGACTGAGAGGGCGAGCCCGCTATAGGAATACATCATTTTCATTAGGTGAGAGGTATGGAACAATACAAAACTGATGCTGAGATCTATGCTGTGCTGGAGCGGGAGATCATTGACCTGACCATCCGCCCCGGCTCTTCGCTGAGCGAAAATCCGCTCTGTGCCCGCTTTGGCGCACCGCGCACCCTGATCCGGGTGGTGCTGCAGAAGCTGCAGGAAAACGGGCTGGTAAAGATCGTGCCTTACAAGGGCACCACCGTTACCCGGCTGAACCGCCGCATCGTGGACGAGCTGATCTACGAGCGCACCGCCGTGGAAGCCCGCGTATTGCGGGATTTTTCGCCCCGGTGCACCCCGGAGCAGCGGGCGTTGATCCGCAGGCGGGTGGAAGCCTACGAGGCCCTTGCGGCCATGGAGAGCCCGGATTACAACAAGCTGTACGAAGCCGACCGTGCCCTGCACGGGACATGGTTTGCCGCCATGGATAAAATGTACCTGTGGAGCACCCTGCAGAACGCCCACGCCGACTACAGCCGCTTCCGGATGCTGGACACCATGACCACCGGCGGTCTTGCCGAGGTGATCGCAGACCACCGCAACCTGATGAACGCCATCGAGCGGTGCGACCTTGCTGCCTTTGAGCCGTTGGTGGAACGGCACCTGTACGGCGGCATCCGGCGGCTTGGCTCCAAGCTGACCGAGGAATATGCCGATTATTTTGAGCCGGAAAAGTAATTGTTCTATGTGGAACATTTTATAAAACGAAAGGGCACAGCGCATTGCAGCGCCGTGCCCTTTTGTTTTATGCTGTCTAAATTTCAGAACACCCCGGAAATAAAAATTTCCAGACCTATGCCAATGAGGATGATGCCGCCCAGAATGGATGCCTTGCCGGAGAGCTTGGTGCCAAACTTTTTGCCGATGCGCAGGCCCGCCATGCAGATAAAGAAGGTGACCACCGCAATGATGAGTGATGCCGCAAGTGCCATCAGCCAGCCGTATTCCGAAATGGTGAAGCCCACCGAAAGCGCATCGATGCTGGTGGCGATGCCCTGCATGAGCAGTGCACCAGCACTCAGCTCTGCTGCTTCTTCGGCCTCTTCGCCCTTGATGCCATCCACCAGCATTTTGCCGCCGATGTAGCCCAGCAGAGCCAGCGCGATCCACGGGATGAATTTTTCAAACGAAGAGAACAGCTCCACAATGGTGTGCACGCACACCCAGCCCGTCATGGGCATCACGGCCTGAAAAAGGGCAAAGGTGCCCGCGATCCTGCACATGGTTCCCCTGCTCATGCGGGGGTCGTGCAGGCCGTTTGCCATGGACACCGAGAACGCATCCATTGCAAGGCCCACGCCCAGCAGGGCACTGTTGAGGAAAAATACAAAGCTCCATTCCATATTGTCTGCCTCCTGAATCTGACCAGAATATCGGGCAATACAAAACCCGGTCTCGGGCGCACATGTACGTCCGGGACCGGGTGATTTTTTGAAACCAACTCCATGTGCACGGGCGCTGTTCTATGCGCCAAAAACACATGAGTCTCGCAAATGAAAGCAAGCCAGACCGGAACCAACGGTCATCATGTTGACTTGCTGCGCTCTGCAAAAGCGCCTGCTACTCCCCCACGGGTATTTGTGATTGTTTTGCCATTGTAGCATATCTTTGCAGGGAAGTCCAGACAAACCTGCGCGGTTACACGGTATTTTTCCATCGGCGGGCAAAATACCAGTCCTGTGAAATAATAAAACACAGGGTGTTGCCCAGTGCTCTCAGGGTAACAGCATGTTCCTGACGCAAGGCCCGGCGGGCGCAGCGCTCGTACTCCCGCGCCTGCTGCATCCGGGCACTCCGGCGCTCTTCGGCGGTCAGGTGCATTCCCACATCGATCAGGGAGTGCAGCAGTGCCCAGTACAGCTCACACAGCGAGCCCGTGATGCCATGGCGGCGTACGCACTCAAACACGGTATAGTTTGCTTCCACACGATCGAGATTGCGCAGGGTGACTTTGCTGTTGACGATGCTGCCCGCCACCTTGCGGTAAAGGTACAGCGCATCCGGGATATTCGCGATTCTGTCCGCTTTTTCGTAGGCGTAGGCGATCAGCAGGGTGTCCTCGTTCAGCTTGCCCTCTGCAAAGCGCAGCTGCGCAAAAATGCTGCGGTGGTACAGCTTGTTCCACACCACCATGTAGGGCAGAAGGGTGCTGTGCTCCAACGCCTGCTCCGGGGTCAGCACCTCCCGCCGCACATGCAGATACTGCTCCCGGATGGGGGTCAGGGCTTCGTCCACCTGCCGGTAATTGCACACGGCCATCTGTGCACCGGCCTCCTGCGCCGCATGGTAAAGCTTTGCGCAGAAGTCCGGCGTGATGGTGTCGTCTGAATCCACAAAGGCGATCCATTCGCCCTCTGCCGCGTCCAGCCCGGCATTGCGTGCCCCGCTCAGACCACGATTCTTCTGGTGGATGACCCGGATGCGGCTGTCCTTTGCCGCTGCGGCATCGCACAAAGCAGGGCAGCTGTCCGGAGAGCCATCGTCCACCAGGATCAGCTCAAAATCCGTGAAGGTCTGGGCAAGGATGGAAGAGATGCAGGCGCTCAGAAAACGCTCTGTCTTATATACCGGCACGATGATGCTGATCTCCGGCTGTTTTTTATGTTGTTCCTGCACAATAAACTCCTCATTGCTTCAGGTCGTTTTCTGCCGTCTTTCCGCCCTTTTGCGGCATAGATCCAGATAACTGCAGGCCGATGCAGCGCAGACCACTGCCGCCCACAAATTTTTTAGTGTTACGCCGCGGGCTTGCATCAGCCGATGGCGGGCTGTACGCTCATACGCAAAGGCTTCCTTCATCCGGGGGCTTTTGCGCTCTTCCGGTGTCAGGTGCAGCCAGATGTCCCACACGGCAGTCAAAATCGGGCGATAGGCTGCACACAAAGCATCCCGGATGCCGTTTTGGTACAGCACATCAAACAGGCGGTACCATGCTTCCACCCAGTCCAGTGTTTTCAAGGTAGTCTTGCGGTGCATGGCACTGCCGGTAACGATGCGGTAATTGTATAAAAAATCCCATACACCGCAGGCAGAAGCCGCTCTTGCGTAAATGACCGGCATGAGACAGGTATCTTCAAACGCCTTGTTTTCTGGATAGCGCAGATTTTCCAGCAGTTTTCGGCGATAAAGCTTATTCCACGGAACCTGAAAATCCGACACCACCATCCGGCGCAGAACTTCCTCCTGCGGCAAAAACTCGTTCAAAAGGCGATGTTCTCCGCCCGCAAGCGTTTTGCCCGTTTCATCAATGCACTGACTGCTGCAGATTGCAAAATCTGCACCCGTTTCCAGCACTGCCTTATGCATTTTTTCCAGATATTCTGGTGCTGCTGTATCATCCGAATCCACAAATGCGATCCAATTTCCCTGTGCTGCATCCAGACCCGCATTGCGGGCTGTGCTTACACCGCCGTTTTGCTTATGGATCACCCGCACGCGGCTGTCCCTTTTTGCTGCTGCATCGCACAGGGCAGGGCAGTTATCCGGTGAGCCATCGTCCACAAGGATCAGTTCAAAATCTGTAAAGGTCTGAGCGAGGATGGAATCAATACACTCATTCAGATATTTTTCCACCTGATACACTGGCACGATGATGCTGATCTCCGGTTTTCCACTTTCTGTTCTTTCACTCACAGTATTTCTCCCATTCGGAATTCAGTTTTATTTCCGGTACTTGAAGTTGAAGTAGAACTGCGGGTTTGCAATGCAGAGTGCGGTTTCTGCTGCGTTGCGCAGGGTACAGGCCCCCTGTTGACGAACCTCTCTGCCTGCTTTTTTCAAGCACGCTTCCGCCTGCTGAACCCGTTCACTGTTTCTCTGTTTGGGTGGCAGATTTTTTTTTGTGTTTCGGAGCATGCGTTTCATCAGTACATACTGCAGAAATGCTGTGTCTTTTTTTCCATACTTGAGTGCACAAGCAAGAAGGCCGTAGTTTGCATCGATCTCATCCAGATTTTTCAAGGTGACCTTTCCATGCATGATGCTTGCCGGATGCAGCCGGTAATGGTACAGTTTTTCCTTTATACAAGCCACAGCTGTTGCATGTTCAATGATTTCCGGTGTGGTAAATGCATCTTCATAGTTTTTGCCCACAGGAAAAACGATTCCTTTCAGCACATCTCTCCGATGCAGTCTTGTTGCTGCCTGAATCAACGGCGTAAGGCGGATGCGGTGTATTGCTTCCTCACGGGAAAGCACTTCTGTACGTAAAGGCTGTTCCTGATAATCACAAAGACTTCCATCCTCTTCCATAAAAACTTCGTTGCAGACTGCAAGTTCAGCACCTGCCTGCTTTGCTGCCCGCAGCATTTTTTCGTAGTAAGTCTTGTCTACAAAGTCATCCGGGTCCACAAAGCCGATCCAATTTCCCTGTGCAGCTGCCAAACCCGCATTGCGAGCTGTGCTTACACCTCCGTTGATTTTATGGATCACCCGCACGCGGCTGTCTTTTTCTGCCGCTGCATCACACAGGGCAGGGCAGTTGTCCGGGGAGCCATCGTCCACCAGGATCAGCTCAAAATCCGTAAAGGTCTGTGCCAGAATGGAATCAATGCATTCGTTCAGGTATTTTTCCACCTTATACACCGGCACGATGATGCTGATCTCCGGGGATTTTTTTTGCTCTGTCATGTTCCTTAAACCACTTTCTGTGTTTATTTTTATTCCTCACACGCTATTTCTATTATACATGGTTTGGATGGATTTGAAAAGAAGCCGCCGTGCAGAAATCTCTGCGCGGCGGCTTCTTTCAAATCTTATTGTGTTTTCAAGGTTTACTCTTCGCCCTTATCGTCTGCTTCCGGGGCTTCTGCAGCGGCGGCAGCATCCGCGGCTTCCATGGCGGCAAGCTGCTCGGCAGTCGGCTCTGCATCGGCATCGGAGGTGTCGATCTGCTCGGTCTGGGCCTCGTCGTCGTGGTCGGTGCGGGCAAGCACCATCACCTTGTCGTTCTCACCCAGACGCATCACCCGCACGCCGGAACCGTAGCGGCTCTGCAGCGGGATCTCGTTGGCGTGCAGACGGATGATGATGCCCTCCTGACTGCTCAGCAGCACATCATCCACATCGTCCACGATCTTGACCGCAGCCACCTTATCCTTGGCGGCGTCGTAGTTGCGGATGCCCTTTCCGCCGCGTGCGGTGATGCGGTAGGTGTCGATGTCCGACCGGCGGCCCTTGCCGTTCTCGGTGACGGTGAGCACCGTGCCGCCCTCGCGGCAGATGCACACACCCACAACTTCATCGCCCTCGGCCAGACGGATGGCGCGCACGCCGTGGCCGCTGCGGCCCATGGGACGTGCATCGGCTTCGTTGAAGCGGATGGCCTGACCGTTGCGGGTGGCAACGATGAGCATATCGTGGCCGGAGGTCAGGCGGGTCCATGCCAGAGCGTCGCCCTCGTTCAGGGCAATGCTGATCAGGCCGGACTTGCGGATGTTGGCATACTGCTCCAGCGGGGTGCGCTTGATGAGGCCCTGCTTCGTGACCATGGTCACAAAGCCGCCCTCGGTGTCGGCTTCCTTCGACTGGCAGATCATGTTGGTGACCTTTTCGCCCTCGGCCAGCTGCAGCAGGTTGACGATGTTGCTGCCCTTGCTGGTGCGGCTGCCCTCTGCAATGGTGTAGCCCTTGATGCGGAACAGACGGCCCCGGTCGGTAACAAAGAGCACATAGTCGTGGGTGGAGCCGACGAACATCTCCTGCACGATGTCCTCTTCCTTGCGGGTCATGCCGGAGATGCCGCGTCCGCCGCGGCGCTGTGCCTGATAGGTGGCCTTGAGCTGACGCTTGATATAGCCGGCCTCGGTCAGGGTGTAGACACACTGTTCCTCGGCGATCAGATCCTCGATATCCACCTCACCGGTCACGGACTGGATCTCGGTGCGGCGCTCGTCGCCGAAGCGCTTCTTCATTTCCAGCAGCTCTTCCTTGACGATGGCAAGCACACGGGCGTCATCGGCCAGAATGGCCTCCCAGTTCTCGATCTTGGCCTGCAGGCTGGCAAGCTCTTCCTCGATCTTCAGGATCTCAAGGCCTGCCAGACGGCCCAGCTGCAGCTTGACGATGGCATCTGCCTGCGGGTCGTCAAAGCCAAACTGCTCCATGATGGCAGCCTTGGCCTCTGCCATGCCGCCCTTGCAGGCGCGGATGGTGGCGATCAGCTCGTCCACGATGTCGGTGGCCTTCTTCAGGCCTTCCAGAATGTGGGCGCGCTCCTTGGCCTTTTTCAGGTCGTACTGGGTGCGACGGCGCACCACCTCGTCCTGAAATTCCACGTATTTCTGAAGCATCTGCTTCAGGGTGAGCACCTTGGGTACCTTGTGGTCGATGGCCAGCATGATAACGCCAACGGTATCCTGCAGCTGGGTGTACTGGTACAGCTGGTTCAGGATGACCTGTGCGTTGGCATCCTTGCGGATGTCCACCACGATGCGCATACCCTTGCGGTTGGTCTCATCGTTCAGGCCGGTGATGCCCTCGATGCGCTTCTCCTTGACAAGGTCGGCCATGTTCTCGATGAGGCGGGCCTTGTTGACCATATACGGGATCTCCGTAATGATGATCTGGGTGCGGCCGTTCTTGGTTTCCTCGATGGTAGCGCGGCCCCGCAGGGTGATCTTGCCCCGGCCGGTGGCGTAGGCGGCGCGGATGCCGCTGCGGCCCATGATGATGCCGGCAGTGGGGAAGTCCGGGCCCTTGATGTATTCCATCAGGCCGGGCAGGTCGATGTCCGGATCGTCGATATAGGCGATGCAGCCGTCAATGACCTCGCTCAGGTTGTGGGGCGGGATGTTGGTGGCCATGCCGACCGCAATGCCCTGACTGCCGTTGACCAGCAGGTTGGGGAAGCGGCAGGGCAGCACGCTGGGCTCCTTCTTGGTCTCGTCAAAGTTGAGGTCCCAGTCGATGGTGTCCTTCTCGATATCGGTCAGCATCTCCACCGCCATGCGGCTCATGCGGGCCTCGGTGTAACGGTAGGCAGCCGGGGGGTCGCCATCCACAGAACCAAAGTTACCCTGACCATCCACCAGCGGATAGCGCAGAGAGAAGTCCTGTGCCAGACGGACCATGGCATCGTAGACCGATGCGTCGCCGTGGGGATGGTAGGAGCCCAGCACCGCACCAACGGTGTCGGCGGATTTGCGGTAGGGATGGCTGGGGTCGTTGCCGCGCTCGTGCATGGTGTACAGAATGCGGCGGTGAACAGGCTTCAAACCGTCGCGCACATCGGGCAGGGCGCGGGACACGATGACCGACATGGAGTAGTCCAGGAATGCGGTCTCGATCTCCTTTTTCACATCGCGGATGATCTTTTTGGTTCCGCTGCCCGGTATCATCACATAATCTTCTTCCATTGTTTCCTCCAATTACACGTCCAGCTTTGCGTACTGGGCGTTGGTCTCGATAAAGCGGCGGCGCGGCTCCACCTGATCGCCCATCAAGATGGTAAAGGCTTCGTCGGCCTTTTCTGCATCGTCAATGGTGATCTGCACGATCACGCGGTTATCGGGGTTCATGGTGGTCTCCCACAGCTGTTCGGGGTTCATCTCACCAAGGCCCTTATAGCGGTTCACCTTTGCGCCGGGCATTTCCTGCGAAAGCACGGCCATTTCGGCATCGTTGTAGGCGTACTTGATGGTGTTGCCCTTCTGCACCTTGAACAGAGGCGGCTGGGCCACATACACATGGCCCTGCTCAATGAGCGGGCGCATATAGCGGAAGAAGAAGGTGAGCATCAGGGTGCAGATGTGGGAGCCATCCACATCGGCATCGGCCATGATGAACACTTTATCGTAGCGCAGCTTGGAGATATCGAACTCGTCACCAATGCCGCAGCCCAGTGCCAGCACAACGGGCATCAGCTTGTCGTTGCCGTAAATTTTATCGGCGCGGGCCTTTTCCACGTTCAGCATCTTGCCCCACAGCGGCAGGATGGCCTGAATGGCAGAGTCGCGGCCCATCTTGGCGGAACCGCCTGCAGAATCGCCCTCGACGATGAAGATTTCAGTGCGGCTGGGGTCTTTTTCGCGGCAGTCTGCCAGCTTGCCGGGCATCCGGCTGGTCTCCAATGCGCTCTTGCGGCGCACCAGTTCGCGGGCCTTTTTGGCAGCGGCGCGGGCGCGGGCGGCCTGGGTGGCCTTTTCAAAGATGGCCTTTGCCACGCCGGGGTTCTCCTCAAGGAATTCCATCAGCTTGGAGTAGACCATGTTGGAAACAAGGGTGCGGATCTCCGTGTTGCCCAGCTTTGCCTTGGTCTGGCCCTCAAACTCCGCCTCCTGCAGCTTGACAGAGATCACGCAGATCAGGCCCTCGCGCACGTCTGCACCGGACAGGTTCTCGTCCTTATCCTTCAGCAGGCCGTGGCTGCGGCCGTAATCGTTGAACACGCGGGTCAGGCTGTTCTTGAAGCCCTCCTCGTGGGTGCCGCCGTCCGGGGTGTTGACGTTGTTGGCAAAGCTCAGCAGCAGCTCGTTGTAGCTGGAATT
>PPYF01546270.1_pt1 | contig 10198 bp, 13 predicted proteins | sample 1559871 | NCBI WGS metagenome assembly PPYF01 (sample SAMN08240021, study PRJNA423297) | Human gut metagenome, whole genome shotgun sequencing project.
TTGATAATCTTTGTAATTCTTAATTTGCTGTATTATCTCGTCTAATTTCTCATTTGTAGAACCATCATAAATATCTGATTTTGAGATATCGTCAAGCTGTTGTTCTATTTTGTCCCAGTCTGGATTGTTGTTATCTATTGCTTGCTGGATAGAATCAAGCTGTTGCTGGATCTTGATAATATCAGAATTATCATTTTTCTGCCAGATTGCAATTCCAAGAGTAAGTGCTAAAGCTAGATAGGCTGGAATAAGCGACCACTTGAAGTTGATTTGTTCTCTTGTCTTAAACTTATTCTTGATAAATGCATCAAGTTCAGGATTTCCATATATCTGTTTACAAATAAACTGTGAACAGATTAGCTCATTTGCCTTGTTGTATTCAAAATAGTAGTCAATATAGTTTCTAAAATCTTTAACATAATCCGTTTTCACATTTGGATACAAGGATTTTAATTCATTTATATCTACTTTGTATAAGCCATCAGGTGTCGGATAAGTAATAGCTATTTTCTTGTGTGTTTTTCCATAGGTAGTTTCATTAATCGGTTTGTATTCAAAAAATGGTTCAAAGTCAGATTTTGAAAGTTGTTTATCCACTTCCAATACAAGACCTTCCAATTTTAGAAATTGCCAAATAGTCAGGAATTCTTTTATGTCAGAAAATGAGTTATTGATATTAATTCCATCAAAAAAGTCATATTCATATTTGGTAGAATTATCTACAACTACAGTATATTTTGATCCATTCTTTGCTATAGTTGGTTCTACATCTTCGAAATCTTCTAATTTGGGTATATTGGGTACAAACTGTGGAAATAAATCATTGTTACATAATAATTGATTACTTTCTCTAAAGGTTTTCTTTAAGCGCTTATAGCAATTGCCTTTCTCACTTTCATTTAATCGGTTTAGAATGTCGTTTTCATCTAATTTTCTATATGTACTTAAATCAAAGGTTTTTAAGTAGGTGCTAATATCGGTTATTTCGCCAGAAGCTATTTTCTTTATAATCAACTGCTGATGCTTATTGAATTTTATATCGTTCACCTTCTTTAGTTGTCAGGTTTCATATCATCTGGAATTTGAAAAAGTCTCATTTTAGGGCAGTTTATCTATAATTGTAAGTTTCTTTATCGTTTACACCAACTTCGATTGGTTTCTAATCAATTTTTATTTTACTTTATGCATAACGCCACCCGAATCTGCTCCATATCCTCTTTTAAAATAAGATAACTTCTAAGTTCTCCATCCGATGTCTGATTACTCTGATCTGAAATAAAAGCAAGCTTATGTTCCAGTTTTTCACACAATTGTTGCAGAGATGTATCATCCTGTTCCATGCCGTATTTCTTTGTTCTTAAAATAGCACGCTGTAATCTCGTTTTAAAAACATAGGGTCTTACTTTATTCATCTGTACCAATTCATCCCATATTGTTATCATTTTTTTTCGCATGATATACCTCCTTTGCACATGATATAAACTTTTCAGCTCTCTCAAGCCAGATTCCTATATCATTTATCGTCATTTTCTCATAGGAACTTGACTTTCCTGTAATATATAAACGATTACTATATAATTTCATATATTCCTTCACCGGAATGTAAAATATGCCCTCCAGCAGGCGATTCGACGTTTCCACGCAAGTGATACGTCCAAATATTTTTTCTCCAAAGAGAAAATCAACCGCTATTGCCGTGTTTCTGATCACCGATGCGAGAACAGAAAGCTCATATGTAACATCCAGATATTCATCTGAAATGTTCTCACGGATATCGTTACAGATTACGCTGTAATCCATTAAGTCCTGTAGTACGCCACTATATTCCGGAAGCGACTTCAATATATTCTGCAGGAAGAGGTTTCTTGAATATAATTTATGCCCTTCCAGCTTCAAATGCCACAGGAAATAAGCCCCTTTATTCCCCATCTCGATAATCTTGTTCATCTGATACAAAGAAATCCAATCTAACGGAATATGCAATTCTGCAGACAATTGTTGCTTCAATTCCGTATACTCCATGTCGCTGCAATCCTGCACAATAATAAGCAGATCAATATCACTGTAACAATCCTGTTCTCCTCTTGCATAGGATCCAAACAGCCAGACTTCTTCAATCCGTTTATCATGATTTATGTAGTACTGTGTGTCATCAATCTGAAATGTTATCATCCATCCACCTACGATCTGCGATTAATATACCGAAAAACAGCCGCTACGAAAAAGCCAACAAAAATCACGCCTATCCCAGCCTCAGAAACAGAAGCGAACTCATATGCCCATGAATTCGGAAACGTATAGGAAGCAACCGGACTCATCGTAAAGAAATTGGACAAACTGATATATAAGCCATCATACCAGCGCAGTGCTTTTCCCTCACGCAATATTGGCATCTGCTCATAAATGATCCAATACAGAGTTACCACAATGCACATATTTCCAATCAGTCTTCCCAGTCTCTCTCCATATCCCCACAAAACATGATTCAATTTACTTAGCAGGAAATGAAAAAGTCCACTGCATTCATCCCATACATTATATTTATTATAGTAATAACCGCCATCCTCTGTTTTCGAATGATGGAATTTCTTCAGATAATATCTTTCATTCGCTCTCTTCTCTTCAAAATAATATTTGCGGAAATTCTCATCATCCCCTGCATGAAGTGCCTCTAATCCAAGATTCCGACAAAGATCCCTGGTCAGATTATGCCATTTTCTTGGAAGATTATTCTTGATCGCATCATATGTAATATAACACTCCTTAAACTGTGCATATAAAAATTCGCAATCTACAAACGTCGCTTCATCAAAATTACAGTCAATAAACACCGCACCTGTAAAATCACAATAGTTAAAACATGTCCCTTTAAAATAACAGGATATAAATACCGAATGTCCCATATTGATGTGCGTAAATTTGCTCTTTTTGAGTCCAAGTTTGGAGAAAACACAATTATCAAACCTAATGTTGTCAAAAACAGCCTGCGCATCCCAACGATAGCCTGCAAACACAATATCTGTATATCGATTCTGTTTCAATTCTGGTTTTGTAATAGAAACAGCTTCATTGTTTTTTTCCGCATATTGCTCATAAGGTATTTTATTCTGAAAATATTGCTGCATATGGGGTTCCTCTTTTATTATTTATCACTTCGTTTATAAAGTACTTCCGGAACTTAATTAATCACAGATCCGTAAGTAGGTAATAATACTTTGCATCATTCAAGCTTGCATAAAATTGCCGGTGTCAGGCACCCCATGCATCTGAAATTTCTAGTGCCTAACCCTTTCTACATCTGATTCTGGTATATTCATAGCTTTCAGTGTCTGATTGACAGTCCATTTCATTGTTTCCATCAGATTTTTCATAACTATTCATCACATAGCTATTACTTTTTTTCTAAATTCTTCTTCTGAACTTGCAAACTGATAAGGAGCATATTCTCCATATGCAGTAGGCCTACTTATTGTAACAAGCTGTACACCTTTCTGCGCCACAACAGCGTTCAATTCTTTTTTCATTTGAACTAGATGCTTTCCATGTGTTGTTTTAATGGCGTAGCATCCGTGTTTTTTAGTATCCTTAGCAATTAAGTAACACATTGTTCAACACCTCCTCAAATTCCATTACATTCTTTATTTTCCCAGCTTCATATGCCTTTCTCATTATCTTACCAACATTATCCGAAAAATTTTTCTTATACAGATATTCATGAAGCCAATTATTCAATTGACGGTCATACAACGTATTAAATTGAATCTCTATCTGGTAATAACTATTATCTTTTTGAAAATATAAATGAACACCTCTATAACCATCATCGTCAGATTTTCCTTTTGACATATCTGCAACATGAAACATACAATCTGTACTCATCTCCAAAACATCTTCATAGTTATCACAAAAAGCTCTAAATCCTAAAATGTCATTAAAAACTTTTCTAACTTGATGATCCGGATAATGTCTTGCGTACTTACCTCCGCTATATCTTTCGTCGATTGATTATATATTTTTTAGTTTACCATACCATAGGCTGGATAGCAACACGGCATGTGATTGTTCATAGAACTTTACTTCTGCACTGGAATTTACTTTTTCAAGTTAGCCTCTACAATCAGCCCCTACTCGACAATGTCTTAATTTATTCTTTTCCAGATTTCGGATTAGAAATTCACCAGTGTCTATAATATACCCATAACAGTGGACACGCGAATTAGGCATTCTTTCTCACCTCAATTTTAACCTTGTCATTCTTTCTGATGATTTATTTCCAAAAGCTTGTGTATAGTCTTTACAATCACGATTCCAAAATCAATAAAGAAGTCTTTCTTGTCATCAGTGAATGTGCTTCTTTCCTCAATAGAATGTTCAGCAGAATGTCTGAAGCACTGTAATATTTTCTTGTATTTCTTAATAATATCATCGTTTAAAAACTCTTCACAGATCTCCGAATAATTAAGCTTTAGATACTTGTCATCCTTTTTCAGTAAATTTTCAATAAGGTTAACAATTTCAGCCAGTTTCTCATCTCTGCTCATCGCTTGAAATTCAGCATCTCTTGTGGAAATCCTTCTGAATTTTGCTTCAAGCTCTTTGCCAAAATCTATGTATTGATTCTTCTGCTTAAAAGTAAAGCTTCCAACAAACGTTCTGCGAATAGCGTATCCCTCTGTTCCATTAGATTCTTTTCCATCAGCGATCAATCGTGTTCGTATTTCGCGATTCACAAAATCATAGGTATCTTCCGGCGGGCGCTCAACCAATTTAGGAAATTGTTCAAGAACATAGCCATGTTTGTAAAGATAGTACAAAATCAAATAAAACCAGCATTGAGCTTCCTTGTCATAATTCTCATTTTCCGACATACAAAGAATTTTAAACTTTTCTATTGCTTCCTCTGTATCAAATACTTCGAAAGTATAATCATAAGTTTCCTGTATTCCGCAGAAAACATTCCTTGTTTCATTCACATGAACAACGACATCGCGAAACCTATAATAATACTCGGACTGCTCCACATTATCTAAATAGAACTTCCTCAAATCCAATAGACCTCTCTGCCGTGCACTATTCTTACCTGAAATAATATCAACTAATGCTGTACTCTCACGTTTCCGTTCCTCACTGGAAAACGTCACGCCAGATACAGTCGGTTTGTATCTCTCATCACCTTTTTCAAGGTATCCAAGCTCAACCGCTATTTCAGTAATATTCCTTAAATCCTCTTTATCCTTACAGTAAGCAACAGCTGGATATTCAATATATTCTCTCCAACCATTACGGTCGCTCTCTTTCTGATCGTAATGCCAGATAAGATATGCCATACTGCGATTTTCAGATTCAAGCTGAAGCTGTTTATTGATTATTTCCTTAGCACTTTCTGCACTTACCAGGTGCGTAGTCATGTTTTCCTGCGTGTGCCGCATCTCTCCCGATAAAAGATAAGCATGCTCAGCGTCATCAAACTTCTGGAACAAGTCTTCTTGAACCGCATATTTAATACAGTTCGGGCAGTAGACGGCGATAAAAGGGATTGTATGAGGCGAAAGCGTTGCCGTCGCTTTCCTTCCACATAACGGGCAAGATAAAGAAATATTTGATTTTTGTAATTGCCCTTTTCTTGATTGTTCCCGGATTGATGGAAACGGATTATGCAATCTTGCCATTATATGTTCACCTGCCTTTTTATATCTTCCAAATGTTTTTACGGTTTGAATTGGTGCTCGAAGTAACATTCACACACGAGTGTTGGATCATACCTGTATCCCAGTTCCTTGCAGTTAATTATCTAGGAAAGTTGACTGTCAAAGATGGGATTTTATCTTGTTTTCTGCTGCTCTGTCAAGCAATCTGCATAACTGAAGACATTTATTTCCATCTTTACGTATCATTTAACATTAAATTTTTTTGTGTTTCAATTCTAAAATCTTTGATATTAAATCCTAACAAATCACATACTGATTGTTTTGAATTAGGCTCAAATTGATAACTACATAAATCTCTAGCGATAATTTCTTTCATAATATACTGCGAAAATTTTCCTAAGGCTTTTTATAGTATAGTGGTTCAGTTGTCAAGACAAAAATCTAAGATTTTTATAATGAACTGATATTGTGGATAAGTCACAAGGGAACACGGGGAGGATAGTATAACTCTCCCCTGAACCATTTATGCTAAGCTACATATGGCAGCAGCATTGCTGGATAGTAGCATTCAGCCGGTGCCTGACCCTTTCTACTTCTGATGTATATGTTTATAGCATTTTATTTTCAAAATCCTGTAGTTCATGGAAGATATTATCAACGATTACTATATTATCTTCGACACGATAAAGAATAAAATATCTGTGAGAAAGAAAATTGATGCGTCGGTATCCCAATTCTTTCAAGCGAGGATTGTCGCATAATTTTAGGCTTACAGCAACTTTCGATAGGCTCAGAAGAGTTGCTTCAAAATCATCTAGTAAATAGGAAGCCGCCTGTTCGCTTTTCTTAACAAAAAGAAGATAATTCAAGTATCGGTCTAAATCTTGTTCGGCATCTTCGGTAAGCTTAATTTTATAATCCATACTTTGACCTCATATCGGAAACTACTTCAGATGAATCTTTTACGTTCCCTGTATTAGCGTGCATTCGTGAAAGTTCCAGCTTTGACAGAAATTCATCTTCGGACATAGAAATATAAGGTTTTTGCTCTTTGGTGTTTCTTTTTATTTCAAAAGGAAATCCGTTATTTGCAACTGCCTGTGTTAAAAACATTCGAATAGCTGTGGTCGTATCGGTTCCTAAATCACGGAACAGGGAATCGGATTTTTTCTTTAAGTCATCATCTACTCTAATCTGTATTGTATTGGACATTTTATACCTCCTATGAAATCAATTGCCGAAATTCTACTACTATTGTAATGCTAAAAAATAGCTAAGTCAATACAAATGTAATGAACAATGATTGTCAATGGTCGTCAAATGGTCGTCAAATATCGTATCCTCCCCTCCGAAAACCGCAGCTCCATGTCACAGATCTCCAGTGCGGCCTTTCTGTGGGTTACGATCAGGACCGTCTTTTCTGTCATCTCGCGCAGATTTGACAACACCTTTTTCTCCGTCTCTTCATCCAATGCACTGGTAGATTCATCCAGTACCAGGATCGGGCGGTTTGCGTATATGGCACGGGCTATGGCGATTCTTTGCATCTGACCTTCTGAAAGTCCTGCACCCCTTTCACCAAGAAAGGTGTCCAGCCCCTGCGGTACATAAGCAAATAATCTGATCCACCGAATACTCTTCTATCTCCCGGATACGCTGTGCACTTGCAAGCATGCCATAGTACTACGGCAAAAATCCGGTAAGATTGGCAAACGGCGACTGCAGCTGACCAATCAATTGTATCATCGCCATCAACGTTCCATATGTGATCGTTCCTGTCAGAATTCCATAACCACCGACAGCTGTCCCGACCACATGAGCTACGTTCATAGCTCCGTTAAATCCGCTGTTACACAGATTTGATATATGATTCCGACGCATCCGGGCCTTCTTATGTCCGGCCATCTTTTCATTCGCATTCTCTACGATCTGCTTTTCCTTTCCAAAAACACGGATCACCCCCTGTATCAAAAATTTCCGGTGCCTGCCCCTTCTATTCCCCGTTCCTATTCTCCACTCCGAAGCTGTAGCCATCCAAAAGAATTCCCGGATTTCTGTCTCTCAGTAGTTCAACCCATACTTTCACTATATAAACTATAGAGTTTATTTACTGAAATCGAACTCATCCTTAAATTTCTCTTTAAATATCTCAAAGATCGTGTTAAGCGTCTCATCATCATCAACACTACAGTAGGATTCCTCATCGCTCTCCGAGTCTTCTTCAACAATATGTAAGATTACAACTTCTCCGCTATCTCCTTCCTCTCCTTCAATAACCGGTAGCAAGACCACATAATCTTCATTTTGATATTCGATCAAATCTAAAAATTCAAACTTAATATCATTACCGTCACTATCCTGTAAAATAATTATATTATCAATATCTTCATCATCTGTTTTCTCCTCGTCACATTCTCCATTGGATGTTATAATCTCATGAGTTGGACACTGTAACATAGCAGATTCAATAGACTCAATCTCTTTTTTCTCATTATCCAAGATTATGCTTTCATCATCAAGGGGAACCAAATAACTCATCAAGTCTGCGCTCCAATTCTTTTTGAAGATTATATTCATCTTCCTGAACACACTCAACACTCTTTTCTTCTGTTTTTTCATTAATTTCAAGGTCTACGTCAATGCTTTCTTCTACAATTGGAAGTCTTTTGTTCATCTCTAAAATTTCATATTTATCGTGATCAAATTCATTTATGTCTGCCAATTCTGTAATAAAGGGGAACTGTCGGCCACTAAAAACCAATGCTTCACCCTTTTCTTTATCAAAATGCTGTAGGGCAAAAACAGAAATTAATGGTTTTCCCTCTGCCGTTTGTCCAGCAAGTGCACTAATGGACTGTAAAAGGCTCAACTCTCGGCTTGTAAGAAACACCCAATTATTACAGTTGGATTCAATTGTTTCGGCCTCTACTTTATAGCGATGCTCTAACTGCTTTTGACTTTGAATAAACAAGAAAAAACGAATGTTTCTGCTTCTAGCTGCTGTTATCATTGCAGGAAAATCACTTATGGTAGGTAAAGTTGAAAATTCATCCAAAATATAATTAATTCGAGTTTTAAATGTTGCGAGCTTTGAATTTTGTGCTAAATAGATTAAACGTTCATAGCACTGTTTCACAAATAGAGAAATAAGCCTATGATATGTAGTCTTTTCATCTGGCATTATAAGGAATACCGCACTCTTTTCAATTCCGAGTTTATCGACCGAAATCGTATTCTGCTTCAACATATCTGTTAAATTCTCTTGAAAAGCAAAAATACGCATTTTCTGATCAAAAGTAGAAAGAATCGATGTTCTTGTTCGATCCGGAGCCTCAATTGTTCCAATCAAACTATGGTGAATCAGTATATCTTTCTTTGCTTCATCCCATATATCCATATTGGGATTACCATTCAGAAACAATTTTGCCCTCAAATTAAGAACATCTTCGAATGACACATAATTTTTTTCATTCCGCTGAAATGCGAGCAAAATTAAGCCAAATAACAAATCCGAAGCAGAATACTCCCAAAAGACATCCTGATGACTTAGTTCCGAACACATTAGATTTGCTGCAATATCATTTATGAATTCATAAGCCCTGTCTCTCTCTCCAGCCTTGTATAATTCATAAGGAATGGCAAGAGGATTCCAACCTTCCCCCATGGAAGGATCACGGAAATTGAGTACCATAACATTATAGCCATTTTCTTTAAGTTTGGCCGCTGTACGATTATAAATTTCAGCTTTTGGATCAGAAACTATCATGGATTCTTCTGCATAACATAGTATATGAATTAATGGAAGAACAACCAATCTGGTTTTTTTAGAACCCGTAGCACCAATAATAAGCGAATGTGAGTCCGTTGCATCCACATATACTGTACTCTCACTTTTATCATAAAGCAATGGAATTCCGCCCTTGCTTATAATGAGTGGATTCTTTTTCTGTATTTCTAATAAGTCATCTTTAATGTTAACCAGAGCATTTTTTATCATACTCCAGTTTCCTGGTGTAGCATCATTTTGTATCTCAAGCATATTGCCGTGTGGCTTTAATGTTATCCTTTTGTTTTCCATCGTTATCACCTTATTGAGTATCAACTATTCTATTAAGGAATTTTTTCAACCTTTTCTGCTCATCTCGTAATGTCGAAAGAATTGCTACCATTGCTATCACTTGCTCCTCGAACGTTTCAAGCTTTGTTAATTCTTGAACAATCAGAGATGCTTCTTCAGTCTTTTGGGTAAAACTATGATTTAGGATAAAACGAAGTTTTGCAATAACATCTCGATTCTCAATCATATAGTTTTCAAACATCTGATTATCCATCTGCAGGCCCTGTTCTAAGACAAAATATGGGATTTTTCTATCAATAATTACATAGTAAATAGCAAATGCATATTCTTTTTCTAATGTAATAACCCCTCCGTTAATGAATGCCGCCCATAGATTATGATAAAATTGTCGGCTACTATATCTTTCGCTGTAAGACTTTTTTAATAGGCTGTTTAACACCTGATTTACATATTCGCCATATTGATCAGTAAG
>PPYF01130577.1_pt1 | contig 10197 bp, 7 predicted proteins | sample 1559871 | NCBI WGS metagenome assembly PPYF01 (sample SAMN08240021, study PRJNA423297) | Human gut metagenome, whole genome shotgun sequencing project.
CATACAGATCGGGGTTCATATACGGCAGGACGGTGAAGCCTTCCTTGGCGAGGGTTTCCGTGGCTTTGGCGGTTTCGTAGCCGTCGGGCAGGAGATGGCGCGTGTCGGAGATGACTTCGATTTTGATCCAGTCGCCACATCCTGCGGCACGGGACAGACGGGCGATGCGCACGGCCTCGTCGGCGGTACGCGCGCCGGACGTGTTCGGCAAAAGCCGCATCGTGCCGGGGATGTGGCTCAGCACATTGTCTTTCGAGTTGCCGAGATCCACACGCCGCAGCGCCACGGTGATGACTTCCGCGCCGGAAGCTTCCGCGACCGCCGGAATCAGGCTGTCCGAACCGTATTTTCCCGTACCGATGAACAGACGGCTGTGCAGTTCCACACCGCCGATGATCAATGCATCCGAACTCGTTTTCATAGCCCATCCTTGAGTGAACACTCGGAAAATATGACGGGGCAAACACCCCAAAAGAACGCTCCGAAAAGAGCACCCGGCGGTGCGGAGCAACGCCTGTCGGGTCCCCCCAGCAGCCGACGCATGAGGGAGGAAAGACAAAGGAAGGCGGAGACGCCTCCGTCCTTCAGGAGATTCGCCTGTTCCGGGAATCCCCCTCTTTACCCGCCGCCGACAAACTGCAACAGCTCGAGCGTGTCGCCGTCCTGCAAGGCGGTTTCGGCAAACGTCCCGGCGGGCACGATGTCCCTGTTCCGCTCCACCACGATTTTTTCAGGCGACAACCCGAGCCGGAGGATAAGGTCAAGCAGCGTCGCCCCCTCATTGCATACGGTGATCTCGCCGTTTACGGTGATATTCATGAAAGCCTCGTGCGGTTGGCCATCAACCAAAAAACGCCCGTCACGAGGGACGGGCGTTCTCAGGATCAGGCATGATGACGCTTCCCTACGGCAGTACCAGCTGCGTCAGGTTCCAAGGGTCTGGGACGAACCCACTCTCAGCCTTGACAGGCTCCCCTAGCTCGGATGACTATAGCGAGCGGCCTCGCTTCTGTAAAGAGCCGTTTTCTTCCTTCTTTCCACTACTTTTTGATGATCAGCAGATCCTCAAGAGGACGCTTCGGCACATGGTGCACGCCCTGCGCGTCGCGCCAGTACTTCACGGAGCCGTCAGCCCCCACGGTTTCAACGCGGCGGACTTCCTTTTGGAAGCCGAGCGCCAGTACGAGCAGCGGCTCAAGGTTCTCGGGGATGCCCAGCACCTCGCGGATCTTGCGCGGATCAAAGGACAGGAAAATGCAGCAGCCGAGGTCCCGCGTATACGCCGCCAGCTGGATGGTCTGCGCGGCGATGCCCGCATCAATGGCATTCAGTTTTGCCCGCGTCCCCGCCTCACCGAGAATGGCGACGTAACCGGTGGGACGCTCACCCGCTTCGGGGCCGTCCCAATCGGTCAGCATCCCCGCCCATTTCAACGCCGGGAAAACGGCGGCGCAAGCTTCCGGGGATTCCGCAACGGCAAACCGCAACGCCTGCGCGTTTCCACCGCAAGGCGTCACGCGGGCACACGCAATAAGCCAGTCCAGCATTCCGGCGGGCATCCCCTCGGCTTCCCGGAAACGGCGGCAGGTCCGGGCCCCGGTTACAAGCTCAAGAAAATCCATAAACATCTCCTTGGTTGAGATTGTAAGGACCGTTTCTTTCTAGCACCCCCCGCGCGGGTCCACAACGGGTTGCGTCCTGACGGGGCGCGGGATAGTGTGTCTTCGCCCGGTTACGGGACGGTGGCCCCTTATTACGGAATCCCTTCAACAGGGCTTTCCGCGACACGGAGCGCCGCTTTCATTCCGGGGCATACCGACGCATTCCGCAAAGGATTTTTATGAAGTACCTCGCCATAGACTACGGCCAGAAACGCACCGGCATTGCGGTTTCGGATACCGGGGGCAGCATGGCCTTTCCCCGCAAAACCATCCTCATGCGTACCCGCGCCGCCTTTTTTGAGGAATTGCTCGCCCTCATTGAGGCCGAAGCCACGGACGCCATCGTCATAGGGCTTCCCATCAACCTCGACGGCGAGGAAAGCCTCACGACCCGGCAGGTCCGCAACTTTTCCAAGAGCCTCGCCCGGCGCACCACCCTCCCCCTGTTTTGGATGGAGGAAGCCCTCAGCAGCTACGAAGCCGAAAGGGACCTCCGGGACGCCGGACGTTCCGCGGCTCAAGGCCGGGCCGTACTCGACCAGCAGGCCGCCGTGCGCATCCTGCAATCTTTCCTCGATCAACCGGAAGCCAAACGGAAAACCATATGAACGAATCCCCCGAAGAAACCAAAAACACACCTGCCGACCCCGGCGCCCCGCGCCCAGAAGAAACAGGCATACCTTCCGGCGTATCGGATACACGGAATCAACAGGCTCCTCCGGATCAACAACATTCCGATGCGTCATCCCCCGAAGCAGAGAACTGGCAGCCGACTGACAAGAAGCCCGGCGAGGCCTCTCCCCTTGATGGGGAGAAGCCGGAAACGCCTCTGCCCGCTTCCGCGCCCGAGACGCCCAAACCCAAACGGCTCTGGCCGCGCTTCCTGCTCGGGTTCATGCTGCTGGTCCTGCTGGCTTGCGGCGGAGCCGGTTGGCTGGCCTATGACTTCCTGAAAAGCCCCGGTACCGATCCCGCCGTCGCGCCCGCGCAAGACGTGGAAGTGACCGTCAATCCCGGCACGACGTTCCGTACCCTGACGCCTGAGCTCGTCCGCCTTGGGGCCGTGCGCAATGCCGACAAGTTCATACTCCTGCTCCGCTGGATGAACTACAGGGATATCCCCCACGCGCTCAAACCCGGACGGTTCCGGATCAACACGGGCTGGACGCCGCAGCAGGTCATCGATCAACTGGTCAACGGTTCCCCTCTGCTCGACCGGGTGACAATCCCCGAAGGCCTCGCCTGGTGGGAAGTGGGCAAGCGGCTGGAAGAGGCGCAGATGGTGCGTTTCGAGGATTTCGACAAGCTCGTCCATGACCCCGCCTTTCTGCGGCATTGGGGCATTCCGTTCGACAGCGCGGAAGGCTTCCTGTTCCCGGACACTTATCTGATCATGCGTCCGCTGGAACTCAACGAAGCCACCGCAAAATCGGTCGTCGGACGGCTTATCGACAACTTCTGGCGCAGGACCGCCCCGCTCTGGCCAGGCGGCAAGCGTCCGGGCCCTTCCGGGCGCGACGAGGTACGGCGTCTGGTCACGCTGGCCTCCATCGTCGAACGGGAAACAGCCGTACCCTCCGAGAGGCCCCGCGTCGCCGGGGTATACGCCAACCGGCTGCGGCTCAACATGCTGCTCCAGGCCGATCCCACCACGGCCTACGGGCTCGGGGAAGGGTTCGACGGCAATCTGCGGCGCAAACATCTCGACGACGAGGGCAACCCCTACAACACCTACAAGCACCCCGGCCTGCCGCCCGGCCCCATCTGCTCGCCGGGCCTCGCCTGCCTCAAAGCTGCCGCTAACCCGGAGCAGCACGACTACATCTATTTTGTCGCGCGCGGGGAAGACGGATCTCATGTGTTCAGCACCAATTTAGCCGCTCACAACAAGGCCGTCCGAGAATATTGGGCAAAAAGGAGAGGGAAGTAGATTCTTGGAGTGGGCGGGGAGAACTTTCTAGAGAACGCTCTCCCCGCCACCTCCAAACCTCCTCGCCCCTCTCAAAGATTTTGACCTTATCGAACCTCCCATGAAGGCTTTACAAAAAACAAAGCCCGTTAAAGAATTCCTTCAACGGGCTATCATCTTAGCCAAATCCTCCGCAGGAACGAACTCCCGCCGCGCGGCCTCCCCAATCTCTTTTACCCTTCCATGACCCTGATCCGATCAAATCCGGAGAGCAACCGACGTTCCAACACGCGAACCCTGATGACCAGAAGGACGGCTGCAATGGATACGCCGACAATAAACGCCGTCCAGAACCCCTGCGGGCCAAGGGGATCGCCCCACAAATGCGTCCTGCCAAGCGTATACCCCACAGGCAGGGCGAACACCCAGTAGGAAATCAGCGTCACGCACAGGATGGCCCGCGTATCGTTATACCCACGCAGAATACCGACGCTGACCACCTGCACGGCATCCGTAATCTGATAGGTCGCGGCAAACAGCAGCAAGTGCGACGCCAGCCCGAGCACCACCGGATCGTTGTTGTAGACGGCGGCGATCTGATGCCTCCAGAGGATGGTCACCAACGCCGTGAAACACGCCGCCATGCAGGCCAAAAGCCACGAAGATCGGCTCGCCACGCGGACGGCCTCCACCGACTTGCGCCCGAGGGCAAACCCCGTGCGGATGGTCGCCGCAGTACCGATGGACAACGGGACCATGAACAGCAACGAACTGAAATTCAGGGCGACCTGATGTCCCGCCACCTGAATGGCCCCGAGCGGCGCGATGAGCAGCGCCACCGCCGCGAACAGCGTCACCTCAAACAGCATGGCCAGCGCACCGGGAAAACCAATACCCGCCAGCTTTTTGAGCGTCGCCCAAACGGGGATTTCCCATACCCGCCAGGTCATCAATTCCCGCAAGTAGGTATGCCGGCACACGTACACCACCATCGTCAGGAACATGACCCAATAGACGATCGCCGTGGCGACGCCCGTACCCGGCCCGCCGAGCGCCGGGAGGCCGAGCTTGCCGAAAATCAGGATATAGTTGCACGGTATATTGATGAGCAGCCCCATAAAGCCCGCGAACATGGCCGGACGCATAAGCGCCATCCCCTCCATGCCGCAGCGCAAAGCCACGAACAGCAGGTAGGCAGGAGCGCCCCAGATGATCGCCCGCAGGTACTGCCCTGTCATGAGCCCGAGAGCCCCCTCAACGCCCATATCGGCGAGATGGAACGATACCAGATACACGATAAGGATGAGCGGAACCGAAATGAACAGCGCCATCCAGATACCCTGCCGCATGACATGCCCGACACCCTGCATGTGTTCGCCGCTCCGCATGGACCCAGCCCCGCGAAGCTGCGCCACGCACGGCGTAACCGCGAGCAGCAGCCCCTGCCCGAACAGGACGAGCGGAACCCAGAGCGACCCGGCCAGCGCCACAGCCGCCATATCCACCGCCCCCACCCGGCCTGTCATGACCATATCCACAAACCCCATTGAAATCATGGCGATCTGCGCCAAAAGGGCTGGAACGGCAAGAGTAAGCTGCGTTTTCATTTCAGTGAGATAGGCTCGACGCTTCGTAGACATGAAAGACCTCAAAAAGGAAAAAAGGAGAAAGACAACCCTCCTTGAAACACTGTCTCAAGGAGGGTCGGCGGACTATAACTGGAACAGATAAAAAGGCAATCGCTTCTCATGCCCGAGAAAGCGGAAAAAAGCGTTTCGATGTTTAGATCGGAGCTCCCCTTCCACCGAAAAAAGGGGCGCTCCAATCCGGGCGCCCCTTTTTCGGGTCAAACGCTCAGATCATCAGTAGGCTGAACCTTGCGGCCTGCGGTCAACAGCAGCGCGAAGCAAATCAGCGCTATGGCGATACCCACGATATTGGACAGCTCGTAGGACATGCCGAAGCCCATCGTCTTCTCAAAGCAGATATACACGGCGCTCACGGCAGTCATGAAGCAAGCGGGCACGGAGGCAATCCAATGGAACTTGCCGCGATGCAGCAAGTAGGCGGCCGCAGCCCACAACATGATGGCGGCGAGGGCCTGGTTGGCAAATCCGAAGTAACGCCACAGCATCCCAAAGGGAATGAAGTTCAAAGCGACGCCCACGACAAACAGCGGGACGGCTATCATCAGACGGTTCTTGTGCGGGCGCTGATCATAGCCGATAGCATCGGCAATGGTCAAACGGGCAGCACGGAAGGCCGTATCGCCGGATGTCACGGGCAGCACCACAACGCCGAGGACGGCAAGGGCGCCACCGAACACGCCAAGCAGTTCCACGGAAATGTTGTTCACGACCAGCGCGGCGTTCCCCTTGGGGCCGAGGGCGGCGGCAAGAGCGGCCGTATTGGAGTAGAAGGACATGCCGAGGGTCACCCAGATAAGCCCGATAACACCTTCCGCAATCATCGCACCGTAAAAGATCTTACGGCCATGTTTTTCGTTGTTGATGCACCGGGCCATCAGCGGAGACTGCGTGGCATGGAAGCCGGAGCAAGCGCCGCAGGCGATGGTAATGAACACCAGCGGCCAGGCGGGCAGGCCGGAGGGGCTATGCATGGTCCATTCGATGTTGCTGTAGAAGGTGTACCCCTTGAAGGCGAGAGCACCCAGCAGCCCAACGGCCATGAACACCAGCAGTACAGCGAAGAACGGATAGACGCGACCGATGATCTTGTCCACGGGCAGAATAGTGGCAAGGAAGTAGTACGCAAAGATGATCGCCACAAAGAGCATACTGTGCATACCGGTCAACTGGGACAGCAGGCCAGCGGGCCCCGCCACGAAGACCACGCCCACCAGAATGAGCAGCACGACGGCGAACACGCGCATGAGCTTCTTGATGAGGTCGCCGAGGTTGTACCCGACGATGTCCGGCACGGACTTGCCGTTATAACGGACGGACAACATCCCCGAGAAGTAGTCATGTACGGCACCGGCGAACACGCATCCGATTACGACCCACAGGAGAGCTATGGGACCGTAGAGGGCACCAAGGATCGGCCCGAAGACGGGGCCAAGACCGGCAATGTTCAGCAGCTGGATCAGAAACACCTTGGTAGGGCTCATCTCCACATAGTCCACACCGTCAGGCATTTTGCAGGCAGGCGTGGGGCGGTTGGGATCAGGCCCGAACACCTTTTCCACAACGGCACCATACACACAATACCCAGCCAGCAGCCCTACCAGAGCCAACACAAAATACATCCATGAAGGCATACAATTCCCCCTCTAAACGTGAGTGTTACGGAACACCCTCCCTTACGGCAAGGAGATTGCTCCACTACCGCAGAAGTCTAATCCCGGCGTTCTTTCCGAGTCAAGGGGAGAAGTGCTTTTTGCGCAATAGGATACAAAACCAGTCCGATTGCTTTGGGATCCACGCGTTGCACGGTCAGGAAGGCTCTCCAGAGCCCGTGCAACGCATCAAATATAAAAAGAGAAGGGAGCCGAAACTCCCTCCTCATCAAAACTAACCAGAATCGGCGTCAGCCGACTTCAATTAGAAGGTGTACTGCAAGGTCACAGCACCGCGAACGTTGTTTTCACGGTAGGAATCAACAACACCCTTGCCCCAGACGTTTTCGTCGAGGTCGAGGTTGATGTAGCCGACTTCAACGGCCAGGGTCAGATCCTTGTAGATCTTGTACTGGGTGTCAAAGTTGACTTCCCAAGCCTTGTCGGCCGTGGTCAGGTACAGCTCACGACCACTCTTACCGGTAGGCGAAGTGATGCCCTGGCGAGCCATTTCCGTATTGTTGGTACCCTTGATGAAACCGACGCGGAAGATGTGCGTCAGATCTTCCATAAAGGAAATGTCCTTCGCCTGGAGATACACGCCCATCTTGCCATCGTTGGTCAAGCCGATCATGTCGCACGCGTCACGACCGAAGTTGTCGTCGAAGCCATAAGAAGAAGCGGTCCAAGAACCTTCAACGACCGGCATACGTTCGGAACCGTTAGCCCAGTTGGAGTCATCACCAGAAGCATACCAGAACAGGATGCCGGGGGTGAAGTAATCCATCTTGTATTCGCCGAGGATGGAGGCAAACCAACCGGAACGCTCAACATCAAAGCCCCCGATAGAGCCCATGTCAGCGCTACCGTAAGCGGCGTCAAGAGCAAAACGGAAAGGATCGAAGTAAGTCAGCTCGGAAGCGACACCAACCCACCACGCGTTACCGTGACGATCCAGATCTCTACCCTTCAACCAAGAACCGTCAACACCAGTGGGAAGCAGGCCATTGACAACGCCCGAGTTATTACCGTCGTCATCAGTGTTCGTGAAGCTATCACGGCCAAGCGCGCCATACATGGCCCACGGGGTCACCTTCACGCCGTCGAAGGTCATGGGAACAGTCAAGCCCACGAAGTCCATAGCGTTGCTGGAAGGATTGCCGCGATACTCGCCGGTATTGTCGTTCTCAGCGCGGAGCCAGAAGAGGCTGGCACCCACGTTTTCGGTGAACTGGCCGGAGATGGTGATACCAGCGCCGTCAGCGGAACCGCCGCCGAGGATGGGGTTATTGGAAATGAAGCCGGGCAGGCTGAAGTTCTGGAGACCCATGCGGACCTTGGCGTCGGTCTGGGGGATCACCCAGTCAACGTAGCTGTAACGGACCTTGACGATCTTGCCGTCAGTACCGAGAGAAGCGCCATCCTTAGAGCTACCCCAGTTCTGGTCGCCCATTTCGAGGAACAGAACGCCCTTCAGGGATTCAGAGGCGATGACGTCGATCTGGGTACGCAGACGCTGTTTGGCGGTAAACTTGTCGCCGTTCTTTTCGAACAGGTTATTGTCACCCAACTGCCAAGTAAACGTCCAGTTGCCCTTGGCCTTGATATCAGCAGCCTGAGAACCAGCAGCAGCGCCGAGCACGAGGCCGGCAGCAAGAAGCAGAGTCACGATGCGCTTCATTTGTATTCCTTCCTTCTTAAATAAAATTCCTTGATCGACGAACACAGGACAATCCAGTGTTCGCGTTTCTTTTCTCATAACTCTAAACCGAGATCAACCCTTTTTGTAAAAAAATTTAAACTTCGTGATTCTCATCCCTCTCAAACAGGCCAAAAAGGCAAAATCCCTGTACCGTCCCTCAAGGCCGACGTGGTTTACCCCCTCCGAAAAGCAGGGCTTGACGGGACGGCACAAGTACGCAAATAGTCGCATGGTACGGTTGCTCAACGCTCCCGCCTCGCATCCGCAGACCTCTTTTTTAAGGATAGACGCATGGGTTTCTTCTCAAGTATCAAACGGCTGTGGTCATCGAATAAAACTGCTGAAACTCCGGAAACGCCACAGGTCCCGGCGGAGGAAGCACTGGCCGTGCAGCCAGCGGAAACGGAAGCCGGCGCATCTCACGAAGAATCTTCCGTTTCCGACGCGCCACAATCTCCTGTGGAGGTTTTGGAAAAACTGCCGGAAACGGCAGCCGCAGAGCAGCAACAGGCCGATCTGGAAATGGATCAGCTCGCTGCCGGACAATCTCTTGAACCGGACGGGCAAGCTCCCGCACCTGCGGCTGCCGCCCAACCTGCCCCTCAGCCCGACGCCCCGAAGGAACCTTCCGGATGGCGCGATACCCTGCTGCTTACCCTCCGGGAAGCCGAACCGCGCCTGTCCGTGTGGCTGTCCATCGCTCTGGAAGATCTCGGACCCGACGCACGCACGGGCGACGAACTCTGGGAGCGTGTCCGCTTCCTTTTGACCGCCCTTGGAGCCCCGGAGAACGAAGCCGATGCCTTCGTCGCCGACTTCGCCGCATGGGCCGCGCGCATGGAATACGAAGAAGTGGCGGACTTCCGTTCGGAACTGCAGTACCGCCTCGCCCTTGCTCTCGATCTTGAGGACGAAGAGGATGAACGCAACCGCATTTTCCTCAAGCTGCATCAAGGGCTGGAACGGACCCGTGAACAGCTCGGCAAAGGGCTCTCCACCCTCTTCGCCAGCCACGGCGACCTGTCCGCCGACTTCTGGGACGAATTGGAAGAACTCTTCATTATGGCGGACATGGGCGTCGAAGCCGCGACCGAGCTGTGCAAACGCCTCAAGTCCCGCGCGCGTGCCGCTTCCGCGACCACTCCCGAGGAACTTCGCCCTCTCCTCGCCGCGGAGCTGGAAGACATTTTCCGCATCCCGCGCCGCGTCGTCGCGGTCAACCCGCCCGAGGTCGTTCTGATCATCGGCGTCAACGGCGTAGGCAAGACCACGACCATCGCCAAACTGGCCTACCGCGCCCGTATGCAGGGCAAAAAAGTCCTCCTTGCCGCCGCCGACACCTTCCGGGCCGCCGCCGTGGAACAGCTCGGCATTTGGGCGGAACGCACGGGTTCCGGTTTCCACTCCAAGGGGCAGGACGCCGATCCCGCCGCCGTGGCGTGGGAGGCGATGGATGTCGCCATCAGGGATCAATACGATATTCTGTTTATCGATACCGCCGGACGTCTGCACACCAAGAGCAACCTGATGGATGAGCTCCACAAGATCCGGGAAGTCATCGCCCGCAAGCATCCCGGCGCTCCGCACCGCAGCATCCTTATTGTAGACGCCACCACCGGTCAGAACG
>PPYF01510137.1_pt1 | contig 10197 bp, 8 predicted proteins | sample 1559871 | NCBI WGS metagenome assembly PPYF01 (sample SAMN08240021, study PRJNA423297) | Human gut metagenome, whole genome shotgun sequencing project.
GTTTTGAATAAAAACCGTATATTTGCACGCAATAATTTTTAAACGCATAGCCCTATGTCATTTATTGCTGATAAGATTGTAATGGATGGGTTGACTTACGACGACGTATTGTTGATCCCCGCTTATTCTGAAGTTTTACCGCGCACTGTCGATCTCTCGACTAAGTTTTCAAAAAACATTGAGTTAAAAATACCTTTTGTGACGGCTGCCATGGATACAGTTACCGAAGCGAAAATGGCGATTGCCATTGCTCGTGAAGGTGGTATCGGTGTGATTCACAAAAATATGTCTATCGAAGAACAGGCAAGACAAGTTGCTATCGTAAAGCGTGCCGAAAATGGTATGATTTATGACCCTGTAACGATTAAAAGAGGTTCTACTGTTCAGGATGCACTGGACATCATGGCGGAATATAAAATCGGTGGTATCCCTGTGGTAGATGATGAAGGTTATTTGGTGGGTATTGTTACCAACAGAGATTTGCGTTTCGAAAGAGACATGGCAAAACACATTGATCTTGTCATGACTCCGAAAGAAAGATTGGTGACTACTAACCAGTCTACTGACTTGGAATCTGCTGCACAGATTCTTCAGAAACATAAGATTGAGAAACTTCCGATTGTCGGAATGGACGGAAAGTTGATCGGTCTTGTCACTTATAAAGATATTACAAAAGCAAAAGATAAACCGATGGCTTGCAAAGACGCCAAAGGTCGTCTGCGTGTAGCTGCCGGTGTAGGTGTTACTGCCGATACGCTGGAACGTATGCAGGCATTGGTGGATGCCGGTGCAGATGCAATCGTGATTGATACAGCTCACGGACACTCTAAGTTTGTGATTGAAAAACTGAAAGAAGCAAAGAAACGCTTCCCGAATATTGATATTGTGGTAGGTAACATTGCTACCGGAGAAGCTGCCAAAGCTTTGGTGGAAGCTGGTGCAGATGCTGTGAAAGTAGGTATCGGCCCGGGTTCTATCTGTACCACTCGGGTGGTTGCCGGTGTAGGTGTTCCACAGTTATCGGCTGTCTATGATGTAGCAAAAGCGTTGAAGGGTACAGGTATTCCTTTGATTGCCGATGGTGGTTTGCGTTATTCGGGCGACGTGGTGAAAGCATTGGCTGCCGGAGGATATTGCGTAATGATCGGATCATTGGTTGCCGGAACAGAAGAATCTCCGGGTGACACTATTATCTTCAATGGTCGTAAATTCAAATCCTATCGTGGTATGGGTTCATTGGAAGCAATGGAGAACGGTTCGAAAGACCGCTACTTCCAGAGTGGAACGGCTGATGTGAAGAAGCTTGTTCCCGAAGGAATCGCTGCCCGTGTTCCTTATAAAGGTACGCTTTTCGAAGTTGTGTATCAGCTGACTGGTGGTTTGCGTGCAGGTATGGGATACTGTGGCGCTGCTAACATTGAGAAACTTCATGACGCTAAGTTTACCCGCATTACCAATGCAGGTGTAATGGAAAGTCATCCGCACGACGTGACGATTACCAGTGAATCGCCTAACTATAGCCGTCCGGAATAATAGATAGATACGGTGAACTATTAACGGTGAACGGTGAACAGGCTGTTTGTAGTCGCGGTCTTTGCACAGGAAGATCCGGTATTGATGCGTGTTAACAGAAGAGAGATACTCCGTTCGGAATTTGAATATGCATACCGCCGTTATGCGGAACGTTCAAATGCCAGACTTTCGTCCAAAGAGTATGCGGCACTTTTCGCTCAATCGAAGTTGAAAGTGGAAGCAGCCAGGGCTGCCGGACTTGATACGACCTCTGTTTTTCGTAAACAACAGGAGAAATGCCGGACCGAGTTGGTGGAATCTTATCTGATAGACAGGCAAGTGATGGATAGTTGTGCCCGTGCTATCTATCAGAAGATAGGATTGAAAGCACGTAGCGGCAGGGTACAGGTGATGCAGATTTTCAAACGTTTGCCACAGACAATCACTTCCCGGCATTTAGAAGAAGAAAAAACGCGGATGGATTCTATATACCGGATGATACAGAATCAGCCGGATTTGAACTTTAACCGTTTGGTCGAAATATACTCGGACGATAAGCAAAGTAGATGGATCGAATGTCTGGAAACAACGAGCGAGTTTGAGAATGTTGCTTTCTCTCTGGCAAAAGGTATGGCATCGCAGCCCTTTTTCACTCCTGAAGGGATTCATATCTTGAAAGTGATGGATCGGGAGGAAACAGCTGTTTACGAAAATGTCAGTGCCAGGTTAATGGAACGGTTACGGCGCAAGGAGATTTTGGACAAAGGTACAGGCGCGGTGCTCGAACGCTTGAAAAAAGCATGGCAGTATGCTCCCAATCAGGCGGCAATGGAAGAACTGCTGGCGAAAGGCCGTACAGAACAAACCCTGTTTACGATTGACGGACAAGCATACACCGGAACTATGTTCACGCATTTTGCCTCTTCTCATCCTCAAGCTGTCAAACGGCAGTTGGAAGGATTTATAGCTAAGTCATTGCTGGATTATGAAAGCCGGAATATCGATAAAAAGCATCCGGAAATTCCTTATGCCTTGCGGGAATCTGATGAAAACTATTTGGTGGAAGAGATAACACGTCAGAAAATAGATTTGCCCGCAGCTAATGACCGGGCGGGATTGGCTACTTATTTTAAATTTCATTCGTCGGATTATCGGTGGGAGAGCCCCCGGTATAGAGGAGTCGTACTTCATTGCGTTGATAAAAAGACGGCAAAGCAAGCCAAAAAAATGCTGAAGAAAGTGCCGGAAAAAGAGTGGGCGGACAAGCTTCGGCAAACTTTTAATACATCCGGGGAGGAAAAGATACAAGTTGAACAAGGAATTTTTGCCGACGGAGACAATAAATATATAGATAAACTGGTTTTTAAGAAGGGTGATTTTGATCCTTTGATGTCTTATCCTTTTACTATTGTAGTAGGCGAAAAAATGAAAGGTCCGGATGATTATCGGGAAGTAATTGATCGGGTTCGAAAGGATTATCGAAGCTATCTTGACACGTGCTGGATGCGGGAATTGAGTGAGTCCGGTAAGGTTGAAATAAACCAAGAGGTTTTAAAAACAGTTAATAATAACTGATGTAACCGATTATTCACTATCTGAAAGCTGCGAACAATATCCCCGATAATGTGGATGTAGACAAGCTGGTGGAGAATTATCGAAAAGCGTTGATAATGCATACTTATCAGCAGGAGTTGATTAGCCAGAAGTTGACGAATGATATTTCCGAACACGAGATAGCAGAGTATTACGGCAAAAACAAGGAATTGTTTAAACTGGAAAGTCCGTTGATTAAGGGATTGTTTATTAAAGTGCCGTTGACAGCTCCCCAGTTGAACAATGTGCGCAGATGGTATAAGTCGGAAAAACAGGATGCTATCGAGAGCCTGGAAAAATATAGTTTGCAGAATGCGGTGAAATATGAATATTTCTATGATAAATGGGTGTCCGTGACCGATGTCCTGGACATGATTCCGTTGAAAGTAGAGGCACCGGAAGAGTACGTAAACAAACACCGTCAGGTAGAATTGAAAGATACGGCTTATTATTATTTCCTGAATGTGAGCGATTATCGCGGAGTTGGTGAGGAGAAACCGTATGAATTTGCCCGCTCGGAAGTGAAAGACTTACTGGTAAATCAGAAACGGGTGAGCTTTATGGAACAGGTAAAGAACGACTTGTATCAGCAGGCGGTAAGTAAGAAGAAGATTATATATAATTATTAAATACAAAGAATGAAGAAGTTTGTGAACTTTAGATTTGTTGTTACCCTTGTCCTGGCAATATTTGCTAATGTGGCAACCTATGCACAAGATAATGTGGTTGATGAAGTAGTTTGGGTAGTAGGTGACGAAGCTATTTTAAAATCAGATGTAGAAGAGGCCCGTATGGATGCCTTGTATAATGGACGCAGATTCGAAGGCGATCCTTATTGTGTAATTCCTGAAGAGATTGCTGTGCAGAAGTTATTCCTGCATCAGGCAAAGTTGGACAGTATCGAGGTTTCCGAAGCGGAAATCATCCAGCGTGTGGATATGATGACCAATATGTACATCCAGCAGATCGGTTCCAGAGAGAAAATGGAGGAGTATTTCAATAAAACATCCACCCAGATTCGTGAAACTTTGCGTGATAATGCACGTGACGGATTGACGGTTCAGAAGATGCAGCAGAAACTGGCAGGAGATATCAAAGTGACTCCGGCAGAAGTACGCCGTTACTTCAAAGATCTTCCACAGGATAGTATCCCTTACATTCCTACACAGGTGGAAGTGCAGATTATTACTTTGCAACCCAAAATACCCGTTTCGGAAATCGAGGATGTAAAGAGGACACTGCGTGATTATACGGATCGTGTGACAAAAGGAGAAATCGACTTCTCTACATTGGCCCGTTTGTATTCTGAAGATAAGGCCTCTGCCATTAAAGGTGGTGAATGTGGATTTATGGGACGTGGTATGATGGACCCCGCTTATGCGAATGTGGCATTCAGCTTGCAGGACCCGAAGAAAGTTTCCAAAATTGTAGAATCGGAATTTGGTTTCCATATTATCCAGTTGATTGAGAAGCGTGGTGACCGTGTTAATACCCGCCATATCCTGTTGCGTCCGAAAGTCTCGGAAAAAGAACTGACCGAGGCTTGTGCCCGTCTGGATTCTATTGCAGATGATATTCGTGCTAACAAATTCACATTTGATGATGCCGCTGCCGTTATCTCACAAGATAAGGATACCCGCAACAATCACGGTATCATGGTGAACATCAATGAACATTCTGGTATCACTACTTCTAAGTTCCAGATGCAGGATCTTCCTCAAGACGTTGCTAAGGTAGTGGATAAGATGAATGTTGGCGAGATTTCCAAAGCTTTTACAATGATTAATGAGAAAGATGGAAAAGAAGTATGCGCTATCGTGAAATTGAAAACTAAAATCAATGGTCATAAAGCAACCATCGCGGAAGACTATCAGGATCTGAAAGAAATCGTAATGGATAAGCGTCGCGAAGAGGTGTTGCAGAAATGGATTCTGAACAAGCAAAAACACACTTATGTACGCATCAACGAAAACTGGCAGAAGTGTGACTTCAAGTATCCGGGTTGGGTCAAGAATGACTGATATAACCTTGCTTTGACTTTATATGCTGAAAAAGAATAAGAAAAATAAACAACAAGACAGGCATAGATGGCTCCTTATAGGCTTTCTATGCCTGTTTGGTGTATGTCTTGTGGCACAAGTGAGGCCGACGGGACAGAAACCCACGGCAGGGGCTTCGACAAAATCGACTGCGGATACGTCTAAGACGGCTCCCAAAACCAAAACGCCGGCGGGTAATAAGAAACAATCGGACAACAAGAAGCAACCGGAGAATAAAAAGACCAAAGTTTACTTGCTCCATGCTGACGAAGGACAGGCGGATAAGCTGGCACGTCCGGATGTGCAGGTGTTGATTGGTAACGTGAAGTTGCGCCATGACAGTATGTATATGTACTGTGACAGTGCACTGATTTTTGAGAAAACCAACTCCGTAGAAGCCTTCAGCAATGTGCGTATGGAACAGGGAGACACCTTGTTCATTTATGGTGATTATCTTTATTATGACGGAATGACGCAAATTGCGCAACTTCGTGAAAACGTGAAGATGATTAACCGGAACACGACCCTGCTGACGGACAGTTTGAACTACGACCGTCTCTATGATCTCGGATATTATTTCGAGGGGGGAACTTTGATGGATGAAGAGAATGTACTGACTTCTGACTGGGGCGAATATAGCCCTGCAACAAAACAGTCGGTATTCAACCATGATGTGAAGTTGGTGAACCCTAAGTTTGTGTTGACCTCCGATACATTGAGGTATAATACCGAAAACAAAATAGCAGTGATTCTCGGACCTTCCAATATTGTCAGTGATAATAATCATATCTATTCGGAACGGGGATTCTATAACACATTGACCGAACAAGCGGAATTGTTGGACCGTTCGGTCCTGACCAATCAGGGGAAGAAACTTGTAGGCGACAGTCTGTTCTATGACCGGGTAATCGGTTACGGAGAAGCATTCGATAATGTGAAGATGACAGACTCCATCAATAAGAATATGCTGACGGATGTTCAGGGAGTATGTGACTCACTGGTCTATAATTCGAAAGATTCTTGTATGACCATGTATACTGACCCTATTCTTTGGAATGACGGACAGCAACTGCTTGGTGAGCAGATCAAGATTTATATGAATGACAGCACGATTGACTGGGCGCACATTATCAACCAGGCGTTGACAGTGGAGATGAAAGACTCTATTCACTATAATCAAGTGTCCGGCAAGGAGATGAAAGCCTATTTCGTTAATGGAGATATGCGCCATATTGAAGTGATCGGTAATGTGCTGACAGCTTTTTATCCTGAAGAGAAAGACAGTACGATGACCGGATTTAATTGTCTGGAAGGTAGTATGCTGCATCTTTATATGAAGGATAAGAGAATGGAAAAAGGACTTTTTATCGGTAAATCCAACGGAACGATGTATCCGATGGACCAGATACCGCCTGATAAACTGCGTCTTCCCACTTTTGCCTGGTTCGACTATGTCCGTCCGCTAAATAAGGACGATATTTTCAACTGGCGCAGCAAGCGTGCGGGAGAAACATTGAAGCCGACTACCGACCGGCGACCAAAGACAGAAAAGCGAAACTTAATAAATATGAAGTAGTATGGGAATGTTTAACTCAATGAGAAAGCCCCGGGGCTTTAATCATCAATACATTTATGTAGACGAGCGGAAAGAAAAGCTCGCTAAGATGGAGGAGAACGCCAAACGTGACTTGGGGATGCTGCCGGAGAAAGAATTTAATCCGGAAGATATTCGCGGTAAATTCGTCGAAGGTACTACACATTTGAAAAGAAGAAAAGCAAGTGGCCGCAAACCGGTTTCTTTCGGAATCATACTGATAATCATTGCCTTCCTTCTCTATCTGTGGCATTATTTAGCAACAGGAAGCTGGAGTTTTTAATTGTTAATTTACGAAGTATGAGCGATATCATTCATTTGTTACCTGATTCGGTAGCTAACCAGATTGCTGCCGGTGAAGTGATACAACGTCCGGCATCTGTTATCAAGGAGCTAGTGGAGAATGCGATTGATGCAGATGCGCAAAATATACATGTGTTAGTGACTGATGCGGGTAAAACCTGTATTCAGGTGATTGATGATGGAAAAGGAATGTCCGAAACGGATGCCCGTCTCTCTTTTGAGCGGCATGCTACTTCCAAGATACGGGAAGCTGCGGACTTGTTTGCTTTGCGTACCATGGGATTTCGTGGGGAAGCATTGGCATCCATCGCAGCAGTGGCGCAGGTAGAACTGAAGACGCGTCCGGAATCGGAAGAACTGGGAACGAAACTGGTGATTGCGGGTTCTCAAGTGGAGAGCCAGGAGGCTATATCCTGTTCTAAAGGAAGTAACTTCTCTGTAAAGAACCTGTTCTTTAATGTGCCTGCCCGTCGTAAATTTTTAAAGGCTAATTCCACTGAATTGAGCAACATCCTTGCCGAATTTGAGCGTATCGCTTTGGTGCATCCGGAAGTTGCCTTTTCGCTTTATAGTAATGATTCGGAACTGTTCAATCTTCCGGTATCACAGTTACGCCAGCGTATTCTTGCTATTTTCGGTAAGAAGCTCAACCAGCAATTACTGAATATAGACGTGAACACTACCATGGTGAAAATCTCCGGATACGTAGCCAAACCGGAGACTGCCCGTAAGAAAGGAGCCCATCAGTATTTCTTTGTCAACGGACGTTATATGCGCCATCCTTATTTTCATAAGGCAGTCATGGAGGCTTATGAGCAGTTGATTCCCGCCGGTGAACAGATTTCCTATTTTATCTATTTTGATGTAGATCCGGCTAATATTGATGTGAATATTCACCCGACAAAGACCGAGATCAAGTTTGAGAATGAGCAGGCCATCTGGCAGATACTTTCAGCATCCGTTAAGGAATCGTTGGGTAAGTTCAGTGCTATCCCTTCCATTGATTTTGATACGGAGGATATGCCTGATATTCCGGCATTTGAGGAAAAGATATCTTCCGAACCTCCGAAGGTACATTATAATACAGATTATAATCCGTTTAAAGTCTCTGCCGGTGGCGGTGGTGGCGGATCGTATAGTCGTTCGAAAGTAGAATGGGAGGATTTGTACGGAGGGCTGACAAAAGCCAGTAAGATGAATAATCCGCAGCCGGAACCCGAAATGGATTGGGAGGATTCTTCTATTGGAGGCGAACCGGCCTTCGTGGAAGAAAAGATAGAGACGGTGACATCCGCCGCTTCTTCTACTTTGTATGCCAACGAACCGGTGATGGAAAAAGGAAATCAGCATTTGCAGTTTAAAGGGCGGTTTATTTTGACTTCAGTTAAATCGGGTCTGATGCTAATCGATCAACACCGGGCACATATACGGGTGCTTTTTGATCGCTATATGGTACAGATTCAACAGAAACAGGGAGTATCTCAAGGCGTTCTCTTCCCGGAAATATTACAATTACCGGCTTCAGAAGCTGCTGTTCTTCAAAGCATTATGGATGATTTGTCGGCAGTCGGCTTCGATTTGAGCAATCTGGGAGGCGGTAGCTATGCCATCAATGGCATCCCTTCGGGTATTGAAGGACTGAATCCGGTCGAACTGGTGCGTAATATGCTACATACAGCGATGGAAAAAGGGAATGACGTTAAGGAAGAAATCCAAAATATTCTGGCATTAACATTGGCGCGGGCAGCGGCTATTGTCTACGGACAGGTGTTGAGTAATGAAGAAATGGTAAGCCTTGTAGACAACCTTTTTGCCTGTCCCTCACCGAATTACACACCCGATGGGAAAACCGTTTTGACAACCATTAAGGAGGAGGACATCGAAAGATTATTCAAATAAAACAAATAAATTCATCTTTTCCTAAAACCTTTTAGTTCAGTTCGTGTTATTTAAATAGTTCAACAAAGAAAAAGATTTAAATAACCACTTAACTATTAGGTATATGAAAAAGATTCTGATGTTGCTGGCATTTGCCGGCGTTGCGTCTGTCGCTTCTGCGCAGCAGACAATGACTGTAACTGAATACGAAGTGATTCAGGTGCAAGATAAATATCAAGTAATAACTAATCCTTTCTGGAGTAACTGGTTCTTCTCTGTAGGAGGAGGTGCCCAGGTATTGTATGGAAACAATGACCATATCGGTAAGTTCAGAGATCGTGTTGCTCCCACATTTAACGTGTCTGTTGGTAAATGGGTAACTCCGGGATTCGGATTGCGTTTGCAGTACAGCGGATTACAAGCCAAAGGATTTACCACCAGCGAAAATGCTAATTATGTGGTTGGCGGTCCGAGAGAAGATGGTTCTTACAAACAAAGATGGGACTACATGAACTTGCATGGTGATTTGATGATTAACCTGAATGCACTTTTCGGTGGATACAATCCGAACCGTGTATATGAAATTATCCCTTATATTGGTGCCGGTTGGGCTCATGCTTATTCTCGTCCTCACACTAACTCCGCTACTTTCAATGCAGGTATTATCAACCGCTTCCGTTTGTCGAATGCTGTTGACTTGAATCTGGAATTGAGTGCAACAGGTCTGGAAGGCAAGTTTGACGGAGAGCACGCAGGTAAACCTGACTACGATGGTATCTTAGGTGCTACTATTGGTGTAACTTATTATTTCCCAACTCGCGGATTCCAACGTCCGGTTCCACAGATTATCTCTGAACTTGAATTGAACCAGATGCGTAACCAGATGAATGCAAGCCAGCAAGATAAAAGAATCTCCGAACGCTACATACACAATCAACGGATATGCAGACTCTGCAACAGGTACTCCGGCTTTCAACCAGAAGTTGAGTTTGGAACGTGCACAAGTTGTTAAAGACCTGCTCGTTAAGAAGTATGGCATCTCTGCCGATAGATTGAAAGTTGCAGCCGGTGGTGGTGTTGACAAATTCGGTCAACCGATTCTGAACCGTGTAGTATTGGTCGAATCAGCACAGTAATCATATAATTTCAGTATTCGGCGATTCTTTGTGATCGCCTGCTGAGAGAGAGAAGGCGGCTGAAAGCGAATCCTGAAATAAGGTATTTTCGCTTTCAGCTGCCTTTTCTTTTCTTATTTTAGGACCATTAATACTTGCCTGG
>PPYF01028915.1_pt1 | contig 10196 bp, 9 predicted proteins | sample 1559871 | NCBI WGS metagenome assembly PPYF01 (sample SAMN08240021, study PRJNA423297) | Human gut metagenome, whole genome shotgun sequencing project.
ATACTTTCCTATATTTAGTGCTTATTTGGAAATATCCGAAAAGCTGCTTGGGTTTGGGCTTAATTTTGCAGAAAAAACAATCAAATTATTAAATTATGCGTTTAGATACTTTTTCTATCCCACGTGAGGTTTTCATGATAATCAGGCAAGTTACCTGTCATGAAGAGCAATATAAACTTATATCTGCGGTTTACAGCTACATTTATGAAGATGACGACTATCCGTCCAAGTGGTTGCGCTATGGAGGAGCTATCAGGGCTTTTGAGAAGATTAAGGCCATCATTGACAAGCCTTTGGCAAGAGCACGCAAGGCAAAGGCTCTGCGTGACGACCGTAAGGCTCATCCTGAAAAATATCCTCCTCGCCGTAAATCGGGTGTACGCAAGGCCGGTGCGGTTGAGTTGCCTTCTGGTCACGTTATAGAGTCGTCTAAGAAAGACTCCGCTCGATTTGATTACTATTGTGTCAAAGGTAATAAGGTGTTATATTTCAAAATGATAGCCACGGGCGAAGTTGATGGCGACCGAGTCTCGTTCACTCCGGCCTTCAGCCCCGACAGTGTGATGGATTCATTTCTGAAATGTCCGGCCCCGGTTTCTCGTTTACGATTCCGGCTGATGTAAGTGTGTCAGGGTAGACGTTGATGGTCGTGGTATGAATAAAAGTCGCCTCCGTCATTGATTATGATATGGTCGTTGACACGAATGTCGATGGCTTTGGCTCCGTCGCAGATTCGTTTGGTGAGATTGTCGTCCTGTATTGACGGGTTAAGATTGCCTGAAGGATGGTTGTGGAACAGTATCATGGCAGATGCAAGATTTTCGATGGCGCTTTTGAGCACAATCTTTATGTCGACCGCGGTCATCGACACTCCGCCGCGACTCACACAGACATTTCTTATTACCTTTCCGGACTGAGAAAGGAGCATCACCCAGAATTCCTCATGCGGCAACCCTGCAAAGTTGCGCTTAATGGCTTCTACAGCTTTCTGCGCAGTGTTGATAGTTGGATTGTCCTTCATGAAGAAGTCTTCCGATGCCCGGCTTCCGAGTTCGAGAGCGGCAAGGATGCTTATGGCCTTGGCCTGACCTACGCCTTTGTAACGCCGGGTGAAATCAGAGATTGAGAGACGCGCCACGTTGGATATATGATTGTCGTTGTCGGCAAGAATCTCCTCGCACAGTCGCAAAACAGACTTTCCACGGATGCCTGTTCCGAAAAGGATGGCCATAAGCTCGGTATTGGTCAGCGATTTTATTCCCGACTTTAGGGCTTTTTCGCGCGGACGTTCGTCCTCGGCCATATCTCTTATCAAGATGCTGCCTGCTCCGTTGTTAGGTTGAGGATAGTTTTCCATGTCATTTTCCTTTGCGCATGGCTATTTCTTCTTCAATATCACGTCCCCGACGGAACACGATTTTTTTGGTGTAGTCCTGAATGAAACCGCAGCCATATCCTCCAAGCTGTATGATGGCGGCAGGAACGGCCATGGCGGCTATTTTGGGACGTCCCGTGGAGATTAATCCTCCGAAAAATACGGCGACAAAATATGCAATCAGTGGTGCAAAGAACCAGGGACTGACAAATATGCCGAGAACAATCAGGGCGAGCGAACCGAGCACGAACACAGCCGGCAGCAGATGGACTACCTTAAGCGAGTCGGGATATAATAGCTTGAGAGTGACGCGCGATTTGCCGAAAACATACACCTGACGCAGGAATTTGCGGAAGTCTACCCTGCGCTTGTGCCATACGGGATTCTGAATCAGTCCGATGGTAAAGCCGGCATGGCGTATGCGCGTACTCATGTCTATATCTTCGGAGAACATCTCACGGAATCCGCCTACTTTGTCGTACACCTCACGCGAATAGCCCATATTGAATGTGCGTGGCACAAATTTTTCGAGACGTATTTTGCCCCCGCGTATTCCTCCTGTGGTGAGGAATGAGGTCATGGAGTAGTTGATGGCTTTCTGCGTATCGCTGAATGATGAATGTGCTGCGTCCGGTCCGCCGAAGCAGTCGACAGGATTCTTGCGCAGTTCGTTTTCGAGATTGCGGAAATAGTCTTCCGGAATAACGCAGTCCGAATCGAAAAACACAAAGTAGTCGCCTGTGGCACGTTCCATTCCGTAGTTGCGGGCTATGGACCGTCCTTCATTTTCTTTATAGAAGTATTTTATGTTGAGTCCGCGTGCTGCAGCTTTTTCGCATTCTTTGCGGCATGGTTCTGACGAACCGTCTTCTACGATGATTACCTCAAAATTTTTGGCAGACTGCTTCTGAAGGCTGTCGAGAAGCTCCTCTACTTCATCTATTCTATTGTAGACTGGGACGATAACAGAAAATTTCATATTACTTTTCAACTCATTCTTGATTTGTAATCTTCATAACTATAGCTCCTTAGTAACTCGGTCTCGCCGTTGCTCCTTACGAGCCACACTGATGGATGCTGTATGCCGTTGAACATGGTGGTTTTCACGTTGGTGTAGTGGTTCATGTCCTCCAGGGTAAGCCTGTCACCGATGTTGAGAGGAGTAGGGAAACTCCAGTCGCCCATAAAGTCGCCGCTCAAGCATGAATTGCCACCGAGTCGGTAGGTCGGTTTGCCCTTGACGGCCTCCTGACCGAGGCTTTCGGTGATGAGTGGCTTGTAGGGCATTTCGAGGGTGTCGGGCATATGGCAGGCAAAGGAAGCGTCGATTATGGCAGTGGAAATACCGTCGTTTTCCACTATGTCTACAACTGAGGTGAGTAGGTCGCCGGTGCGCCATGTGAACGCGCTGCCTGGTTCGAGGATTACCTTAAGCCACGGATAGCGGCTGCGGAATTCGGTCAATATCTTTATGAGGTGCTCGGTGTCGTAGCCCTCGCGTGTCATTAGGTGACCGCCACCCATGTTTACCCATTTTATCTGTGGCAGATATTTGCCGAACTGGTTTTCAAATGCAGTAAGAACTTTTTCGAGGTCGTAGCTTGACGATTCGCACAAAGCGTGGAAATGCAGGCCCTCTATGCCTTCGGGAAGAGAGTCGCCAAGATGCTCGGCATCTACTCCGAAGCGTGAGCCGGGCAGAGCCGGATTGTAGATGTCGGTTTCGATAACGGAGCATTTGGGATTGACGCGGAGTCCGGGTGATACGTGACGTCCTGAAGTCGAGTTGTACTCTTTCAGTTTTGAGGCAAAACGGGTGTACTGGCTCACGGAATTGAATGTGATATGCGAACTGCCGGCGAGGTATTTGTCGATTGTGCCGGGAGTATATGCCGGACAATAGCTGTGTACTTCGCCACCGAGAAATTCCCTGCCCAGTCTAAGCTCGTTGAGAGAGCTTGCTGTGGAGTTGCGGCAGTATTCGGCAATTATCGGAAACGTGCGCCATAAGGCATTCGCTTTGAATGCCATGATTATGTCTATGCCCGCGCGTTGCTTCACCGTGTTGATGAGGCTGAGATTGCGGCGAAGCCGGTTTTCATAAACTACGTATGCCGGGGTAGGGATGTTTTGCATCATTCTGATATTGTAAAGCGTGCGAATTTGAGTAATAATTGTTTTGGCGATGACTCGTTTTCAAAATCTACTAAGGCCACATCGCCTATGTCCTTGGATTCGAGCGAAAGTATTGTGCCGGCTCCGAACTTGCCGTGAACTATTTTCATGCCTTCCTGCAATTCGGATATGCCGTGAAGGCTTCCGGCGGCTGAGGGCTGCACATTGCGCGGTTTTGCCGGTGTAGTAAAAAGGTTGACTCGTCTGCGCGGGCTATCCTCTCTTTCAGGGCGTTGCTGAGTCGGGGCCGTGGTGAACGGAAGGGCTTCGGCACCGTATGAGAACTTCAGGAACTGAGGATTTATGTCTTTAAGGAAACGCGAGGGACGGCACGTCATCGTCTGGCCGTTCAGATAGCGGTTTGAAGCATAAGATACCATGCAGAACCTTTTTGCTCTGGTGATGGCTACATAGAACAGGCGGCGTTCTTCCTCAATCTCTTCGGCCGAACCTCCGCCCATAGATGATGGAAGTAGGTCTTCCTCAACCCCGACAACGAACACATTGGAAAATTCAAGCCCCTTGGCGGCATGGATAGTCATAAGGGTGACAGAATCGCTGAGCGCAGGGTCTTCTGTGTCCTGGTCGGTGAGCAGGGTGACTTTGGCGAGAAAATCGGCCAGGCCGGTTTCCGATTCGCCGGCTTCCTGCTGGTCGGCCACGAATTCATGCGCACTGCGGAACAATTCCTCAAGGTTCTGTACTTTTGATACATTCTCTGGAGTGGTGTCAGAGAGATATTGCGAAAGCAGCCCTGTGGTCTTTATTATCTTGTTTGCCATCTCCTCGGCATTGTCTCTCCCGGCATCAGTGATGAACTGCTGTATAAGTGATGTGAAGCCGTTGAGCTTGCGTATGGTTCCGGTGTTGACGGATAGTGCGAATTTTTCCGGAGAAGTCACTACCTCCCACATGCTCGTGTTGTTTTTAATGGCTGCTTCGCTTATTTTCTTGATGGTAGTGTCGCCGATGCCTCTCTTGGGTTCGTTTACAGCGCGTTTGAATGCCTCGTCGTCGTTGGGATTGACAGCCAGGCGGAAATATGCCAGTGCGTCTTTTACCTCCTTGCGCTGGTAGAATGCAAGACCTCCGTATATGCGGTAGAGGATATTGCGGCGGCGCAAGGCTTCCTCAAGCACACGGCTTTGCGCATTGGTACGATATAGAATGGCAAACTCTTTCAAGGGGTCGCCGGTGCGGGCATGCTGCACCACGATGCGGCTTGCCACCAAGCCGGCTTCATCGTAATCAGAAAAGCCTGACTGCACTTCTACGCGCTCGCCTGCATCGTTGAGAGAGAACACCTGCTTGCGGATTTGGCGTTCGTTCTTGTCGATGAGACTGTTGGCGGTGTTGATTATGTTTTGTGTAGAACGGTAGTTTTGCTCAAGCTTGAAGGTGGCAAGGTCGGGATATGACTTTTTAAGTTCAAGTATATTGCTGATATTGGCACCTCGGAATGAGTATATGCTTTGTGCGTCGTCTCCTACCACACACAGGTTGCCCACGCCCTTTGTGAGCATGGTCATTATATAATTCTGTGCGAAATTGGTGTCCTGAAACTCGTCTACGAGCACGTATCTGAAATATTCGCGGTAATGCCGGAGTATTTCAGGATTGTCGCGCAGCAGCACGGCTGTGTTGTAGAGGAGGTCGTCGAAGTCCATTGCATCTGCCACACGGCAGCGGGTGACATAGCCTTTGTAAATTTCGGCTGTGCGTGGTCGGCGGCTTTGACGGTCGGATTCCATCAATGCCTTGTCGGCCATGTATGCTTCAGGGGAAATGAGGGCGTTTTTTGCCCACGAAATGGAATTCTGGACGGTTGCCGGCTTGTAGACTTTCTCATCAAGCTCAAGGTCCTTGATTATCATCTTTACGAGCGAGCGGGAATCCGATTGGTCGTAGATGGTATAGTTCTTCGTGTATCCAATCGCATCGGCGTTCTGTCTGAGGATGCGCGAGAATATACTGTGGAATGTACCCATCCAAAGGCGTGAGGCGTTCTTGGCGCCGACGAGACTTTCAATGCGTTCACGCATTTCCTTGGCGGCCTTGTTTGTGAATGTCAGGGCCAGGATGCGGTTCGGCTCATATCCTTTGGCGAGCAGATGCACAATCTTGTATGTAAGCACACGGGTTTTGCCGGAGCCTGCCCCGGCAATAACAAGCTCCGGGCCGTCAAGGTACTCTACGGCAGCCCGTTGCTGTTCGTTTAGTTGCGACAGATAGTCTGCGTCCATGGGTTACACAAAGTGATTGTTAGCAGCATCGTAGGTGAATCCGGCATCGCGGAGCTTGTCTTCAAGCTCTGTACGGTCAATGTCGAGTACGTTGCAAAGTTCGTCGAGAGATGAGTAGTCGTCGCGAAGCTTCATGTTTACGAAGCTAAGCAGTATATTGGGGTCTTGTGGAAGATTGTTCATATTCTATTTTTCTATTCATGCAAAGTTACTAAATATATTTAATAACTGAGTAACTTTGCTCTTATTTCACCTTGAAGTCGTTGACGCGGGTGGAGTAGTCGGGCGATTTCAGCGCGCGTTTTATTGCGTTTACAAACTTTACATTCTTATGGTCGTCGTCTTTTTCGTCGTACTGTTGCGAGGCCAGGGTTATAATGTCCATGCCGAGGCGCCGGTTAATCTCATCGATGGCCTCGGACACTTGTGTGTACTTTCGGCTTCTCTCCGGGTCGTAATAGAAGAGGTCGGGCTGAATGGTACGGGCATTGCAGAAACAGGAAACCATCACTCCTGCGCGTTTATAGTAGACACCTTTACGGTAGATAGTCTTTAAGAGACGAAGTGCCTCCGTCACGATTTCTATGGTTGAATTAGTGGCTGTAGGGAACTGAAAGGAAAGACTGTTGTCGTATTGTTCGAGGTCTTCGCGGAAATGGTTTGACTGGATGAATACAGTTATCAAGGAGCATGCCGAGCCTTGACGACGCATTTTCATGGAACAGCGGGCCGCGTAGTTGGCTATGTGTGGCACGAGTTTTTCCAGCGAGCTAATCATTCCCGGAAAACTACGGCTGGTCATTATGCTCTTTTTCGTGTACGAATGTAAATCGTCGAGCTCAATGGCATTTTCGCCGTTTAGTTCGCGCCATGTGCGTTCGCCCGTTACATGGTATTTGGTTTTCACCCACGAACATGAGCGTTCGCTGAAGTCGTAGGCGGTAGATATGCCGTAATATGCCAGCGAACGGCTTATACGCCGCCCGATGCCCCATACTCTTTCTACAGGGATTAACTGTAACGCCTTGCACCGCTGTTCTTCTGTTCCTATCATGCAGCACTTGTTATATCCCGGATAGTTCTTGGCGAATCGCGATGCTATCTTGGCGAGTGTCTTGGTAGGGCCAATCCCCATGCTTATTGGAATGCCGGTCCATTGTTTTATCTTTTGGCATAGGGCTTCTCCCCATTTCTTGAGGCTCTTTACGTCCATGCCCTCAAGATTAATGAACATCTCATCAATGGAATATTGTATGGCTTCGGGAGTCTCTTCACGCAATATGGCCATCACCCTTGCCGACATATCGCCATAAAGAGTATAATTTGATGAAAAGGCCACGATGCCTTTGTCGGGATATTGTTCCAGGAGGCGATAATAGGGTAGGCACTCCTTGATGCCGAGGGCCTTTGCTTCACGTGAACGCGCAACTACACATCCGTCATTGTTGCTCAACACAACGACGGGGGTATGTTCGAGGTCGGGACGGAATACCCGCTCACAGGAACAGAAGAAATTATCGCAGTCAATCAGTCCCCACATTTGAGAAAGGAATCTTTACAAAAGTACATTATTATTTCAAATTTGCCAAATAAGGGTTTGAAAACTCATCCCAAATTTCTAAATTTGCATAGCGAAATATGAAAGAGATAGAAATATACAGCAGCGACTTGAGCACCGTTCTCTCTATCCCATATGCTGATGGAGGGGTGACGGCCGGTTTTCCGTCGCCGGCTCAGGATTATCTGGATAAGAGTCTTGACCTTAACCGGGATTTGATAAGTCATCCGGCAGCCACGTTCTATGCACGCGTAGTCGGGGTGTCAATGATTGGCGCAGGGATTGATGAAGGTGATATACTTGTGATAGACAGAGCACTGACTCCTCGTCAAGATGATATTGTTGTGGCTTTTATCAATGGTGAGTTCACTGTAAAGTATATTGATTTTTCCATGAAGGAGCGCGGCAAGATATATCTCAGGCCGGCCAATGACAAATATACGCCGATAGAGATAAATACATCTGATGATTTCAAGGTGTGGGGCGTGGTGGCAAAAATCATCAAGAATTTAAGATGAGTGTTGCTGCGTCGAGATGCCGACCGATTAGCTATTTTTTCGTTTGATATAAACAAGCGGGGATTACGATTGTTAATTTATCAGAACAACCTCTTAAAATTAACATTCAACTCCATATAGTTATGAAAGAAATTGCAATCACAGGACTTAACGGCCATGTGCTGTCACATGTTCTGACTCATCTTCTCCATCGCGGCGTGACCGTCAACGCTTATGTCAATAATCCCGAACGCCTGATGGACACGAGCACACAGCTCACCGCTTCTTTGCTTGATGTGGAAGATAAAGACCGTCTGCGCGACCTCTTTACCGGCTATGACACACTCGTCATGACTTTTGATGACAACCAGACAAATCACGATGAAAATTCGTTTGTACTCGATAATTACGACAAGATGGTTCATGCAGCCCGCGAAGCAGGCGTAAAGCGTCTTGTAGTGGTGGGTTCACCTCAGGCCGAGGCTTTCTTCACCGGCGACCTCAAGCGCCGCAGCGACCTCGACTGGGTATTTATCTCAACCGAAGGCGACTATGGCAAGCATGCCGTTGACGAGGCTCTTGAACCACGTACACACCAGGCTGTATATTTAGACGAATAATCTCTAAATTCTTAATAAAAAAATCGCCACATTCCGAAACAGGAGTGTGGCGATTTTTTTAGGAACGATTATCTATTAGTCTCTGTAATGAGATTTTTGAGACGTTCGTTAAATTCAGAAGCTCTTTGCAGGGCACCGATGGTGAGGTGCATGCGGTAACGCCAGTAGTGGCGCGGATTGGCCGGAATATTGATAAGTTCGTCGGCGGGATTTTTGCGACGCAATTCACCGTCCATCGACAGCCAGTCGGCCAAGGGGATTATGCAGAGCATGGATGGAGACTCTGAATTGAGTCGCAGAATCTTCTCGCACAACCATGGCTCGGCGAAGTAGGGCGGCTGTCCGCCTTGATGGAGTACTTCGTGATAGTACTTTTCCGAACGTCCGTGGTCTTCTTCCCACCAAGCGCGTATACCGCCCATGTCGTGGGTAGAGGTGGTGCAGACGCTGTAATAGGGATAGCTCCAAGTGTTGCCGAAGGGTGTGTTGGGGTCTTTGGGCATGCGCTGAATCTCAAGTGTGAGGATTTCGAGCTGGCTGAGAACGGCGGGAACGCAGCCGGGAATCATGCCGAGGTCTTCGGCGCAGGTGAGCATCGGGTTGGAGTCGATTACTGCGGGAAGCTTCCACATGGCCTTGCCATACCAGAAGTCGTTGTGACGACGATAGAAGAAGTCGTTGTAAAGACGGTCGAAGCACCACTTCTCGTAGTCGTTGAGTGCGCGGTAGATGTAAGTGAACTGTGCAGAGATGCGCGGATGGTACTTGCCCTTTTCTACGGGGTCTTCTATGAAAAGCACCTGGTCGATAAGGCCGAGCAGACCGTCGCAGAGACGGCTGTTCTTCTCGTTCTTTTCTTCTTTGGCGAAGTATTCGGCAACGGCGCGTTGAGTTGTGAAGGGGTCTTTGAGCTTGTAACGTCCGTAACCGACACTGTACAGGAATCGTTCGCGAGCCTCGTCGGTGTAAGGACCGAAGAAGTCGTGGAGGAAATAATCCATGATATAAGGAGTGGTCTGCAGGTCGACATCAAGCCAGAAGTCGTAGTTGTAGCGCAGTTCGTCGGTACTCATGGGGAGTGCCGGATTGAAGATGCCGAGCAGTCCGTGGAGCTGGCAATAAGGAATCTGCCAAATGCGGAAGAAGCCGAGCACGTGGTCGATGCGGTAAGCGTCGAAGTATTCGCTCATCTTGCGGAAGCGAGCTTTCCACCAAGCGAATCCGTCGCGTGACATTTCTTCCCAGTTATAAGTGGGGAAGCCCCAGTTCTGGCCGAGTACTGAGAAATCATCCGGTGGAGCACCCGCCTGGCAATCCATGTGGAAGAGTTGAGGATAAATCCATGCGTCAACACTGTCGCGAGAAATACCGATTGGTATATCACCTTTGATTGCAATACCCTTTGAACGTGCATACTCGTGGGCTGCCTGCATCTGGCGGTCGAGGTGATACTGCAGGTAGCATACGTAATCTACCTCGCCCTGATTGTTGGCGATGAACTTATTGATTTTATCCTCGTTGTAGACGGCGTACTCACCCCAATTGGCAAATACGGGAGTGGCAAAGCGGTCGCGAAGCACACAGAAAGCAGCGTAAGGCAAGAGCCAACTCTTGTTGCGCTCAACGAAGGACTTGTATTCGGGCAGCTCGAGAGTGCGGGCGCCTTCCTGTTCGAATATTTCTTTATAATATTCAATCTTTACCGAATTCACTCTTTCGTAGTCAATC
>PPYF01308545.1_pt1 | contig 10195 bp, 8 predicted proteins | sample 1559871 | NCBI WGS metagenome assembly PPYF01 (sample SAMN08240021, study PRJNA423297) | Human gut metagenome, whole genome shotgun sequencing project.
TCAGTTACATTGCCAAGACTAACAACAACTCTACCTTGAATCTGATTAATCCGAATAATGATAAGGATATTAAGGCGGCTGCATTGAGTTATGATATTGAAACAATAGGATGGACGACGGATGCAGTTGTGAAACCTTTCAAAGGATTTGATTTCCATTTCCTGTTCACTTACCAAAGCCCGAAGTATAAAAAGTATGAAACAGGAGTGACTTTTAGTGACGGGACAACATCGGGTATCAATGCCACCGGCAATATCGTTACTGAAATTCCGAAGGTGCTGATAGAGCTGGACCCTAGTTACAACATTACCAAAGACTTGAAGGTATGGGCAAGTTTCCGTTACTTCAGCAAAACGTATGCGAATATCAAGAATGCTTATTACTTCAACGGTCGTTGGGAAACATTCGGTGGAATTAACTGGAATGTAAACAAACATCTGTCCTTAAGCGGAACTGTGATAAACTTCTTGAACCAGACCGGTGCTAAGGGCAGCATCTCGGGGGCGGAATTGGTTGATAAGGAAAATGCGGCAGCATATAATGGCGCATGGATGGCAGGTAGCTATATCCGTCCGTTCACCGTAGAATTTGCGGCGAAAATAACATTCTGATTTTAATAATAAAACTTTTAATACCATATATTCCATGAAAACAAATCTTGTTAATCTTGTATTAGGTTTAGCCTTTACAGCAGGCACAGTTTCCTGTCAGTCACAAAAAAATAATCTGGTGTTCGAACATCAGGGGGATACAGTCACTATCGTGCATATTGCCCATCCCGCTAAATATTTGTTGCTTCCGATTCAGGAAGGCAGTAAGGAAGGACAGGTGAAATTGGAAACAGGCAGTCCGGCTGATACTGAAATGGATATTCGTCTAGCTATCGACAGTGTAGAATATTATGTACCTTTCGCTTTGACTCAAGATGAGGGGGGCGCTACGGTGACTATCCGCAATGTGGCCGCTGATGCTCTTTGTTGGGACAGCATTAAAGTCTCGGATACATTTGATACAACAAACAGAGATAAATTCCGTCCTCTTTACCATCACACTCCGCTTTATGGATGGATGAACGATGCCAACGGACTGGTTTATAAAGATGGTGAATATCACCTTTATTTCCAGCATAATCCATACGGCTCTATGTGGGGGAATATGCATTGGGGACATTCCGTGAGCAAAGACTTGGTTCATTGGGAACACCTCGACCCGGCGATTGCCCGTGATACTTTGGGGCATATCTTCTCGGGAAGTGCTATTGTGGATAAAAATAACAGCGCAGGCTACGGTGAGAATACAATTATTGCTTTTTATACTTCGCACCGTAATGTACCCGGTGGACAGAGTCAGGTGCAAAGTATGGCATACAGCACGGACAATGGACGCACTTATACAAAATATGAACAAAATCCGGTCCTTACTCCGTTTGACGGGCTACAGAATTTCCGTGATCCGAAAGTATTCTGGTATGAGCCCGAACAGAAGTGGATTATGATTGTCAGTGCGGACAAGAATATGCGTTTTTATTCATCTGCAAACTTGAAGCAGTGGGAATACATGAGTGAATTTGGAGAAGGATTTGGTCCTCAGCCCAATCAGTTCGAATGTCCGGATTTCATTCAGTTGCCTGTAGATGGTGACCGGTCTAAGATGAAATGGGTGATGATTGTAAATATCAATCCGGGATTTGTTTATGGAGGCAGTGGTACTATGTATTTTGTAGGCGATTTTGACGGACATCGGTTTGTATGCGATACGAAACCCGAGGTGGTGAAGTGGCTCGACTGGGGAAAAGATCATTATGCCACCGTTTGCTTCTCAAATACAGACAACCGTATCGTTGCTGTTCCTTGGATGAGCAACTGGCAATATGCTAACTATACTCCTATACAGCAGTTCCGTAGTGCCAATGCTTTGCCACGTGAATTGAGTCTGTATACAGGTGAGGACAAGCAGCTTTATCTGAGTGCCGCACCGGTAAAAGAGACGGAAAACTTACGGAAGGATTCTAAAAAACTGGATGACTTTACAGTGAATGGTGAGAAGCGTTTTGAAACACTTTTTGAAAATAATGATGGCGCTTTCGAACTGGAACTGCAATTAACATCGGCAGGTAAAGAAGCTGGTTTTGAATTGCTGAATAGTCTGGGTGAGAAAGTGAGGATTTATCTGGATGCTGCGGAAGGACGTGTGGTAATGGATCGGGCGGAAAGCGGTATTGTAGACTTTGGCAAGAAGGTAAAGCCGCATGATTTGGATACCGAAGAGAGTTATGCTCGGTATAAAGAAGTGACGGTGAACTATAAAAATGATTTTGCTTTGGGTACTTGGGCTCCGATAAACACCGCGAAAGGACATAAGGTTCAAGTGTTTGTGGATAATGGAAGTGTGGAACTGTTTGTTGACGGCGGTCGCATTGCCATGACTAATCTGGTATTCCCGAATGAACCTTATAACTCCTTACGTTTTTATAGTGAAGGAGGGGAGATGAAAATCTCAGATTTCACAATATATAAATTAGGTCTATAAATAGGTCAGGTGAATAAGATGAAGAAATAAAAAATGAAAAAATAAAAGCCATGAATAATAATAAAAACCTATATGCCAAATTAATTCCGGTGATGCTTTGTTTCTTCGCCATGGGGTTTGTTGACTTGGTGGGGATTGCGTCGAACTATGTAAAGGCTGACTTGGATCTCACAGACTCGCAAGCCAATGTCTTCCCCTCACTGGTCTTTTTCTGGTTCCTGATTTTCTCCGTACCTACGGGTGTTCTGATGAATAAGATAGGGCGCAAAAAGACAGTCCTTTTGAGTTTGATAATCACTTTTGCTTCTTTATTGATTCCTGTTTTTGGAGACGGCTATACCCTCATGCTTATTTCCTTCTCTTTGTTGGGGATCGGTAATGCATTGATGCAAACGTCCTTGAATCCGTTGTTGAGTAATATCATTGCCGGGGACAAGCTGGCAAGTACATTGACTTTCGGACAGTTTGTAAAAGCTATAGCTTCTTTTCTGGCCCCTTATATTGCCATGTGGGGAGCTACTCAGACCATTCCTTCTTTCGGATTGGGATGGAGGGTGCTGTTTCCTGTCTATATGGTTATAGCTGTTTTGGCTATTGCCTTGTTAGGTTCCACACCTATCGAGGAGGAGAAGCCCGATAAGGCATCCGGTTTCAAAGCCTGTTTCGCTCTGTTGGGTAAACCGTTTATTTTGCTATCCTTCATTGGCATCATGTGTCATGTGGGCATTGACGTAGGTACCAATACGACTGCTCCCAAAATATTGATGGAGCGTTTGGATATGACATTGGCTGAGGCCGGTTTTGCGACAAGCCTTTACTTTATTTTCCGTACGGTAGGATGTTTTCTCGGAGCATTTATTTTGCAAAAGGTTTCTGCGAAGTCCTTTTTTGCACTCAGTGTAGTGTTTATGTTACTGGCAATGGCGGGACTTTTTATTTTCCATACGGAAACAATTATTTATATTTGTATTGCCATGATTGGTTTCGGTAACTCCAATGTGTTTTCCATTATCTTCTCGCAGGCGTTGTTTGCGATGCCCGATAAGAAAAATGAAGTTTCCGGACTGATGATTATGGGATTGTTCGGTGGTACGGTATTTCCGTTGGCTATGGGAGTTGCCAGTGACGCGATGAGACAAAGCGGCGCTGTTGCCGTAATGACTGTAGGAGTGATTTACTTGTTATTATATACCTTAAAAATAAAAAAATGACCATGAATAACATTATTGTAGGAATGGGTGAGGCACTATGGGATGTGCTGCCCGAAGGAAAGAAAATTGGTGGTGCTCCGGCAAACTTCGCTTATCATGTATGATATAAAGGAAGGGGTTGCCTGGGATAATATTCCTTTCACTCCCGCTTTGGAGGAACTGGCCCGTAATACCCGTTCGGTATGTTTCGGTTCATTGGCACAGCGCAGTGTCGTTTCACGGGAGACTATCAACCGTTTCTTGGATACCATGCCCGACGGCGAGGGACAGTGCAAAATCTTTGATGTGAATTTGCGTCAGGGATTCTATACGAAGGAGATTCTTTGCAACTCCATGAAAAAATGCAATATTCTGAAGATTAATGATGAAGAACTGGTCACAGTGAGCCGCATGTTCGGTTATCCCGGTATTGATTTGCAGGATAAATGTTGGATTCTGCTGGCTAAATATAATTTGAAGATGCTGATACTTACTTGTGGTGTTAATGGCAGCTATGTCTTTACTCCGGGTGAGATTTCATTTGTAGAGACTCCGAAGGTGGAAGTAGCTGATACGGTGGGAGCCGGTGATTCTTTCACGGCAACGTTTGTGGCAGCCGTGCTGAAAGGAAAATCGGTTGCCGAAGCGCATAAACTGGCGGTTGAGGTTTCTGCTTATGTATGTACACAAAATGGGGCTATGCCCGAATTGCCTGCCCGTTTGAGGGAACAGTTGGTTGATAACGGGTAAACCTGCTAAGGGGCGTTATGAAAGAAGCTATAGGATTTTCAGGCATATTATAGATGCCTGAAATCCATTTTAAATGTCTGAAGAAACTTTTCGAAGAAACAGGAATGGAGTCCTCGATGATTTTTCCAACGTGTGTGGTGCTCTTTTTCCAGCAGATGTTTGTTTCATTAGCGGTTACCTTTTATCTTTGTGTATCCATAAATATTTTGAGGAACATGAAAAACTATCTTTTATTGTCCATTTTATGCCTCGCCGGAATTCTGATGTCGTGCACTCAGAAGCATACGCGTTATCGCATCGGTGTTTCGCAATGCAGTGATGATGAGTGGCGGCACAAAATGAATAATGAAATAGTTCGTGAAGCTTTATTCTATGATGGGGTAGAGGTGGAGATACGTACGGCAAAAGACAATAACCGGAACCAGATAGCGGATATCAAATATTTTATTGATAAGAAAGTGGACCTGCTGATTGTCGCTCCAAACGAAGCGGCAGCCATTACTCCCGTTGTGGAGAAAGCCTATCGGCAGGGAATACCTGTGGTGGTGATTGACCGTAAGATTCTGTCGGACAAGTACACGGCTTTTGTGGGAGCCGATAATTATGAGATTGGAAAAGATGTGGGGCAATACATTCTCAACCGCCTGCATGGAAAAGGGAAAGTCTTGGAGATAACAGGGCTTGAAGGCTCCACGCCTGCTATGGAACGCCATAAGGGGTTGACGGATGTGCTGAAAGAAGAGCCCGGAATTGAAATAACTGCCAGCGTAGATGGAGCCTGGCTGCAAAGTGTGGCAGGTGAGAAAATGGACTCCGTGTTTCAAACTAATAAGAATATAGATTTGGTGTTTGCCCAGAATGACCGCATGGCTATCGGGGCCTATTTGTCCGCCCGTCAGCAACAGTTGGAAAAGGAAATGTTGTTTGTCGGCATTGATGCGCTGCCCGGTAAGGAATATGGAGTGGAACAGATCATAAACGGGGTGCTGGATGCTACATTTATTTATCCGACCGGAGGTGACAAGGTAGTACAGGTGGCGATGGATATTTTGGAGAAACGCCCGTATGAGAGAGATACTAAGTTATCAACAGCTTTGGTTGATAAAACGAATGCCCGGGTGATGCAATTGCAGACAGACCACATTACCGAACAGGATGGAAAGATAGAACGGCTGAATAATCAGGTGAACGAATATCTGTCCAGATACTCTGCCCAAACCATGTTTCTGTATGCCTGTCTGATTATTCTGTTATTGTTTGCTGCCTTATTGGCGATTATTGTCCGTGCCTATTGGACAAAGAACCGGATGAATATGGAACTGTCCCGTCAAAAGAAAAAATTGGAGGAACAACGTGACCAGCTGATTAGCCTTTCCAAACAATTGGAAGAGGCGACCCATGCCAAACTGGTTTTCTTTACGAATGTCTCTCATGATTTCCGTACTCCACTCACTTTGGTTGCCGATCCGGTGGAGCAACTATTGGAAGATAAGGCATTGACTCCCAGACAACAATCCTTATTAAAGGTGGTGCATAAGAATGTACATATCCTGTTGAGGCTTGTCAACCAGATTCTTGATTTTCGTAAGTATGAAAATGATAAATTGGAATTGGTAAGAGCCAATATGAATCTACGGGTGCAGTTGCAGGAATGGAGTCATTCATTCCAAACTTTGGCTTTGAAAAAGCATATCCATTTTGTATTGGAGGTGAATGATGACCGGGCAGATTATCTGATGGCAGTGGATGCCGAGAAAATGGAACGTGTCTATTTCAACTTATTGTCCAATGCGTTTAAGTTCACACCGGAGAATGGAACCATTACGGTTACACTTTCTACTTTGACGAAGGAGGAAGGTGGGAGATATGCCCGTCTGGTAGTTGCTGATACTGGTTCGGGAATCTCTGTCCAACATATCCGGCATATCTTCGACCGCTTTTATCAGATTGATGTAAACCATGCGGGTTCGGGTATCGGCCTTGCCTTGGCAAAGGCTTTTGTCGAACTGCACGGTGGAGAGATAACGGTGGATAGTGTGGAAGGAAAAGGAACTGTATTTACAGTGGATATCCCTATGACAGTAGTGGAAGAGCCGTCTGCAGACCTCGTGCAGGAACCGCGCATTACACAACAGACGGTGGTGGAGGAGCTGGAGGATATGGAAACAGAAGAGCAGATTCCGGATGAGAATAAAGAATGTATCTTGATAATAGATGATAACGCGGATGTGCGTGACTATGTGAAGTCATTACTAAAAGAAGAATATACAGTGATAGAGGCTCCCGACGGGCGTGCCGGATTAAAGAAAGCCATGAAATATGTGCCCGATGCCATAATCTGTGATGTGATGATGCCGGTGATGGATGGATTGGAGTGTTGCAGAAAGTTGAAAACAGAATTGCAGACTTCCCATATTCCGGTGATGTTGCTCACCGCTTGTTCGTTGGATGAACAGCGGATACAGGGATTTGAGTGTGGGGCGGATTCTTATATCTCCAAACCCTTTAATTCCAAACTGTTGCTGGTACGTCTTCGTAATCTGATGGATAACCATAAGCGGTTGAAACAATTCTTCGGGGATAAGACTACTTTATCTAAAGAACCGGTAAGCGACGTGGATAAAGGCTTTGTTGACCGTTTCAGGGAACTGATAGAAGAAAACTTGGCGGATTCTGAATTAAGTGTGGAAGATTTAGGCAGTAAGATGGGATTAAGCAGAGTGCAGCTTTATCGTAAGATTAAGGCGCTTACCAATTATTCTCCCAATGAATTAGTACGTATTGCCAGATTAAAGAAAGCTGCTTCCTTGCTGGCCTCTTCAGAGAAAACCATATCCGAAATAACGTATGAGGTAGGTTTTACTTCTCCTTCTTATTTTACAAAGTGTTACAAGGATTATTTCGGGGAAAGTCCTACGGACTTCTTGAAACGCAGAGGATAAGAACTATATCCCCCGTAGGGAGTAATGCTTACGCTCTACGGGGGATGTATATTTTAAATCAGCGTTGATAAATCTTTCTCAGCTACGAAAGAGAGATTATTAAGAATAATCACTTCTCTTGCTCTGTCGGGATTATCTGTGCGGAAAATCAATATGCCTTTGTTCCCTAACAAGAAGGAATACAGATAAGTGATTCCTATTTTGGCTTCACTGAAAATGGTGATAGCGTCCGCTGCCCGTCCCGGCTGATTATCCAGTGTGATGGCGAACACATCAGAGAGCGCCACAGATATTCCGGCCTCTTTCAGTGTTTCGTATGCGCGTTTGGGTTCCGAGCAGATGATACGGTAAATGCCATATTCCACTGTATCGGCAATAGTGGAGGCAATCAGTTGTATGCCTGCTTCTTTTAATAAGTTCAATACCCTTTGTAGAGTCCCCGATTTATTTTCAATGAAGACGGATAATTGTTGTATAGTCATAAACTTATTTTTTAAAAGGTTTTACGTAAGTCTTTCACGCGGACAGCTTTGCCTTCTGGTTTAGGGAGTGTTCCTTTGGGTACCAGTTTCACACGTGGGGTAACTAATATTTCATCTTTCAGTTGGCGAGTGATTTCACGGGTCAATGATTGCAGACGCCCGTAATCGTCAGTGAACAGTTGGCTTAATTCCACTTCTACGGTCATCTCATCATTTGATTCGGCAGTTTCAAGTGTAATCAGATAATCACTGCCCAATTCTTTGAATTGTAACAAAATTGTTTCAATCTGAATGGGGAAGATATTGACCCCTTTCAGGATAATCATATCGTCACTGCGTCCTTTCATTCTGTCCAGACGTTTGTGATGACGGCCACAAGGACATTCGCCCGGCAGAATACGGGTAAGGTCACGGGTGCGGTATCTCAGTAAAGGCATCGCTTCACGATTGATCGTGGTCAACACCAGCTCACCCACTTCCCCTTCGGGTACGGGTTCCAAAGTGTCGGGGTTGATTATTTCTACGATATAATAATCTTCCCATATATGCAGGCCGTTCTGTTCCTGACATTCAAAAGCCACACCGGGACCGCACATTTCGGACATGCCGAAAGAATTGTAAGCTTTTACGCCTAACATATCTTCGATGCGGCGGCGTTGTTCTTCAGAGTGAGGTTCTGCTCCGATAATCAATGTCTTCAGTTTGGTATCACGGCGAGGGTCAATCCCCATTTCCTGCATTACCTCATACATACGGGCTGCATAGCTGGGAATGGCATGCAGGGCAGTGGTTCCGAAATCTGAGATAAACTTTAACTGGCGCTTGGTGTTTCCGGCAGCGGCAGGTACGGTTAACATTCCCAGCCTTTCGGCACCATATTGAAAACCTAGTCCGCCAGTGAACATGCCATAACCGGAAGAGTTTTGGAAAACATCACCTGGACGCAATCCTACCATATAAAGACAACGGGCGACTGCATTGGCCCATTCGTCAAGGTCTTTCTGAGTATGGAGAATGACAGTGGGGTTTCCGGTGGTTCCACTGGATGAGTGAAGGCGGACGGTTTTTTCCAAAGGTACGGATGCCAGTCCGAAGGGATAGGTATCACGTAAATCTTGTTTGGTAGTAAACGGAATTTTTTGTAAATCATCCAGTGAACGGATATCTTCCGGGCTCAGATGACTCTCGGCAAATCGTTGTTTATAGAAAGGGGAATTCATGCAATGACGGACAGTCTTTTGCAAGCGTTCCAATTGCAATTTCTCTATTTCCGGCCGTGTTAGAGTTTCTAACTCTTTGTGTAAATACATAGCATTTTCTGTTTAGTTGGTTATTAGTCCGACAAAAATAGAAAAAAATATAATGCGGTTGGGAATAAGCTGACAAAATATGTATCTTTGGGGGATTTTAATTTAAAAATGTGATGAAAAAGACTTTATTTATAATAGGTATGTTGTTGTGCGTGTTTTCGTTGCACGCTCAGGATATGAAAACTCTCTTTATCGCTATGCCTGATTCGATAGCTCCTTTATTGACAAAGGTAAATCGCGAGGATTGTGTGGATTTTCTGGCAAGTAATATGAAGGCGGAGGTCAAGAACCGTTTTGGAAAGGTGTCCGAGCTGAAAAAGTTGACTGACGATTATTTGTTTCTGCAGACCACGGGAAGTAGTTCTATGGAAATGAAACTGTTGCCCTTGAATGATTCCGTAAAGGTGATTTGTGTGATCAATACAGTTTGTGGTCCGGTTTGTGATAGTGAAATTCGTTTTTATAGTACACGGTGGGAGCAACTGGCGGAAAGTGATTTTATCCGGCTTCCTTCTGTCGAGGCTTTTTATCTGCCGGTAGATACGCTGACTGATGAGGCTTATGTTGCGATTAGAGAGAAAGCAGATATGGAACTGGTGAAAGCTACTTTGTCTGAGGACAAGTCAATCATCTCTTTTACTTATACTACTCCGGAATATCTGGCAAAGACAGAAAGAGAAAAATTGGCAGTGTATATCAAGAAAGAGCCGGTGATATATGAATGGAAAGAAGGAAAGTTTAGTGCATTCCCCTAAAGGGAGTGCAATGTGTTTCAATATAAAAAGGCTGCAACTCAATGAGTTTGCAGCCTTTTTATATTGAAACTTATGTGTAAGTTACAATTTACTTTTTCATACGGTTACCGTAGCGGCTCATGAACTTATCAACACGACCTGCTGTATCCACCAATTTAGATTTACCAGTGTAGAACGGGTGTGATGTATTAGAAATTTCCAGTTTTACCAACGGATAAGTTTCACCTTCGAATTCGA
>PPYF01242960.1_pt1 | contig 10191 bp, 9 predicted proteins | sample 1559871 | NCBI WGS metagenome assembly PPYF01 (sample SAMN08240021, study PRJNA423297) | Human gut metagenome, whole genome shotgun sequencing project.
AAATAACTTTTACTATATTTGTGTCGATATTGAAAATAGTGCTATATGAAAACAGTAAGATTTTACATAAAAAGGCTAGGTGCTATAAAAAATTCAAGTATTGAATTAGCTCCTTTAATGGTATTTTCAGGTGAGTCAGGTTTAGGTAAGAGCTATGTGGCTTTTTTAGTACACTATTTATATGTTCTTTTGACAGGAATGCGTTTGAAGCGCTTTTTTATCGAAAAAGGGTATAATTTAAAAGATTTGTTGAAAGACAAGAGACCTGATGAATTAATATTGAATGTATCGGTTTCTGAATTAGTTTCATGGATAAATAAGGATGCGATTACTTATATTGGTTATCTATTGGGGCATAATAACTTTGTTGGTGAAGTTGAAATCGAACTTCCTTTTAAAGAAGATTCTCTAGTTTTTACTTATGATGAGGAGATTGTAGGATTAGACAATAACGAAGAGGTTTTTTATAAAATAATGTTAGAAGGATTTGTCTACCGTATGCAAACAGATACAGTAACAGACGATCCGACTCCTTTTGTAGCCTTGGTTAGAGCCATATTATTAAATGAAATATTTGGTGATTATACTTATTTAAGAAAAACTTATTTAATGCCCCCTTCTAGAGGGGCTTTGATTGAATTGAATGAGAGACCTGCTTTCTCATCTGGTATGTATGAGGAGTTTTTTGATTTTAAAATGGATATAAATCGTCCTTTAAAAGAAACACAAAAGATTGATGAAGCTTTAGTTCAATATCTTTCAGAAGTGAATGTTGGTGATGTGCAACAGGTTGAAGGCCGACTAATGTATTATACTAATAATGTTGAAATGCCTGTAACGGCTGCTGCTTCATCAATAAAAGAGTTGGCTCCATTGACGTTATTACTGAAAAAATTTCCAGTAAATGGAATGTCTGTTCTTTTTGAAGAACCGGAAGCACATTTACATCCGGGAAGGCAGGTGAAAGTTGCTGATTTGATAGGGTGTGCAATACATCGAGATTGTCATATGCAAATAACTACTCATAGTGATTATTTTATTAAGCGGTTGAATAATCTAATAATGCTATATCAAATAAAGAATAGGAATTATGAATTGTATGAGACGATTAGTAATAAGTGGAATATTCAAGAGACATGTTTAATTGATCCACAGAAAGTTGGTGCTTATCTTCTTGTGAGAGATCAAGATGGAAGTTCTCGCATTGTTAAACAGGAAATTACAGATGAAGGAATTCCGTTCGAATCTTTTTACCAAGTGATAGAAAATGATATCTCAATGTCTCGTGAATTAAGAAAAGCTTTGAATTCATAATTATGGCAATATATTCAAATTTGAAGTCGCTCTTTCCTGTTTATGAAATGGAATACTTTCGTGACTCTGTATTGATTACGGAGCAGAGTTCTACTGCAAAAATAAAAGAGTTGAAGTGGATTAATTCATGCTTTCAGAATATTGATACCAAAATAGTGAAAGATTTAACAAGCTTTTTTCAGGGTAGTGGGGCTCCTGAAGTCTTTAACTGGGATTGTGATGGAATAATTATGTTTGAGGAGGATGGCAATAAATATGTGTTTTTATCTGAACTAAAATCGTCTTTCTCATCGCAGGACTTGTACCATGCAAAAGATCAGTTAATATCTTCTTATATTAAGGTGAATATGATTTTGCATCTATTACCTGGATATAGAAAACAGGATTATGTGTTTAAAGCTTTTATAGCTATTTTACCAGCCAAAAAAAGTTATATACGTGATTTACATAAAGAACTTTTATTTAATCATGGTAGCAGGTACAAAACAGAAGCTGAATTTACAGATGAATTATATAACAGTTCAGGACGGTGTCTGACATTAAAAGCTACAGAATGTGATAAACTCAAAGAATTACCTTTAGGGGATAACTGTTTATTCAATGAACTGGAATTTTATCTTATAGAGGTCCCTGATGAAAGTTCTTCAATTTGTTTGGATGTACATGATTATATATAAAACCAAGCATAAGAAGAATAATACTAAATGAAACAAAAAAGGCGGGGTTTTACTCCGCTTTTTTTTGTTTCATTATTTCTCAAATCTTACCTTTGCGGGATAACTTCAAAAAACACACAAGATGAAAAAGGCCGTTTTTATCATGCTGTTCATGTTAGCAGCATTGAAAGGTTACTCGCAAGACCCTTGGAATCCAATCCGTACTTATTGCGAAATAGTGGGAACCGGTAACTTGACTGGTACGAAAGTAAAGATCGAGATTGATTTTGGGCAGGCACAAAAGTACTGGTCGAAACATTCTGATAACTTCCTGGTAGATGCCGATGGCAAGGAAATCAAATTTAATTCTATGGTTGACGCTTTGAATTACATGGCGCGATTTGGATGGAAGTTTGAGCAAGCCTATGTCATCACAGAAAATTCAGCCATGTCAAAGAACAATGTTTATCACTATCTATTAAGCAGGGAACTTAGAGGAGATGAGAATGTCAACTCTGGTATTTATATAAAGGGAGATCATGAGAGTGAGCGACCAAAGGATGAAGCTCCCAAGGAAAAACCTGCTAAAAAGAAACGAGAAATAGGAGATGATATTTATTAGTTTGTTTTTTCTTTTGCATTTTCAGATATTATTCTCATATTTGCAGTGCTAAACATCTGCGGAGTGTTATCCGTACCGCGAGCTTCGGTTAATGCTCACGAAATTCGAGGGCTTTTTTTATGCCCTAACCAATCGTTTTCCTGATTTTAGGAGAATAATACATACGAAATAGGCGGCTGCTTTTCCCCATTACACTTTTGCTTTCGGGCGGAAATCTGTAGATGTTTAGCGACACGGGAAACGGCGGCCGTTCTTGTGTTCTATAATTGCCGAAATGCTAAACATCTACAGGTATGAAAACTGAAATTCTCAACACGCCAGTCGTGTCTGCTCTCGACATCAATGTCGCTAGCAATGTCAAAGCTCTCACAGAGCAAGTTAATAATCTGCAAAGTCGTTATTATAGTGCTTTAGCTTCTGATTGTGAAGTACGCACTATCTCTGACCGTTGGTATTTCCGCGCTATTGGATTTACTAGTTTCGGCCTGATCTTCTTTCCTCTTTTATTGGTGGCTGCTTATTGCGTTTATCGGGCAAAGAGATGCCAGAAAGGAGGCAATAATCATGAGTAGACATCGTTTTCATGTAGATAAAGAAACATCATACTATCCTGATGGAAAGAAAGTGGATGTTTTTTCAGTGGATTGTGATGGAGATTTTGTAATTTCAGCAATCTCACGTGACGAGATTGTGGATTTGGTACAAGTTTTAAATTTTGCGTTAACTGATTCAGAAAATAAGAAGGAGGCTAATAATGGAAAATGATAAGATAACGGATGTCAGTGTTTATATCGCTGCCTTACAAACAACCTTTAAGCCTGCATGGGATGCCCGGCATACAACACACTGGTTTACGACTGATGAAGTTTATCAATCTATAAAGAAACTGGATCCGGCGGCAAATATCTCAAAAGAGGATATATTTAAAGCTATGACGGATGCAGGCTTTAAGTTCCAAAACCGTCCCGGAGCATCAGGGTGTGATTTTCGGTGGATGCTTGAACTGAAAAATAGCAAATAATGAAGTTCCGGAGAGTGAAACTATTCCTCTCCGGATTTTTTTTGTCCTTTACCTTCTATCTTTCCCTTACTACATTCGCTGAAAATAACAGCGAATATGATTTCAGAAGATTTAGTCAAACAGCGATTTGTACATGATACAATTTCTCAAGGTATCAATCTCATTTATCAGACTCAGGAGAATGTTGTCCGTACTTACCTGAATACTCGTTCAGGCAGACTGTTGTCAAGCTTGCAGCGTAGGCCGTTCACTATCCAGGAGTCCGAAGGCAAACAAGAGTACTTTATCCGTATTTTTCCGTATCTCCGTTATCTTGATATTCGATATCGACGGGGAAACGACCGAATATCACGCCATATCCGGAGCAACCTGGCTTTGTATAATCGAACTGTATGGGGAGTTCTTTATCATGAGACTTTCCCTGAATTGCGTTATGGTTACAATGAAGCCATTAGAAATAAGATTCGTGAGCAATTAGAACAAGCATTAATCTACGAACAATCTCAAAATTGGTAATATGGGAAAGAAGCATTTGTCAGAAGATGAAATAAAGTATATTGTGTCTGCTGAATCCAGTCAGGCCCAGCGGGAAATTCACGAACTAACCAAGGCCACCAAAGAACTCAAGAAAGAAGAGAAAGAACGTCGTACTGCGATGATTGAACTTGAGGCTCAAGGAAAGAAGAATACTAAAGAATATCAAAATCTAGAGAAGGAAACAAAATCGCTATCTAAACAGATTACTGATAATAACAAAAAAATAGGCACGCTGACTCGCTCTTTAGATATTAATGCTATGACCGGTCGGCAACTCAAGAAAGTGGGCAAGGAGTTAACTGCGACACTTGAGGATATGTCGGAAGCTGCGGATCCTGAAGAGTATGCCAAACTAAGTAGGAGGTTGGGAGATGTTCGCAAGAGAATGGCTGAACTTAAGAACTCAGGCAACAATGTAAAACAGGAGTTTGATCTGACAAAAACTGCCGTATCTAAATTGAAAGCCGCTGTTGCAGCCTTCATTCTAGTCAAGTTGGCGGGATATCTTAAGGAGATAATTGCTAATGTTTATTCTACCCGTAAAGAGTTTGCCAAGTATGAAGCTGTTCTTCGGAATACTTTGCAATCACAAGAGAAAGCTGCAGCGGCAATGAAGATGCTCCAGCGGTTGGCTGCGGATACTCCGGGGTCTCTGCAGGAATGGACAGAAGCCTATATCAAATTAGTGAATAGAGGTATTAAGCCTACTACTGCGGAATTGACCAATATTGGAGACTTGGCAGCATCACAGGGAAAAAGCGTGGACCAACTTATCGAGGCGATTCTGGATGCCATGACTGGCGAGAATGAACGCTTGAAAGAATTTGGTATCAAGGCTAGTAAGAATGGAAATACAGTGAAGTACACATTCCGTGGAGTTACTACCGAAGTTCAGAACACCGAAGAAGCGATAAAGAGCTATCTGTTGAGCTTGGGTAAATTGGATGGCATCTCAGGTTCTATGGCTACTCAAATGAAAGAACTCGAAGGTATGGAGTCTAATTTTAAGGACACCTTGGATAACCTTTGGAATAAAATGGGTAAGCGTGTGGAAGGCTTCTTTAAAAAGGGGCTATCCTGGGCTACTGATTTTGTTTCGGATATCACCAAGGTTATGGAACCTTTGTCTGATACTTTTGAGGATCAAATGGAAAAGGTTGTCAATTTGGAAAGGCAGCTTCCTGGTATGGCAACCCGATATGATGAACTTGCCGGTAAGGTTAACCGTAATGCTGAAGAACAGAAAGAACTGAACTCTTTAATTGAACGGATATCCAATATTGTTCCTTCCGCTGTTTCCGAATGGGACCAATATGGAAACGTGATTTCTCTCAATACTCAAAAGGTTTATGATTATCTCTCTGCAGAGAAAGCCCGATTGAATTTTGTTCATCGGGAGGAAATTAAAAGTCTTAGAGCAAAGAAGGAAGAGGCGAAAGCAGAAATGGAATCTTTGATGTTGCAAAACAAAAGAGGTAAAGTTTGGGCAGGTGGTACAGGGTATGGTAATACAAAAGACCAGGGGATGCGTGATATGACTGATGCAGAGATAGCTGCTAATGTGGAGAGGATTGCTGAACTTAAAGAAGAGTTGGACGGTGTTACTGCTCAACTTGATAAAATTTCGGGTGATGGTATAGATAAGATTGTCAAAAAACGAATAAAGGCTCAAGATGATGCAACAGAAGCACAGACTCGATTCAACAACATGAATAAGTCTATGTTATCAGCGTGGCTGAAGGATGAGAAGAATGCGGCGGACCAATATAGGGAAATAGCACAGGAAATCTATGATAAGCGTTTTCCGACAACGCCAATAGAGAAAGATAAATCGGATCCGAATGCTGTTGCACTCAAGAATCAGGAGTCAAATCATGAGGCGGAAATAAATCAAATCCGGTTAGTTGGGAGAGAAAAACAACAAGCGGAAGAAGATATTAATCAGGCCATACTCAAGTCTGATTTGGATTATTATAATAAGCGGATCAAATTACTGGAGCAATTTAAGACTAATGCTACAAAGGCGGCCAAAAAATCTGAATACCAAAAGCAAATCGTAGATGCTAAGTCCAAGCTGATTGATACGGAAGAAGCAATGGAAAAGCAAAAGATCTCTGCTGTTGATAAATTGCGTCAGGAGGATTTGGAGAAAGAGAAAGCGGTAACTTCTGCGCAAAGAATGTTCCTAACCAATGAACTTGCTGCAAAGCATATCACTCAGGAACAATTTGCCATGTTGACACTCTCTCTGGATTCAACCAGTGCTGAAACCCGGTTGGCCATTGAACAGCGGTACTTGAATGATGTCAATGATCTTGAACTAAAGAATGGAAAACTGAAATCTGATGCTGTAAAACAGGCTAATGCTGCAGTTTTATCAGCCGATCAGGACGCTGCCAATGCCCGTGCTGCCATCCAAACCAAAATGAATGATCTGACTAAAGATTTCAAGAGTCAGTTCAAACTCACTACGGTTGGAGAGGATTTGCAGGCGCAAATGAAGGTACTGGATGCAACTTACCAGGCACGCAAACAACTTGCTGAAAAGGAGAAACTGGATACTCAAGAACTGGATATCGCTTACCTGAAAGCTAAGGAGCAGTTAGTGCAGGATAGTGAGAACCGTATTAATCAGATCCGGAATCAATATGGACTTCTAAATCAACAACAGCAATATGATTTGCAGCTGCAGCAGCTTAAAACTCATCTTGAGAATGAAACGCTGACTCAGGAAGAATATGAACAATCTGTTCAGAATCTGAAGCGTGATTCTTATAAGAAACAGTTTGATTACTATTCGGATTTGTTTTCCGGAGCTGTCCAGGCACTCCAACAGGCTGAAATGGATAATGTGGACGCTCAGTATGATGCGGAGATTGAAGCCGCACAAGGTAATACGGAGGAGGTTGAACGCTTAGAGAAAGAAAAGGCTCAAAAGAAACTGGATATTCAGAAGAAGTATGCCGATGTTAATTTTGCAATTAAAGTTTCTCAAATCATAGCTGATACTGCAGTATCGATAATGAGGGCTTTTGCCGATCTCGGTCCGATCGCTGGTGCTGTAGCTGCTGCGCTCATGGGGGTGACAGGTGCCGCACAGATAGCTTCTGCAAATGCTGAACGAAATAAAATAAAGAACATGACCCTTGCGGGAACAAGTAGCTCTTCAAAAGGATCCGGGCAGCGTGTGGCAACCGGTCGTGAAGATGGCGGCAAGATTGATGTTCGTCGTGCTCAAGATGGAAAGTTGTTTGCCGGTGCCGATTATGATCCGGACGCCCGTGGCTTTATTGACAAACCGACTGTAATCGTAGGTGAAGGACCAGCGGGGCAGTCAAAAGAGTGGGTGGCTAGTAATGCCGCCGTTGAGAATCCTACCGTTGGCCCTATTCTTGATATGATTGACAAGTCGCAACAGGCCGGCACTATCCGGACACTTGACTTGAATCAGGCCGTCCGGTCAAAGATGGCAGGCTTTTCTTCCGGAGGAAGTGTTTCACAGCCACTTCCGGTAACCGGTACACCCAAAAATGACGGAAGTGGTGTAGCATTGCCTCCGGAATTAATGGAGAAGTTTGCTCATGCTATTATTGATATGAATAAGAACGGGGTAAATGCTTCTGTTGCGTTGAGTGAATTTGAGAAGAAACAGGAACTTCGTGATCGTAGTCGCCAAATTGGTTCAAAAGGATAAAAAATGAAAATAACGAATTTAAAAACGGGAATATCTTATCAATTAGCTCCAGGTACTCAGCTGGAGGTTGAACGTCCTAACTTGTTTTTCAACGAATGGGGAGAGCAAACATTACCTGTTGATATACCTGATTCAGATTGGAATCAGAAAGCATTGGGATATCCTGATATCACAGGAATGCGCAAACTTCCTTCAGATATTCAGGCCACAATCTCTTCCGGAGAATATTTTTCTGCTTGCCGGCAGGCTATTCTGAAAGTGAAACGTAAAAAGACAGTTTCCACTTCATTTTATTTAAATGAAGGGTCGTTTTTATCACAGACAGCAAAGGCTTCTGTGCAAGAAGTGTTTGCAGATGAAACAATCCCAGGAGTGAGTACAGTTCAGCAAGGAATTGACTTTTGTCGTTCTCTGTTATCTAATGAACATGAGCATTTTACTATTTTTCCTGTTATAGTTGACTTTGATAATAACAAGCGTTATGTGAATCGGATGGAGAACATGGATGCTTCTGGCAATATTATAGACAGAAGGGTTGAAGGAACTTTTAATTTTTATAATTCATTTCCTCGTATTGAAGTTGTGGATGATATAAATGTAAAACTGGATCCGGGTTATTATATGAGTCCGTTTATTCGTGCTCCTTATCTTTTACGCCGTATTTTTTCTTTTTGGGGATATACTCTATTAGAGAATTTTTTTGATGTGACAGAACCTTTTCGTAGTATGGCATTTGTCAATAATACAATTGATTCACTTGTCAATGGTGATATATTACTGTCTCATTTGGTTCCGGATTGTATGTGTAGCACCATATTGAATGTTTTCCGAAAGAGATTCATGTGTGAGTTTATTCCGGATGAAGTCAAGAAAACCGTTAGTATTGAATTTTTCAGTGATATAGCTAATATGAAAGCGGAGGTTGATTTTACAAACTGTTTAACCTCCGAGTTAGAGTTTGATGTATCTACATATCAGAAAGTCAGCCTTTCTTCTGAAAGCGTGATTTCTGATGAGTATGATACCTTTGATTCGACTTCTGACCTGAAGGCCAAATATCCTAATGCTTGTTATAATCCTGTAACTGGCTGTTACTGCCGTGTAGGGTATAATGAGAATGGATCACTTGTTCAAGTAATCTGCTCTTCTAATATTCCTTATCTGGATGGGAAAAATACTCTGAAAGAAAAAAAGATTACTTGTCCAGATGCTATGTTCGCAATACTTCCAGAAACGAAAGAAATATTAGGCTATTCTCCTTCTGTATACACTCGAACACGAGTTAGCATTCCATATATCGGAGAAGGCCGGTCGCTAAATTCCACTTTGATTGTAAGTATCGCTTCAAATAATGATGATGAATCTGATGAAATAGCGGCATCTAATAAAGAACAAGTACCAATGTTGGCTTTAGTCTATCATTATCGAGATGGATATAATATTGGTACAAATAGAAATTATACAGTTGAAAACAAGAGGTTTGCAGATTATTCTTTATTATACAATGGGCCGGATGGTATTTATGAGAAATTTTATCGAACTTATGACAACTTATTGAGGAATTCTATGCACCCAGTTAAAGGTGATATCCTCTTGTCCGATCATCAAAAGATGAACATACCGGCTCATCGAAAGGTTATCATTGAGGGACAGGAACTCTTTGTTGATAAGCTTAAGTATTATATTGGAGGGAATAATGAACCTGTTGAATCGACCTTCTATACTACCCGATTATATGAACCTGTAGAAATTGCTATATCTGAAAGCCAACGGTTTCCAACTTTGGCGAATGCTTACTGTTGGAGTGTAGATAAAAAAACTTATGATATTACTGAAGATGAATATAATGCAGAGTTAGTGAAACTGAACTATGGCGCAAGGGACAGCGATCATCTTCCTACAATTTATCCTCCATTCCCGACAAAAGAGCAAGTTGCTGAAGGGAAACTCTATTATGAGCGTTCTTTTGCATATTATCAGGATCATAGAACAGGACCACGTACATTTCATCGTGTCGTGGCAAAACTTCGTCCTATAAAAACTCCTTACTAGCTTAAAATAATGTCCTTTACTCTGTTATGTGCTTCTACTAATTTTGATACAAAAAATAAGAACTATGACCATTCTCCAACAACCTGATCCACTATCATTAAGTGGAAATATTAAGGAATTCCGCATTGGAACTACAGACATAATTTCTTTTAGGCTCTTACAGGGAGATGAAGAGATTGTGGCTCGGAGTTACGAACCGGGTGCGGATGGTGTCGTTATTATTAATATCCAGGATATCATCCATGCTCGAACTCCCGACACCCGGTTTTGGAGACCGGTGCTCTACCAACTGAGC
>PPYF01066665.1_pt1 | contig 10190 bp, 9 predicted proteins | sample 1559871 | NCBI WGS metagenome assembly PPYF01 (sample SAMN08240021, study PRJNA423297) | Human gut metagenome, whole genome shotgun sequencing project.
AAAGTTCACGAGAGAAAAGTCCTCTCATAAGTGGTAGGGATAAAATCACGTTTTTTTATTGAATGTTTTCAAAAAAATTTTGATTTTTTTTTGAGCTGACCTTCTCGCCAGCTCACAGTTCCCTGGGTGAGCCCCATGGCCTGGGCGATCTCAGCCTGGGAAAGGCAGTACTGAAATCTCAATGTGAGCAGGAGTTTATCCTTCGCCGGCAGCTGAAGGATTGCTTCGAGCAGCCCCGGATGTTCAATTGATTCGATCCATCCAAATACATCTGATTCGACGATGTGTGCTTCATAGTCCTCTCCTCCTAAATTGCAGGCAGGAAGGACGCGGTATTTATGGTTCCCCATTTTCTTTCCTTCCAACAGAGCGTCCAGAGAGACGTATCTGTCATAGTACTGCCGGTCTCGCGCTCGGTCTTTTTGAATTTCCAAGGCGATGTACCTGTTAAAGTAGTTCTCTGGCTTTTGAATCTCCTCCGCATTTCTTTTGCGTCTCGACATGGGGCCTCCTCCGTTTCTTCTGAAATTCTGGGAAATCAGAAGAAACGGAGGCCCGCGGCACCGTGCCGGCTGGGAATTTTCTTTTCCATATGTTGTGTGCCGCATCCATTGCCCTTTCCGCTGTCAGCCGGCGGAAAGGAAAAAGCCCTACGCATAGCTGAAAGCTATCCGTAAGGCTCCGAACGCGGGGTTCCCACACTCCGGGGTGGGCGGTTGGTGCGCTTGACGAGATCTGTATGTATATATTCCCTTACAGGGCCCTTATAGAGAGCCCAATCTGCTGCCCGCATTTGTGGCACTTCAAAAACATCTGCGCCTGATTTGATTGCTGCGGCCCATACAATGTCAGCTTTGACGGATCCGCTGTCTCCGCCAGGTCGATCAGCCGGCCCTTCAGACACAGCGGGCAGCGGACCACCCGACGCGAAACCTGATTCCTTCTCATAACCGATCCCCCCAGGCCTTGTAAAAATGGCACATAGAATTTTTGTATTTCTTTTGCCTTTTCAAGTATGATTTTACACTGCCTGCACGATTTTGTGAATTTTCAATATCCTTTAAATTTCTTTTCCTTTTCTTGCATCGATCTGTTGCCGTCCTTGTACGCATCCCAAAAACTTTTCCATTTCTTTTCTTTTTCTTGTGAACTTCTTTTCCAGGGTTTACAATAAACACAGAATCCTTCCGGGAGGGCGTCTCAATGGATCGACTGGAACTCACATTCCCCATCTTTTATTACTGCGCGGTGAAAGGGGCCTGTTCCCTGCAGCAGTATCACTGCGTCAATGTGCTCCTCAATGGGGCTCCGATGTCCGACAGCGGGATCGGCATTTCAGAATCAACCGCGTCTGTCTATGTAAACGGCACAAAGCCGCTGCCAAAGGACATGGTCTTTGGTATTTTGCACTTGCCGGCAGAGGAGATCGTCCGGCGGCTGCGTGAACTCAATTTCTTTGATGTGGCCATGGTCGCTGATTCCGTGGCTAGGCTTTTGGACTTCGTGCATATCAGCGATGCTGCTAAATCTGCCCTTCTGGACATCCGCCAGGGGGAAGAGCAGGAATATCGCTTCCTCTGCGAGGTGTTCCGGGCTGCGCTTCGGAATCCGGTGCCTGCCAAGCGGCTCACAGTGGAAGAAAAAGCGCTGATCCATGCCTGCCGGAGCAATCCCCTGGGGGATGACGGGCGTCGGCCTTCTCCAGATGGCGCGGCACACAGCGCCGATAAAATGGAGGCAGAAACAGTTTCCGCACAGGCTGAGGCGGCTTCCCCGGATCCGGAATCCAGCCCCGCACGGCAGCTTTTACAATACGAGAAGGAGCGCCGGGAGTTGCTGCGTGTCTGCAAGTACACTGCCGAGACTTCCGTGCAGCAGAAAGATCTCCTGGACTTCTGTATCGAGCGATTTGCGTTGAGGGCCGCCCTCATCAGTGTGGACCAGGAGGACATCACCTCCATTCTGCCCCATGGTGACGATGAATACGGGGTCTCCTTTGAATGCCGGGGCGCGAAGAGCGAGATCGAACGGTACATCACAGGTTCCTGCCATTTTTCACAGGCGGTATCCATACTGATCTATATCGTGGGGCCTGAGTCGATCAGTATTAACGATATTTCCGAGCTGACGACCGCCGTACAGGACAAGTGTACAGATGAGGCAAACGTCATCTTTGGCGTGGAATATGACGGCTCCATCGCCGAAGGTGACCTCTGCGTATATCTGATTGCCGCGCTCCGCCGAAAGTAGCAGGAGGAGCCTGTGAACAAAACAGAGGATCCCGAACAATCGGAGCCCTCAAACGTGTGTGGGGAACCATTTGATTGCAATACTTTTGATCGTTTCGGAAAGGAAAGGGAAGAGTCCGAAGAGAACGTTCCCGATGAAAGAGATCAGTTCCCGCTCAATCTGTTTCATGACTGAACGAAACGCAAGATGCTTTATCTGAATGTCACGACCGCAGAGATTTTATTCAATATCAATACGCCATATGGCAATGTATATGGCAGAGCCGAGGGGTTTCTATGGAAAAAATAACGGCAGGCATGATTGCGGCAGCCAGAAAAAGAAACGCAGAAAAAGAAAGTAGCTCCATGAAAGCGGTGGGGGAGATTTCCGCAATCAAGCGGGAAGTGATCACCTTTTTGAAGGCGGAGATTAGCCCTATTGTCATTATCACAGGATATAATGCAGATGTGCTGGAGCATGAATTGGCCGCCTATCCGCTATTATTTTTGAAATATGACCGCTATGAAAATGCGCAGCTTCTTGAGCTTGCCCAGGCAGGCGTTGCTTATCTGCAGGGAAAGTGTGACCAAGTGCTGTTCACGCCGGTTGAAAACCCCCTGTTCGGCCCGGATACAATTCGACGTCTAATGGATGTAAATGCGCCGGCAGTTGCCCCCGCCTGTGAAGGGCGGGGAGGACATCCGATTTTACTGTCGGCAGAGGTGTTCCCGGCTTTGCTGCGCTATCATGGCCCTGGTGGAATTCCAGGAGCGTGCGACACGTTCGTGGCTGAAAAGGTCACGCACTAACAGTCGTTTACATGTGGCATAGACCACAAAACAACAGTTAGGAGAACTGTTAAGGCAAAGGATGGAATGAAGGGGTAACGCCCGGAAACGTCCTCTTTAAGACTGCGACGTGCTAAGAGGCAGCAACAGCCAAATGGTACGAAGCTCGCAGAAGTCGGCAGAGAGTTACCGTAAGGAGCGGACAACCGCTCTACGAAAGCGCCCCAGAGGTGGGGGGTGTAGCCTATATGCCGGAAGTCCCATAAAGTGGGCATGGTGAGAATGCTTGCGTGACAAGCGGACAAACTTTCGATTTACAAGTCTATAGGAATTCGCCAGTAGAAATGCTGGTCACGCCTTCGTGCGTGGTATGTGAGGGTTAGTAAAAAGGTTCTTTATGAAACCCCTTGCGCCGTTACAGGCGGCGTCAAGCATACAGGCTTAGAGAAAGCACCTAAACCCATATAGAGTGGATAGCCTTAATGGAACGTGGGAAGTCGGGAGCGCAGAGCCAGTTGCAGGCAATGAAGCGTGGAGCAGGAAATCCAAATCGGTATAACTGTTCTTTATCCCGGTGAAAGTGGTGCCACGACTGATGAAGTCCCTGTAATGGGGATGGAGGAACAGGCACCAGTCTCCAGCAACATGAAAACAACACACACGACAATCAAGGGTTCTGGTAAGAAGTAAGAAAAACCATGCTCTCAGGAGGTGGTTGACCTTGGGACGACCAAAACCTGTCAAGCGGCAAAAGGCCAGAAATGCTGAGTATTATGACATGCAGCGAACGCAGGACGACCTATATAAAAGAAGTCTGAATAATCAGAACTTCATCAAGCTGATGGATATCATCCAATGTGACGAGAACATCATGCTTGCGTATAGGAACATCAAGCGGAACGGCGGCAGTCAGACACCCGGCACGGATGGTAAAACGATTGAAAACTTAGAAAAACTGTCACCTGAACAGCTAACGCAGTATGTGAGAAATAGGCTGAAGTGGTACAAGCCACAGCCAGTCAGACGAGTTGAAATCCCAAAGGGAAACGGAAAGACCCGGCCATTAGGCATTCCAACAATCGAAGACCGGCTCATACAGCAATGCTTCTTGCAGGTGCTGGAGCCGATTTGTGAAGCAAAGTTTCACGACCGGAGTTATGGGTTCAGACCTCTCAGGAGCGCCCAGAATGCGATGGCGGTGTACTATAAGCTCATTCAGCAAATGGACTTGTTCTATGTGGTGGATGTGGACATCAAGGGTTTCTTCGATAATATCTCCCACGGGAAATTGCTCAGGCAGATGTGGGCTATCGGTATTCGTGACAAAAAGGTTATTTCTATCATTTCAGCAATGCTAAAGGCCGAAGTGGCAGGAATTGGCTTCCCTGAGAAGGGAACGCCGCAAGGCGGAATTATCTCGCCACTCCTTGCTAATATCGTGCTGAATGAACTGGACTGGTGGATTTCTGACCAATGGCAGACATTTGAACTCAGAAAGCAATATTCTGTGCAAACCCTAAGAAACGGAACAACCCAACAGGGCTTCCGACTACGGGCCATGCGGGACTATACCAACCTAAAAGAAGGCTGGTTAGTAAGATACGCTGATGATTTCAAAATTGTTTGTCGCACTTACAAGGATGCTGAAAAATGGTTCCATGCAGTAAGGAAGTGGCTGAAAGAGCGGCTTGAACTGGATATAAGCCCTGAGAAGTCGAGGATAGTAAATCTACGAAAAAACTATTCGGAATTTCTGGGGCTGAAAGTAAAGGCCGTCCGGAAAGGCAACAAACCGAAACGTAAAGAACCAACGCCCCGGTTTGTGGTGCAATCGCATATCAACGACAAGGCACTACAACGCATTTCACAGACTGCAAACAGCAGAATTCACGACATCATTGAGGCATGCGATGGGATGTCCCTAATCCGTGCGGTAGGCAGATACAATGCCTTCGTCATGGGAATGCACAATTACTACCAGATGGCTACCCATGTTGCCTGTGATGTCAACAGCATTGATTATCAGGTGCTCAGAACCTTTGAACTGCGAACCCATACAAAGCTGAAACGGTATGTAAGTGGGGATGGCAATCAGTATATCAAGGATAGGTACGGAAAAAGCAGCAGGCTAAAGGAATGGCGGGGACGGCCAATCGTTCCAATCAGTTATGTGCAAACAGTCCCGCCCAAGCTAAAGCGTGTAGATGTTAATCCATACACGCCAGAGGGCAGAGCGGCAATACACAAAAACCTAAGAGAAATAAATGTCACCGTCCTGCATTATCTCATGCGAAATCCAGTCCTCGGACAGTCCATAGAATACAACGACAACAGGCTAAGCCTGTTCTGCGGTCAATATGGAAAATGCGCGATTACGGGTGTAGACCTACAAATAGGTGACATCCATTGTCATCACATCATCCATAGAACGCAGGGCGGGACAGACAGGTATGAAAACCTTTTGCTCGTCACTGTTGATGTTCACAGGTTGTTGCACGCAACGCAAGAGGACACCATTCAAGCCTTGCTGAAAAAACTGGACCTGACCTCGAAGCAAAAAGCCAAACTGAACTACTATCGTGAAAAAGCCGGACTGATGGGTGTCTAATCGCTCTAAGTCGTGTGTATGAAAAAGAAATGTTGATGGAGATGGGGCGCCGTGTGAAGGGAAACCTTCATGCACGGTGCTAAGCGGGGGAAAATCTGGAGATGACTTCAAAGGATTACCTATCGCAATACTGAGTTCCGCCGGTATCCAGCGGCAATGGGTAGAAGTGGAGGATCAGGGTGTGCTGGCCCACATAGACAGCATCGATGAGGAGATAGTTGACAGTCACAATCAGCAGATATTCCGCCCGTTTCTGCGAATTCGCCTGGAGAAGGAGACCTCATTTATGGGCGGCCGTATGAAATTGCTGCTAAAGCAGATTGATGAAACGCACTCGGTTCGAGAGGCCTGTGCCCATATTCCTGTATCCTATAGCCAGGCATGGACCATGCTGAACCGATTGGAAAAGGAACTGGGCTTTGAGGTGGTGGTGCGCCGCCATGGAGGACGAAACGGAGGGAAGACGGGGCTGACCCATGCTGGGCGGGAGTTTTTAAAAAAATATTGCGAGTTTGAGGCCCATGTAAGGCAATATGCCGCTGCGGAATTTGAACGAATTTTTAAAGATTAAATATTGGCCCATCAGGCAGCGTCTATTTGCGGTAGCAACATACCATATTACCATTGCTTAGAGCAGTTGAAGCTGCTCGTAGAGCGACTGTCTTGGACTATAAAAGCCCCGTTCAGTATAAGACTGAACGGGGCTTCTAACGCTTTTGCGGTTTTTGTACCTGCTTCTTCATGACAGATGCACAAAGCCAGGGGGGTGACTAGCAAAGCGACCAGACAAATCCATGAGTGGCTATCAGACTGCAGAGCCCCTCACGGACCTGGCCAGGTATTGGAGAATTTTTTCGTAGTCCCCTGGACTGTCCACATCCATGGTGCAGCCCATGTCATCCACTGCCACATTGCCAGTCTCTTGTTCCATGTTTTTCCAGAGCTGGCGCAGTCCCCCAGCCTCTTGAAAGGACAGAATCCGCTGGATACAGCGGGCTGAAATTAAGGGTGGATGTTTGCGACGACCGTCCACAGTCGGAAAGGTCACTAGATTTTCGCCGCACAGATGGGTCTTCTGAATGGCCCGAAAGGTAGCGGGGGAGACCATGGGGATGTCCCCTGGCAGCAGAAAGAAATCACTGCATGGGCCCAGCGACGCGACGCCCAGCTTGATGGAGTCCAACATCTCGGAGTGGAGGTAGTCCCGGTTGCGGACCATCCGGATATAGGGGGCCGCGGGACTCTGGCGCAGGACCTCCTCGATCTCCCGGGCCCGGTAGCCCAGCACCACCACCACTTCCTCCACATCGGCAGACAGCATGCTCATCACGCTCCGCTCGATCATGGGGCGTCCGTTGATGGGCATAAGCGGTTTGAAGGCGCCCATCCGGCGGGAGAGGCCAGCCGCCGCGATCACGCCCTTGATACAGGTCCCCATCTGCTCATTGGGGCGCCGCGTCGCGGATCTTTTTCGCGGCTAGCTGGATGGCGGAGACGATCCGGTTATAGCCGGTGCAGCGGCAGATATTGCCCTCGATGCCAGTGCGGATCTGGGCCTCCGTGGGGTCGGGAAATTCGTCCAGGACCGCCTTGGCGGAGAGGATCATGCCCGGCGTGCAGTAGCCGCACTGGACCGCGCCCACCTCCAGAAAGGCCTCCTGGATGGGGTGGAGGCGGCCGTCGTGGGCCATCCCCTCGATGGTGGTGATCTCATGGCCGTCGGCCTCCGCGGCCAGGACCAGGCAGGAGTTGAACGGGTGGCCGTCAAAGAGAATGGTACATGCGCCACACTCTCCCTCGTCGCACCCCTCCTTTGTGCCGTTGAGATGGAGTTCATCCCGGATGAATTCCACCAAGGTCATGTTGACGGGAACCGAGCGGGTGAAGCGCTCGCCGTTGACGGTGGTGGTAATGGTGACGGTTTTCATACGATGCCAACTCCTTTCTCCGCGCGATCCAAAGCGGTGCGGATCACCCGGGGCACGATCTCCCGCAGGACCTCCCTGCGGTATTCCTCCGTGCACCGCCAGCTGCTGCGGGGCTTCGCCTCTTCCGAGGCGGCCAGCCCGGACTGCCGGATCAGGTCCTCGTCCGGGACCTTCCCCTCCAGGACCGCTTCCGCGTTCCGGGCGCGCATGGGGACCGGGGCGCAGGTGGTCAGACTGATGCGGACATTCTTCAGGCGGCCGCCGTCCATTTCCAGGGCGGCGGAGGCGCCCAGCAGCGCCAGGTCCATGGCGCCCCGGCGGGTGAACTTAATGTAGGCAGAGCGGCTGGCCCCCGGATCAGGCAAGAGAACATGGGTCAGCAGTTCCCCGGGCTGCAGCGCAGTCTTTTTGGGCCCCAGGAAAAATTCCTCTAGAGGCAGACGGCGCTCCCCGCCGGGACCGGCCAGCACGGCCACCGCATTCAGGACCAGCAGCGGTCCCAGGGTGTCACCGGAAGGCACGGCGTTGCAGATGTTGCCGCCGATGGTGCCCCGGTGGCGGATCTGGACAGACCCCACCTGGCTGGCTCCCTCGAACAGTGCGGGATAGTATTGCCGGATGATAGGGGAGCGGTCCAGAAAATGATGTGTGGTCAGTGCGCCAATGGACAATCCCTGTCCCGGCACGAAAGAAAACACCTTGAGGTCTTCCAAATGCTTGATGTCCATTAAATACGGAGCGGATTTATACTTGCCGTGCATATCCACGTAGACATCCGTACCGCCGGCCACCACCGTGCAGTCTTTTCCTTTCTCCGACAGAATGGAAATGGCTTCTTCCAGGGTTTGGGGAATCAGCAGCTCAAATTCCGGCAGCATATCACACGTCCTCCTCTCTGTTTTCTGCATGGCGGATAGCGGAGAGCACTTCATCCGATTTCAGGGGAATGCTCTTGAGCCGCACTCCGCAGGCTCTGGACACCGCGGCGCTGATGGCAGCGGCGGGGGGAACCACCGGCGGTTCTCCGATGCCGCGGGCACCATACGGATTGTCGTCCACGGGATTTTCCACCAGAGCGACCTTGATGTTGAAGTCCGTATCCTTAGCCGTGGCGACCTTAAAGTCCACCATGTTGCCGTTGAGCAGATGGCCCTGATCATCATAGATCAGTCCCTCCAGCAGACAGTGGCTCATGCCCATGACCACGCCGCCCTCTACCTGCTGGGTACAGGTCATGGTGTTGATGGCCATGCCCACATCCTGTGCGGCCGCGTAATCCAGGATCTTGATTTTTCCGGTCTTGGGGTCCACCTCAACCTCGCAGGCGTGGGCCGCCCAGAACCACTGGGCAGTGGGCTTTTTGGAGGCATGGGTGGCGGGGTCCGGCTTGTCCCAGATATCTGAGGTGGTGTAGAGTCCACGTCCCAGCACAGGCTCCTGCTCCTTCATCAGACTGGTTTTCCCGATGTCCCGGAGCGCCAGACGCTGCCCACCCGGACCGCAGAGCACGCCGGCGTCAAAGGTTACCTGCTCCTTACTGACGTGCCAATTGATGGCTGCCAGGCCCCGGAGCTGATCGATTACATCGTCCGCCGCCTTCACCGCCGCATTACCCACGTGGAAGGTCAGACGGCTACCAGTGGTGGTTTTTTCATAGGGGGTGAACATGGTGTCCACCGGTGTAACGGAGACATTTTCGTAGGGAATGCCCAGCCGCTCTGCTACAAACTGGGGAATGACCGTATTGACGCCTTGGCCCAGCTCCATGCCGCTTTGCAGGATCTGGACGCTGGCATCATCGTTGAACTTCAGCACCACGGAGGAAGTGGAGGGTGTTCCGGTCAGTTTGATGCCGCAGGCTATGCCCTTGGCCCGGACTTTCCCGTCCGGCATGACGCGGCGCCGCCAGCTGCCATCTTTCCAGTGGATCAGATCCGCAGCTGTCCGCAGGCATTTTTCAATGCCCACCGCAGGCAGGACCTCTCCAGTGGCGGAGACATCGCCGGTGTGATAGAGATTCATCAGCCGGAATTCATAGGGGGCCATGCCGATGGCGTCCGCCAGCAGGTCCATCTGGTTTTCAAAGGCGAAGCTGTACTCCGGCATACCGAAGCCCCGGTAGGCGGAGGTAATCTGCTTGTTGGTTACAACGGTGTAGCCGTCGATGCAGATGTTGGGAATTTTATAGGGCGTGATGGCTGCAAAGCTGGCGTTGTAGTTGATGCGGGGGCCGGTGGTGGAGTAGGCGCCGGTGTCGAAGTAGTTTTCGATCTTCTGGGCCACCATCTTACCGTCCCGGTTGCAGGCGCTCTTGATCTTGATGACCGTCCCGCCCCGGACGCAGCCACCCAGGTATTCCTCGTGGCGGTTGTAGATTACCCGCACAGGCCGTCCACCGGTGCGCATGGCCAGTGCCGCCGCAATGGGTTCCAGCTTCAGCTCATATTTCCCGCCGAATCCGCCACCGATGTATGTACAGACCATTCGCACGTCTGACTGCTTCAAACCGAACAAGCCAGCCAGCTGTTTGCGTACCATAAAGGGACTCTGCGCGGGGGACCAGATGGTAAGCTGTTTGGTGGCGGGCTCGAACTTTGCGGTGGCCACATGGACCTCAATGGTGGAGTGGTTGATGCC
>PPYF01546647.1_pt1 | contig 10190 bp, 5 predicted proteins | sample 1559871 | NCBI WGS metagenome assembly PPYF01 (sample SAMN08240021, study PRJNA423297) | Human gut metagenome, whole genome shotgun sequencing project.
GGGCGAAAATATTACTTCATTTCGCTGCTGATTTTGCTGGAATGTATGCTGCCGTTCTTCCTCATTTTCGAGGGCAGGAAGCCGCAGGCACGGGAACTGGTGCTTATCGCCGTTCTGGTTGCCCTGAACGTCGCTGGACGCGCCGCGTTCTTCATGCTGCCGGAGTTCAAACCGGTCGTCGCCATGACAATTTTGGCGGGCGTGGCCTTCGGCGGCGAAACTGGTTTCCTCGTTGGTGCGATGACCATGCTGGTGTCCAACATGCTGTTTTCGCAAGGGCCATGGACACCGTGGCAGATGTTCGCCATGGGGATTATTGGCTGGTTGGCCGGCGTGCTTTATCGTAAAGGTGTTCTACGACGAGGAAGACTCAGCCTTTGCATCTATGGCGTGATCGCCTCGACCGTCATCTTCGGCGGCATTATGAATCCCGCATCCGCGCTCATGTGGTCCAACACGATCAACTGGAAGATCATCATGAGCTACTACGTCACCGGCATCCCGGTCGACCTCGTCCGCGCCGCCGCAACGTTCATCTTCCTGTGGCTTGGCGCGGAGCCGATGCTGGAGAAGCTTGACCGTATCAAAGTTAAATACGGATTGGCGTGCTGATAAATTTAAGAATTTATAGTATTAGTCTAAGCGATATGCCCAAAAGACCATAATTATCCCAACGCGGGAATTAAGTTTTTGAAGGAAATACATTAAAATGACGATGGAATATTCTGAGCAGATTATATCTTCCAAACAGATTTACCAGATATTTGGTAATAACGTCAAGGCATACCGGAAGGCACAGAATAAGACACAGGAAGAGCTTGCGGCGGCCTTGGAGTGCGATCAGAAATATGTTTCCCGGATCGAAAACGGGCAGGCGAAACCGAACCTCGCGATCTGTCTGCGGCTTGCCAACTTCTTTCATGTGCCTCTGGAGTTTTTGCTGGAGGGCGCGTGCGAAGTACAATGCTCGCCAAAGGATAGGAATCGGCTCTGTAATCGTAAAATGTTAGAGGAAATCGGAAAAGTAATTACGTCCTATATGGGTTGAACCGCAAAGCAGTGCATTTGCGGACAGATGGGAGGATGTCATGAGAATCAGGAGAATTGGAGCCCTATGCGTCACGCTCTGCCTGCTGCTGGCAATGATACCATTGGTATCGGCGGCAGGGGCAAGCATTGTCGTGCAGGCACCGGACAAGCTGCCGGATGTCGGAGAAAGCTTCACGGTCACTGTGTCGCTGAACGGAAATCCCGGCCTTGGCGCGACGCAGGTGCGGCTAAACTACGATGACACGGTACTCGAATGCACCGAGGTCAAAAATGGAGTGCTGGTCGAGGGCATGATGACTGTGAGCAATCCGCATGGCACCCGCGACGGCAGTGCCGCACTTCTCGCAGCAGCGAGCACCACGACTGTGACCAAAGACGGCACACTTGCCGTGTTCACGTTCAAGGTCAAGGCCAGCGGCGACGCGAAGCTGTCGATCTCGCAGACAACGATTGCAGACGGCAATGGAACCGATATCCCATTTACATACGCGCTGCCTGCGCTTGTAACAGAGAATAAAACGGAGTCGTCCGCACCCGGATCTAGCGCGCCGGAACAGAAGCCCACGGAGGGCGAACCGCAGCAGACGGCAGGAACGTTCCGCGATGTTCCCTCCGGCCATTGGGCGTTTGCGTCGGTGGAGCGCGCCGCGAAGCTCGGGCTTGTAACGGGCTTCTCGGACGGGAGCTTCCACCCGGACGCGCCGGTCACGCGGGCACAGTTCGTGCTGATGCTCTGGCGGATGGCAGGGAAACCGGCAGCCGCGCAGAAGGCCGAGTTCACGGACACCGCGAACGGCGGCTGGTATCAGCAGGCGCTTGACTGGGCAGTTGAGACCGGCTGCGTCAACGGCATTTCGGCCACACAGTTTGGCCCGGATGCCCCGATCACCCGCCAGCAGGCCACGGCGATCCTCTTCCGTTATTCTGGCAGACAGGTTGGCGCGGAAGCAATGCTGACCGGGGTTTATGCGCAGAGCTTCACCGACAGCGGCAGGATCGCTTCGTGGGCAACGGACGCCGTCTGGTGGGCCGTGTATCACGGACTGGTATCCGGCACAGGAAATAACCAGATCGCACCGGAAGCCAATGCTTCCCGCGCGCAGATCGCGGCGATTTTGCTTCGGTATATGGATCAGTTTATGACAGAAACGGAGGCGACAGCATGAAACGAAAACTTCCCGCGCTCCTGCTTGCGGCGCTTCTGCTGGTTTCACTCAGCATGACGGCGCTGGCGGAGGATACACCGACCTATGGCGCATATAACGTCAAGGCCGAAAGCGGCTACACGCTGATGCCGGACGGCACCGCGAATGGCGGCTTCTATGCGAATGCAAGCGCTTTCACTCTGAGCTGCCCGGCAGGCACGAGCGGCGAGCAGACGCTGGTGCTGCTCCTCGCGGGTGATAGCCGCGTGCCGACGGCGGAGAATCTACAATACATTGACCAGCAGGCCAGCGACGGCAGCATCAGCTTCACGCTGAAGCCTAAAGAGCTGACCGCCGGCACGAGCTACAGCGTCTACCTCAGCACGACGAGCAAGGCCGTCACAAAGGTCGCGTCGTTCCAGTATGGCGAAAAACCGGCGTATACGCTGGGGGATGTAGATGGAAACGGAAAAATCGAGCCGGCTGATGCACTGTGGATTCTGCAAAGTCTGGTTGATGCGAAAACGCTTGATGATTCTCAAATCCTTGCTGCGGATATTGACAAGAACGGAAAGATTGAGCCAGTGGACGCGCTGAAAATCCTACAGTATCTTGTAGATATTATTCCGAGCTTAGGTTAATGGAGGGCTGAAAATGAAGCTGAGACGTTTATGTGCGCTGCTGCTTTCGATTGCAATGCTTGTCAGCGCATGCTGTGTGAACATATTTGCAGCGGAGCTTATTTCCGGTACAAATGGAAAAACCGTTTACCTGAACTGGTCATTCTATAGTAATTATGCAATGACAGAGCCTGTAGAGACACTGGAGGAAGGAAGCACATACTATGCGAAGCTTTCTTTCTACAACAATCCTACAGAATTGATGGATTCTATTTGTGCGTTCGGCTTATATTATGATTTTGATGACAGTGTAATCAGTGTAACGACACTTTATGACAAAGATGTTGCACTATCTGCCAAGAATATAAGCGGCAATACTATCAAGATGACTTGGGCAAGCCCAAGTGGTATTTCTTACACGGATGACGAAGGAAATACACAGATTCGCGAAAATGGTGCACTGCTTGAAGCAAAGTTTACAGTTCAAAAAAATTTCTCTTATGAAGGACTGCAAACTATTTTTACATTGAACAAGAGTGATAATCCGAATATTGTTGACGGCAATGGTGCATGGTTCACAATTGTCAGCCTTCCGGATTTCCATGCGGAATTAACGGGTACAGAGAAGATTTACACTTCTTCCTCGGCAGATGAAATTGCGAAGAATATCACGGCAACGTTCATCAACGAGAACTATGAACGCAGCACGATTACAGATGGTATTTCGATTACTCTTCCTGAAGGCGGGCTGCAAAGCGGTGAGAATACTGTAACTGCTTCTTACCAGTATAAAGGCGTCACCTACACCTGTGATGTTACGATCAACGTTACGGCAGATACGCTGACGAAAATCAAAGTTACAACGCAGCCGAAACTGAACTATGCCAGCGGCGAAGCGCTGGATCTGTCCGACATGGTCGTCACGGCCACCTATGCAAGCAACAAGACCAAAGAGTTGACGAAAGCCGAATACACGACCGGCCCGGAAGAAGGTACGGTTCTGAAGATGGCTGACAGCGGAAGCACCGTTACTGTCACCGCAGACGACAAGACTGCGGTAACGAACGAACTGACCGTTACACCGAAGAGCGTGAAGATCCCGGTCGCTGCCGGAAGCTATACCTATAACGGTGAAAAGCAGCAGTTCAGCTTTGCAGACGGCACGGATGCTGACAGTAGCTACTATACACTGTCTCCTGCGGCAGAGGGCCAGAACGCCGGAACCTATACCGTGACGGCTTCTCTGAACGACACAACCGAAACCTCTTGGGCAGACAACACCACGAACGACATTACCCTGATCTGGACAATCAATCCGAAGGCAATCGAACCCACCATTGCCGACATTCCTGACCAGAAATACACCGGCAGCCGGATTGAGCCGAAAATCACTGTTAAAGATGGTGAGACGCCGCTGACAGAGGACGACTACACCGTTTCCTACGGTGACAACATCAGCGTCGGCGTGAACAACGGTTCCGTTACGATCAAAGCCGCCGAGAATGGCAACTACAAATTCTCGGACAAGACGGCATACTTCAATATCGTCGCGCAGGCGGGCAGTATTTCCATTACTGCTGCCAACGACGCAGAGTATACCGGCAGCGCCTATGCGGAAAGCAATATCGAAGTTGCTAAAAACAATGAAACGGCCAGCGTGACCTTTACTTATTACACCGATGCAGACGCCACAAAACTGACCACAGCCGAAAACAGCGGCGCGGCCAGCGAGGGTGCAGCTCCGAAGAACGCCGGTACGTACTATGTGAAAGCGTCGATGGCGGTCAGCGAAAACTATGGCTCTGCCACGAGCAATATTGCATCCTTCACGATCAACAAAAAGGCATTGACCATCACGGCAGATAATAAGAACATCACGTTCGGTGATGCAGCTCCTGCCTACACGTTTACCGCCACAGGCTATGTTGGTGATGACAACGACAGCGTCGTAACTGCTGCGTTTGACTGCACCTATAAGCAGGGCAGTGATGCCGGAACCTACACGATCACAGTCACGGCAGATGCCGCGAACTACAAGATCACCTGCAACACCGGCACGCTGACGGTCGCAAAGAAGCAGCTTACAGCAGCTGATCTGACTGCGTCTGAAACCAATCCGACGGCAAAGGAATACGACGGCAATACCGAACTGGCCGGCGTGACCTATCAGGTGACGATCAATGAGCAGAGCTACACCGTAGACGGCAAGGCCGAGTTCGCGGATAAGAATGTCGGAACCGGCAAACTGGTGACCTTCACGCCGAATGCGCTGAACAGCACCAATTATGAATTTGCAGCAGGTCTCATGAAGACCTTCACGGCAGATATCACCGCAAAGGCCCTGACGGTCACCGGCCTGACAGCCACAGACCGTGCGTATGACGGCACAGCGAATGTCACACTGACCGGCGGCGCGCTGACCGATGTGATCTCCGGTGATGACGTTTCTGCTGCAATGCCGACGAGCGGCACGGTTGCAGATCCGAACGCATCTGAGACGTCGAAAGTCGTTTCCTTTGATGCAATCACGCTCACCGGCGCTGATGCTGGAAACTACACGCTGACCCAGCCGACCGTCACCGTCACCATCTCCAAGGCCACGCCGGATCTTGGCACGGTGTCCTATACCGGCAGCATCTACCCGACGACGCTGAAAGAGACTGTTACGCTGACCAGTGAAGCAACCGTTGCCGGTTCCTTAAAGCTCGACGAAACCGGCGCGTTCAATACGGTCGGCACGGCGGAGTATGCCTACACCTTCACGCCGACTGACGAAGTCAATTACAATGCTGTCCATGGCGCTGTCTCGATCACGGTTCTGAAGGATACGCTGACAGAGCTTATTGTTGACTCGACGAATGTAAAAACAGAGTACACATACCCGCAGGCATTTGATACGACTGGCCTGACCGTTACTGCGAAGTACAAAAGCGGCAATACGGCTGCGGTCAACGTGGCTGACCTGACATGCAGCTTGACCGGCCCGATTCCGTATGGCACGGATAAGGTCACATTCAGCTACACGGTCGACGATGTGACAAAGTCGTTTGATATTGCAATTACCGTTTTCAAAGGCAAAGTTGATCTGTCCGGCTACCAGTGGCCAACGGCAACCACCTTCACCTACGACGGCAAAGAGCACAGCATCGAGCTGACCGGCAGCAATGAACAGGTCGCGAGCATTTCCTACACCGGCAACAATGCGACCTTTGTCGGAACCTACACCGCTGCGGCTGACTTTACGCTCGAGGATGAAGCCAACTACGAGATCGATGAGACCAAAAAACCGGGAACAGCGACACTGACCATTACTCCCGCGAAGCGTGAGCTGACCTCCACGGCTACTGAGAAGAACCCCGCGACGCTGACAAAGGACGGCCGCACACTGGATCTTGCAAACCTTGTTGAGACGAACGCGGGCGTGAAGAGCGAACTGACGTTCACGTGCACGGAACTGTATGGCTGCGAACTGAGCGGCAGCACCCTGACATCCGGCGCGACCTACGATGTGACGCTTGCAATCACCGTCAGTGCAGGTGCCGTCTATGTCAATGACGACAGTACGCCTGAGTATACTGAGGCAGACGTGCTGACGATCTATGTCACAATCGTAAACAAGCAGGACGCCGGGCTGCAGGTGACTGGCCTTTCCGAGAACATGACCATGACATATGGTGAGGAGGCGGAATGGAGCTACAACGTCAAGCCGGAGGCCGCGGGCGGCACGATTTCCTGCAAAGTAGATCAGCAGACCGGCGTTCTGGATAACGGTCTCCACGTGCTGAAAGCAATAGGCGTCGGCACGGCCACGGCTACGATTACCTATGATTCCCCGGAATACCACGCAGAGCAGACCTTCACGATCACGGTTCAGCCCAAGGCTGTCACAGTCAAGGCTGACGACAAGAGCAGAGCATACGGTGAAGCAAATCCGAACCTCACCTGGAGCCTGCAGGATGGCTTCTCGCTGGTCGGTCAGGATACCCTGAACCTGAACATCAGCACCGCTGCCAACGAGACGAGCATCCCCGGCGAATACTCGATCACGCTGACCGAAGATGAGGGCGCGAACCCCAACTACGCCGTTACAACGCAGAACGGCACGCTGACGGTCACGCAGAAAACGCTGTCTGACAGCGATGTTACGATCAGCGCAATTCCTGACCAGACCTACACCGGTCAGGCAATCCAGCCGGAAGTTACCGTGAACGGCTATTCGGCGGATGATTACGACGTGACCTATGCGGACAACATCCGCGTCGGCACCGCGACGGCAACGGTACACTTCAAGGGCAATTATACCGGCACCGCTTCTAAGACCTTCCGGATCACGCCCAAGACGCTGACCGTCTCCGGCGTGGCTGCCAGCAATAAGGTCTATGACGGCACAACGACGGCGACCATCACCGCTTCGCTTCAGGGTGTGGCAGACGGCGATTCCGTCCAGCTCACGGCCCCGGCGGCGGACTTCGATACGAAAGACGCCGGTACGGGCAAGGCTGTTACGATTGCCGCAGGCGGCAGCTTCACCATCTCCGGTGCAGATGCTGGAAACTACACGCTGACGCAGCCCACAGTTTCCGGCCTGACCGCCGATATCACCCCGGCGACGCTGACCGCGCCCGGCAACCAGACGGTCACGATTCGCAACAACGTCACAACGAAGCAGACCGTTTCGCTGCCCGCCGTGAGCGGCGTGGAGGCAGACGGCACGCTGACGCCGGCGAGCGTCACCGTCAGCGAAAACAGCGCGGCATGCTTCGCAGTCGCTCCGACGTATGAAGCAGGTGTGATCACCTATCAGCTGGCCGACGGCCTTGATGCAGCGCACGTCAGCGAAACGCAGACCGTCACGGTCACGCTGGGCTTCGGCGGCAACTACAATACCGTCTCCTATCAGCTGACAATCAGCATTACAGACCGCCAGCCGCAGGCAGAGCTGACCTACACCGGCGCAACGGTCATGACCTACGGCGAAACGCTGACGCTCCGCAGCGCGGGCGGCTCCGGCTCCGGCGCAGTCAGCTACACCGTGCGCGAGGATACCGGCAAGGCAGAGATCACCGGCAATCAGCTGAAAGCAACGCAGGCAGGTACGGTCTATGTGACGGTCCACAAGGCCGCCGACGCGGACTACACGGAAGCGTCCTCCAATGAGGTTGCTATCACCATCCGCAAGGCAGTTCCGACCGGCACGCCGGCATACACGAAGATCACGAGCGCTGGCAAAACGCTGGCCGACGCGAACCTGACGACGGTCGGCGGCACGTTCTCCGTCCCCGGCAGCGTGGCATGGGAGCTCCCGGACACGACAACGGTGGTCGCGAACAGAGCCTACACTTGGATCTTCACTCCGGACGATACGACGAACTACGAATCCATCTCCGGCGAGATCGTGCTTTACAACTTTGTGGATACGCCGTATTTCCCCGCCATCATCGGAGATAGCTCGAAGTTCAATTTCCATGACGTCAGCCGGTTTGATTACTTCTATGACGCAGTCAAGTGGGCCGTCGATCACGACATCACCTCCGGCACAGGCCGCTTCACGTTCAGTCCGAACGCAGCCTGCACCCGCGCGCAGACCGTGACCTTCCTCTGGAGAGCCGCTGGCAGCCCGCGTCCGGCGAGCACGGTGAACCCCTTCACCGATGTCCACTATGGAGATTACTTCTATCAGGCAGTCCTGTGGGCCGTGGAGAATGGCATCACGATGGGTACGAGCGCAACGACGTTCAGCCCGGACGCGACTGTGACCCGCGCGCAGGTCGTGACGTTCCTCTGGAGAGCGAACGGCCAGCCCGCCGCATGGAACAGCGGCTTCACGGATGTGAGTGCTGATGCGTACTATGCAAAGGCAGTCGCATGGGCCGTGCAGAACGGCATCACGACCGGCACCGGCTTCGGTGTCTTCAGCGCGGATGCAGCCTGCACCCGCGCGCAGATCGTGACGTTCCTCTATCGCAACAGAAAGTAAATCATAAAAATTGCCCCTGCCGGCATATAGCTGCCGACAGGGGCAATTACTGCCTGTAGATGCAGTTCCAGCGCGTAACTGCGCTGCAAGAGCAGCATAGTCAGGCTTTCTGCTGATCTAATTCATGCTCCATATCTATGCAGGATGAATATTGACAGTCACCGGATATCATGCTACCATACAGATGTAGTTGAGTTTTGCGCACGTCTGAATGACAACGCGATTTTTCGCATTGCGCACGAGAATCAGGTTTGTATGTTATGCCAGCAATTTGCTTCGCCCTTATCTGGGCGAAAGGGGTTGCTGGCATTTTTTATATAGATAATATGGACATGGATATTATGTGAGTAGACTGACAGTGCGCAACAGAACGCGCTGTCGGTCTTTTTTATTTCAGAAAGAGGTACGAACATGAATTTAGTAGAAAAAATCAATCAGGTCGAAATCAAGGCAGATACACGCATTTCAGAAGCCGACAGAGCCTTTTGCGAACGCCAGCAGCGCGCCTATGATGCAGCACGGGAAGCGCTGAAGGAACTGGACTTTACATGGACAGACTGCATCTCACAGCAGAAAATGATTCTGGATGGTGAGCAGGCATATACATACTATCTGGGAAACGACCGCAATCTGAAGGCAGCCTGCTTTCGGGATGAACTGGAACGTTTACATGAACACTTCATCAACAGATTGACATCATATTTTGCACGTACATATAGTGTCGATCTTTCCGCGCAAAGCATCACAGAGCGATTACTGCCATCTAACAGCAGCAAAGGTATCTTTGAACGGGAAAAAGCAGAAGAAGCAGAGGCTGCATACCATAAAGCCATGCGTGAGCTTGCGCTGCGCTACACCGACGTGCTGGATCAGATCTTCATTCAGCTTGGTGGACGCAGTTTTCAGGAAAAAGCGTTTTGGGAACTGCAGCAGCGCTGCTGCAGCGCAGTATGGAACACATACAAAAACGAACCGCAGTATGTTCAGCAAAAGGATATCATTCATTTTTATTGTCACTTCTGCAGCTGTGACGCAGATTGGACACCGCCGCGCTGGAGTATGACTGACCGCGCAAAGAATGTTTTGTGGGGTGTCGTCCATTTTGAAACCGGAAGCTATACAACGGTGCCTGCCGTACTTTCTGATTTTTTCTCTTATCGGGATGTAAGGCAAGCCTGCACAGACTTCCACGGATACAGTAAACTCCGGCAGATTCGCCTGTTCAAAAACGGAAGAATGGATATCCGGTTCGCAAGCAGCGCGTTGGCAGAACAGTTTATTGACATTTACTTGAGCGCTGCATATTCGTGAGGTGCGGAATATGAAATATCCTTTAACAACAGAACCGATTCCACAGTCCGCGCGCAAGCAGATCAATGAAAAGCTGCTGTATCTGAT
>PPYF01371783.1_pt1 | contig 10188 bp, 13 predicted proteins | sample 1559871 | NCBI WGS metagenome assembly PPYF01 (sample SAMN08240021, study PRJNA423297) | Human gut metagenome, whole genome shotgun sequencing project.
ACATAAAAGACTGTATGAGAACAATATCTATTCCCAATTAATTAGAAGCTTTTACAATAATGTGTTCATCTTCTACATCGGCCTTGATGGTAGCACCTTCAGGAGCATTACCTTGTAAAATAAGATCCGAAATAGGATCTTCAATCAACCGTTGAATAGCTCGTTTCAATGGACGTGCGCCCATTGAGAAATCAGATCCTTCTTTCACAAGCATATCCATAGCTGCTGGGGAAATTTCCAGAGATAGTCCCATATCACCAAGACGTTTTACTACAGTATCCATTAAAATTGTAACAATTTGTTTTAAATCATTTGACGTTAAAGCATGGAATACAATCATTTCATCGATACGATTCAAAAATTCAGGACGGAAATGACGTTTTACCGCATCCATAACAGATTTTTTGGCTTTCTTAAAGTTGATCTCATTAGAAACATCAGATGCACTATCGGACTTCTTAGCAGCTAAGAATCCAAGTTCAGGAGAACTCTTACGAAGTGCATTTGCACCCAAATTACTTGTCATGATGATAACAGTATTCCTAAAATCAACAGTGCGACCTTGGCTATCTGTCAATCGACCATCATCAAGAACTTGCAATAAGATATTAAAGAAATCTGCATGGGCCTTTTCTACTTCGTCAAGAAGAATCACACTATATGGTTTACGGCGTACTGCATCTGTTAATTGACCGCCTTCTTCATAGCCTACATAACCTGGAGGGGCACCAACTAAGCGAGATACGGTATGTTTTTCCATATATTCGGACATATCTAGACGAATCATCGCCGTCTCATCACCAAATAAGGCAACAGCTAAGGCACGAGCCAATTCGGTCTTACCAACCCCAGTAGGACCTAGGAATAGGAACGATCCAATAGGACGTTTAGGATCTTTTAGACCGGCCCTCGCACGGCGAACAGCCTTGGAAACAGCCACAACAGCCTCATCTTGACCGATGACGCGTTTATGAAGCTCTTCTTCTAAGTGTAATAATGATTCAGATTCTTCCTGTGCGATTTTAGAAACAGGGATACCTGTCCATTGTGCTACTACAGAAGCGATATCTTCGTCAGTCACAACTAACTTAGCATCACTGTTTTCCTTAGCGGCCTTTTTCTTATCGTTAATTTCCTTTTCAATGCGCTTTTCTTCATCACGCATCTCTGCTGCCTTCTCAAATTCTTGAGCAGTTACAGCAGCTTCTTTTTCCTTTTTTACATCTGCTAATTGTGTTTCCAATGCTTTCACATCGGGTGCGGCAGAAAACACTTTCATCCGCACCTTGGACGCTGCCTCATCGACAACATCGATAGCCTTATCCGGCAAAAATCGATCTGTGATGTATCGGCTAGATAGTGAAACCGCTGCTTCCAATGCTTCGTCAGTAATCTTTGCCTTATGAAAGGCCTCATATCGATCACGGAGCCCTTTTAAAATTTCGAGCGCATCTTCCTCAGAAGGTTCACCAACTAAAACCGGTTGAAATCTACGTTCTAATGCAGCATCTTTTTCTATATGCTTTTTATATTCATCCAATGTTGTAGCGCCAATTACTTGGAACTCACCGCGAGCTAATGCAGGTTTTAAAATATTCGCTGCATCCATGGCACCTTCAGTGGCACCAGCGCCAACTAATGTATGAATTTCATCGATGAATATAATCATATCGTCATGTTTTTGAACTTCATCGAATAACCCTGGAAATCTCTTTATCTCGACCAATCACAGGATCAATTTTTCCCTGTTTAGCAGATTCATTTAACTCTGTTCCGAAGTCGGCAAGATCTCCTAATGAACTGCTGTCTTGATTATCTTCACTATTATGACTAGTTCTACCAGAAGATCCAAGAATATCTCGAATTACTTCAACAATGTCATTAGCGCGAATATTATGATTACGTAATAGGCCGACTGCTACGCCACCACCATCACTCAACAACCCTAAGAGAATATGTTCCGTTCCCACATAATTGTGGTTCATATGATTAGCTACTTCAACAGCTAACTCTAGCACATGTTTTACACGAGGTGTCATATATACGGAACTAGCTTTCTTATTTCCTCGTCCAATGTGCTCTTCAACATCTTCAATAATGGTCTCTGCACTTAGACCTAGCTCATTAAGAGCCTTTGCGGCAACACCATTTTTAACCTTTATGAGCCCTATGAGTACATGCTCCGTACCCACATAGTCATGCCCTAGTTCCAAGGCTGCTTCTTGGGCGAAGGATAACACTCGTTGTGCATCATCTGTAAATCGTTGCATCATATGTATTACCTCGTTCGCAAACAAATAGCCACCAACTCATTAAAACTATCGCTCGACCATGTAGGTAAGATATCTAAATCTACACCTAATTGGACATCGCTTAATTTTTCTAGCGATTCCTGACCGCTTATAGACCTTGCATATCGCAATATACCATAGGACCGCCATAAATGATCTTCAAGACCATCTTTATCATTGTGAACCAATGTTTGGCGACATTTTCGCTCTTCTGCTATGATTCCTTCTACAATTTTCGTCAATTGCTCAATTGTATCAGCTTCACTGATGCCCATCGTACGTTGATTAGACACCTGGTAAATATGACCTAACGCTTCAGAACCTTCGCCATATAGACCGCGCACAGAATAACCAAGTTGAACAATACTGCGAACGAGACGATTAATGCGTCCAGTCATTGCTAACGCAGGAAGATGTAGCATAACAGAGGCGCGTAGACCGGTGCCCACATTCGTTGGACATGCAGTTAAATAGCCAAAAGATTCATTAAAGGCAAATGGTTGCTTCTCATCAATAGCATCATCAATGCGTTCTGCATGGTGAAAAGCATCTATTAAATTCAGGCCCGCCTTTATCGGAATTTTTTAACGTAGTAACCAAACCACGTGCAATGGAATCAACATGATGTAGAGCGGCTCCATCATTTTTATTGGTAAATAATATGTCTCTGAAATTCCGAGCTAATCGTATACGACTAGAAATAACGATATGATCTGAATCGGATGGCGTATGTTGGAGCCATTTACTAAGGGCTGCATCTAATATATTATCAAACATACTATCCTCCTCAATTTTCTTTACTATCGACCTTCGATTCTAAAGCTTTGATTTTATCTCTAATTTGAGCTGCTTCTTCAAAGTTTTCATCACCGATGGCCGTTTCTAATTGACGTCGTAATTGCTTAATTTCATATTGTGCTTTAAACACATTATGCCCTTGGTTTGGTACGCGTCCTTCATATTCAACTGACCCTTGAATGCGTTGAACCAATGATGCAATCTGATTTTTAAAAGTTTCGTAACAACTAGGACATCCAAATTTCCCAAATCGATTAAAATCTTCAAATGTATTTCCACAATTTGGACAGCGTTTCATCTGCTGTGATTGCAACATATGGTCTGGGTACACCATATTTTTGAAAAAATCATTGGAGAAAAAGTCATTGTCCCAAATATCATTTACGAAAGAACTAAATGGAGATAACTTACCATCTTTTTGTAATTTATTAGCACAGGACGAACATAAATGTTGTTCTGTTTTTTGATTATTAACGATATTTGTCATATGCACTGTTGCTTCATTTGTATGGCAATGATCGCATTTCATATGACATCACTCCTTCCGCAATGTCTCTATCATGGATGCATAAAGATTGCGAATAGCATCATTTCTAGATTCATAATCTACATGTTTAATGATGCTGGCAAATGAATTATGCATCATTTGAGCCTCGCGCTTTGTAATTTTATTATCTTGTAACAATTGAAATAAAGATTGATCAACATCGCGTAAATCGATTAACCGTTCCACGCGATTTGGACCTTCATAGATATGATAGGTTGTCACTGCTGGTACCATATTAGAAGATTCTGGTTGCAACTTACGAATTCTAATATATCCACCTAATCCTCGTCTAGATTCAACATCAAATCCTCGTTCATTAGAAAAACGCGTACTCAATACATAGCTAATCTGAGATGGTGCACAATCTAATTCATCGGCCAACTCATTTCTCTTTAAAATCAATCTTTCTTGTTCTTCTGTTAATTTATTAAGTATAAATTTTTCTATTTTATCAGCTATAACGCTCATAATAACACCCCTTTATAAATTTATCTCTTAATTTGTCTTTTTGTTCTTTTAATATAACTTTATTATATTTGACTATTTGACTATTGTCAAATATAAAGTCAAATTTTTATAAATTATTATTTGACTATTACCAACATACGTAAATTTATTACATGAATTGCTCCAACAAATCAATGTATGTACGTAAATGTTTCTACGAATAGACTAATATAAGAATTCAATGTATAATATTAAAGATATAATAACGTATGTACGAAAGAAGGTGCTACAATGGCAGATGCATTAGGTCATCAATTATTACTAGATTTATATTCTTGCAATGAAGAATCCCTCTCTTCCGCTGCAGCCGTACAAGAAAGTGTAGCTGCTGCATTTGAGTTAGCAGATATTGAGTTAGACGAAATAAACTATCAAGTTATGGATGATGAAATTGTCGTTCTTGCTATTGCAAAACAATTTCACTTCACATTACATGCGTATCCGGAATTGGGTTATGTAGCAGTTGATTTATTCGCCTTCAATCGTACTCTACCACTTACACAATTTATGAAATCCTTACGTCAATCATTTGGATCTGAAAAGGTAAAAGCAACCACTGTCCAACGTGGCGATTTTGGTAACGAACGCGATATGAAACCGCGTCGCAAAACCAAAATTACAACACTTGGTCGCGTATTCCGTACACGTATCCAATTAAAACAAACTGGGGGCAAACTCAAAAAACAAAGCGCTAAGGTTATCAAATCATTAGCTAAAAAAAGTGGCCTAAAAAAATAACATAAGAAAATCTAAAAGACCTTGCTCAATACGAACAAGGTCTTTTTACTGCGTCAAAAAGGCTAGAGACGAATCCCTAGCCTTTTAATATAAACATTAATAGTCTTATCTACGAACAAGCATTTCCTCTAAGTCCAAGGTCATAACAATATCATCTACATCATCGCAAAGATATTCTGCATTTGCATCGTTTAACTCTGTTTCGGTACCATATCCATAGGTAACACCTATAGATATACAACCTAATTCATTGCCTGACTCAACATCGTATTTTCTATCCCCTACCATGTATACGAGACGACGTCCCGTATCATCAGTTAATGGATTACCACACAATTCGATAGCCTTTTGTAGAATCTCTTTCTTATGAACCAAGCCTTCTTTGTAATTGGCTCCTACAATGACATCAAAGTATTGTGTAATAGAAAAATGATCTAAAATCTCGCGTGCATAAACTTCTGGCTTAGCCGTAGCCAAAGCCACAGTATAATGTTCATTTTTAACCTTGTCCAATAGGTCGATGATGTTAGGATACAATTGATTTTCGAATTTACCAATGGTACCATAGCGTTCACCAAACTTTTTATATACTTTTTCTGCTTCTTCTAATGCCATGCCACAGTGTTCTTGAAATGAGTCTACAAGTGGAGGGCCTAAGAATAATAACAATGTTTCATGAGGTGGAATTTCATATCCAAAGGATTCAAGTGCATATGTGACACTCTTCAAAATTCCTTCTTCTGAATCTGTTAAGGTTCCATCCAAGTCAAAAATAATGGTCTTATTCATAATTATTTCTTTAAAGCCTCTTTTAATGTATGCCATGCTAATACAGCACATTTTACACGAGCAGGCATATTAGAAATATTTTGTAAGGCCATAGCATCTTCCAAATCTTCAAGTTTAGATTCGTCGGTAACCTCTTTTTTAATCATACCCAAGAATAATTCTACCAAACGCAATGCTTCTTCTACAGATTTACCCTTGATAATATCAATCATCATGGATGCTGAAGCTTGGCTGATAGCACAACCAGAGCCTGTGTAAGCTGCATCTTTAATAATGCCATCTTGTACATCAATTTGTAGCGTCAAATCATCACCACAACTTGGATTGTGGCCATGTTCGGAAGCAGTAAACTCACTTAACTCACGTTTATTACGCTTATCTTGATTATGTTCCAAAATAAGTTCCGTATACAATTGATCCATTTCCATGTGAATGTCTCCTAATCTTTAAAGCCCATTACCGAACGGACAGTTTTTAATACTTCTAAGAATGCATCTAAATCTTCTTTACGCGTGTATAAATACATGCTGAGACGTGTAGATGCAGCTACGTGAAAGAATGCGCCCAAAGGTTGTGCACAATGATGTCCAGAGCGTACACAGATACCTTTAGAATCAAGGATAGTCGCTACATCATGAGGATGTACATCATCTATTGTAAAAGCGATAACGCCATGTTTTTCACGAGGGTTTTGAGATCCCAATACGTGAACATGAGGAATTCCAAGCATCTTAGGCAATACATAGGATACCAATTCTTCTTCATGTGCCTCAATAGCATCCATGCCGAAAGATTCGAGATAATCAATAGCGGCATGTAATGTTACAGCACCATGAGCATTTGGTGTACCAGCTTCGAATTTATATGGTAATTCATTGAATGTAGTAGATTGTTCTTTTACATATTCAATCATATCACCACCGAGTAAAAATGGTGGCATTTTTTCAAGTAATTCTCGTTTCCCATATAGCACACCAATACCTTGAGAAGCGCACATTTTATGGCCAGAGAATACGAAGAAATCACAATCCAAGGCTTGTACATCTACCTTCATATGAGGTGTAGACTGAGCTCCGTCAAGAACCACAATAGCCCCTACAGAATGGGCTTTTTCAGTCAATTCTTTCACAGGAAATTCCATGCCAAGAACATTGCTCACATGGGCAAATGCCACAATTTTAGTGCTTTCATCAATCTTATTGATTTCACCATCTTTCAAATGGCCCGATTCATCTAAGTACATATATTCTAATATAGCACCCGTTTTCTCAGCAACATATTGCCATGTAACAAGATTGGCATGATGTTCTGCAACAGTAATGACAATCTTATCGCCTTTTGTAACAAAATTAGCGCCATAGCTATGAGCGATTAGGTTCATCGATTCCGTACTATTACGGGTAAAGACAACCTCTTCGCGCTCACGGGCATTGATGAACTCAACAACGCGGTCACGTGCATTTTCATACGCTTCCGACGCTTCAATAGCGAGGATATGAGAACCGCGATGTGGATTACCATTGTGATGAAGCATATGGTCTGTAAGGCGATCCATTACCATTTGAGGAATTTGCGCCGTTGCACCACTATCTAAGTAGATAAGGCGATGACCATTATGTTCTTTATGTAAAATAGGAAAATCCTTATATGCTTCTGTAATAGGTCTCATAGTCAATCCTCTTAAATCTTATTACGTACTGCAGTCAAAGCAGCTTCTTCAATCACGTCATCACCAATGCGATCGATGATTGGTCGAATCATTGATTCTACAATAATATGTTTAGCTTCTACCTCACTAAAACCACGGCTCATGAGATAGAACAATTTATTTTGATCAATTTGTCCTGCACTAGCTGCATGATTACCTACTACATTATCTTCTTTACACAATAACAATGGTAGAGAAATAGATTTAACAGTAGGATCTAACAATAAACATGTATCTTCTTCAGCACCTTCAGAGGCAACGGCACCGCGAAGGAAATCCAATGTACCACGGAAGGATTTTTTAGATGTATCGCTTAAGGCACCTAATGTATGAATATCACTAAAAGATTTTTTACCACCATGTGTCATGAGCATAGCAATATCAAATTTTTGTTCCTTATTGCCTAAATAAGCAATGTCATGAACGATTTTACTAGATTCACCTTGTAAATCATGTTCATAGTTTAAGAAGTTTTCTTTGCCACCAATTTCTACATTGATGTATTCCACATCGGCATTATCCTCTAGTTTTGTATAGCGATGTTCGATATGCTGTACAGTTTCGTCTAAAAGATTTACTTTTTTAACGACAATCTTGGCATTAGATTTTACATCGTATTCAACCTTCTAATTCAAGATTGATTAGATTATTCATTTCAACAGCATATTCCAATGGTAATTCTTTAGAAATTGGTTCTACGAAACCACGAACAAGCATTGCACGAGCTTCTTCTTCACTAATACCACGCGTCATAAGGTAGAAAATAGCTTCATCAGAAATACGGCCAATCTTAGCTTCATGACCTAAATCGACATTATCATTTTCTACAATAATAGCTGGAATTGTATCGGATTGAGAAATTTCATCCAACATCAAGGATTCACAGGATACAGTTGCTTTTGCATGTTCTGCATTAGGACCAATTTTCAACAGGCCACGATAAATAGCAGCGCCACCGGATTTGGAGATAGATTTAGAGTTTACATTACTTGTCGTATATGGTGCATTGTGAACCACCTTACAACCAGTATCAAGGAATTGACCTTCACCAGCAAATGTTACGCCTGTAAACTCAGCATGAGCACCTTCGCCATTAAGAATACTCATTGGGTACAAACAGGATACGTGAGAACCAAAGGAACCAGATACCCATTCAATAGTACCGCCTTTACCTACAACACAACGTTTGGTATTGAGGTTGTACATATTCTTAGACCAGTTTTCAATTGTGGAATAACGCAACGTAGCGTTATCCTTAACGAACAATTCTACTGCGCCTGCATGAAGATTGGATACATCGTATTTAGGAGCAGAACAACCTTCGATAAAGTGTACTTGGGCACCTACACCTGCAAGAGATGTTTTTTCTGCTTCTGGAATACCGAGGCGATCAAATGTGCTCTTAATATCATCAGGTACTTCATTCCAATCACCCTTCATATCTACTTTAGGCTTTACATATGTGTAAATATGTTCCATATCTAAGCCAGAAATATCAGGAATCCAATTAGGAATTTCCATACGATTGTAAATCTCTAAGGATTTCAAACGGAAGTCAAGCATCCATTCCGGTTCATTTTTATTAGACCAAATTTCACGGATAATATCTTCTGTTAACCCAGCATCAGCAATATAGGAATACTCAAAATTATTCTTTATATCATAGACACCACGGTCCATATCCGCAACTTGGGTTTTCTTTCTTTCTTCCATGTTGCCTCCTATGCTAATGCTTTGTATGCGTCGTAACCTTTTTCTTCAATTTCACGAACCAATGAAGCATCACCAGTCTTAACGATTTTACCATTGATCAAAACATGTACAAAATCAGGTTTTAATTTTTGTAAAATTTGATTGTGGTGAGTAATGATTAATACTGCATTATCTTCATTGTGGAAACGATTAACACCTTCGGATACAATACGAACAGCATCAACGTCAAGACCAGAGTCTGTTTCATCAAGAATAGCCAATTTAGGATTTAAAATAGACATTTGAAGAATTTCATTTTTCTTGCGTTCCCCGCCGGAGAAACCTTCGTTTACATAACGTTGTGCATAGGATGTGTCAAAGGACAATTCATCCATTTTTTCTTTCAATTCTTTTTTGAAAGCCAACGCACGTACATTTTCACCTGTAATTGTAGATTTTGCAGTACGGATGAAGTTTTCTACAGTAATACCAGGAACGGAAATTGGGCTTTGGAATGACATAAAGATACCTGCTTTTGCACGATCATTTACAGCATCTTCTGTAATATCCTTGCCATCAAATACGATAGAACCTTTATCGACTGTGTACAATGGGTTACCCATAATAGCATTTGCCAATGTGGATTTACCAGCACCATTCGTACCCATTACGACGTGAATCTCACCTTTATTTATTGTTAAATTAATGCCTTTAAGAATTTTCTTCTCTTCTACAGACACTTCCAAATCTTTAATCTGAAGTAATTCAGCCAAAATATTTCACTCCTTCGTATCAGATAATCTGATTATATGATTAAAACTTTATACTCACATAGAAAAACGGCGGTACGCACAAGGGTGATACCGCCGTATTCTCTCGCCACTTTAGCAAGTATGTGCATAACAATCTATACTCATTATACATTCTTATCTAAATGATAGCAAGATATTCCTACTAAAATATACAGGGATTAGAAAAAATCCCTATATATCCGTATATCTTATGTTTTATTAATAGTAGTTCTCAACTCTATTTAATTCTCAATATTATAAATTAGAGAAGTCTAATGTACCAAACAAATCATCGTATGTTTCAGCGCGACGAATTTGTGTAACAGA
>PPYF01661304.1_pt1 | contig 10187 bp, 9 predicted proteins | sample 1559871 | NCBI WGS metagenome assembly PPYF01 (sample SAMN08240021, study PRJNA423297) | Human gut metagenome, whole genome shotgun sequencing project.
GTTACACCAGCGGAACATTTAGCCTTACCAAATGCAGATGATGTAAAAGACGGAATTATGGCTTTCAAAATAGCGGCGCATGCTGCAGATATTGCTCGTGGTATTCCTAATGCAAGAGATATAGATGACACTATGGCTAAAGCACGTCAAGTTCTCGATTGGGAGGCACAATATGCTTGTGCCCTTGATCCTGAACGGGCTCGTTCTATTCGTGAAAGTAGAGCACCGGAGGAAGATCATAGTGAAACCTGTTCGATGTGTGGCAAGTTCTGTGCTGTACGCAGTATGAATAAAGCTTTACAAGAAGAATATATTGATATTTTATAAGCTTTTTCATATGGGAGGTCACTATGGATTTGATTGTTAATGGAGAGCCAAAGCAGGTTTCAAACGAGCATCTTCATTTGGTTCTTAATGAATTAGGGTATACCGGTAAACACTTTGTAGTTGAGCTTAATGGTGAGATTCTTAGTAAGGAAACGTATACAACCACTAAATTAACGGCTGCTGATAGATTAGAAATCGTTAGCTTTGTAGGAGGTGGTTGATATGTTGGATTCATTTGCTGTAGGTAATACAACATTTTCTAGTCGCTTGTTAGTGGGGACAGGGAAATATGCATCCTATAATTTGATGCATGATGCATTAGTAGCATCACAATCAGATATTGTGACAGTTGCTCTTAGGCGAGTAGGTACAACGCAAAGCGAGGAGGATATATTAAACTATATCCCTGGTACAATGCATTTATTACCGAATACATCGGGTGCTAGAAATGCAGATGAGGCTATACGCATTGCACGTATGGCAAAAGCATTAGGCTGTGGTGATTTGATTAAGATTGAAGTCATTCAAGATCAGATGTATTTGATGCCCGATAATTTAGAGACTATTAAAGCCACCGAGGTGTTGGCAAAGGAAGGGTTTATAGTCTTTCCTTATATGAGTCCTAATTTGATGGATGCAAAGCGACTAGTAGATGCTGGTGCTAGTTGTGTTATGCCCCTCGCTTCGCCTATAGGTAGTAATCGTGGACTTGAAGCAAAAGGATTGATAGAGATTTTAATCAACTCTATTGATGTGCCTATTATTGTTGATGCGGGGATAGGACGTCCTTCTGATGCAACAATAGCTATGGAAATGGGGGCTAGTGCTGTTCTTGTTAATACGGCTATTGCTACGAGTTCGGACCCAGTAGGCATGGCAGAGGCTTTTTATCATGCTGTAGAGGCTGGTCGTAAGGCATATCTTGCAAAATGTGCACCTAAGAAGTCTGTAGGTAGTGCATCTTCACCATTAACTGGTTTCTTGCGAAAGTAGGGTGATGATATGTCATTTATAGATGTACTTTCAAGCGTTTACGACGAAGATATAGCTGAAACATTAGAGGCTATAACTGATGATGAAATACTTTCAACACTCTCTAAATCAGTACTAACTATTGAGGATGCACTTATTCTATTATCACCTCAAGCCCTGCTGTATTTAGAAGATATGGCGCAGATAGCTCATAAGCGGACGGTACAGCAATTTGGTTATACCATACAACTGTTCACGCCTATGTACATTTCAAACTATTGCGACAATGGTTGTGTTTATTGTGGATATAGTCATCATAGTGGAATTGCCCGTGAAAAGCTAAGTTTAGAAGATATTGAGCTTGAGGCGAAAGCAATCGCTGAAACGGGATTAGAGCAAGTTTTAGTGTTAACTGGTGAATCTAAATCTTGTAGTCCACCGTCATATATACAAGCTGCCGTAGAAAAATTGGTTCCTATTTTTAGTAGCGTTAGTGTCGAGGTGTATTCGCTTACGCTAGAGGAATATAAAGGATTAGTCACAGTTGGAGCGGATGGAATGACGATGTTCCAAGAGACATATAATCCGACGTTGTATGCGCAATTACATCCATTTGGGCCTAAGAGTGATTTTGCAAAGCGGATTGATACGCCTGAGTTGGCTTGTCAGGCTGGATTTAGAGTGGTCAATATTGGTGCTTTAATGGGTCTTGATGAATGGCGTCGAGAGGCATACAAGACGATGTTACATCTCAATTACCTTATGCAACATTATCCAGATGTAGAATTATCTGTTTCCGTTCCAAGAATTCGACCTTGTGCAGTAGGTTATTCTCCAAAATATCCTGTAGATGATACGGTATTGGTTCAATATATTTTGGCTTTGCGTCTTTTGTTCCCCCGTGTGGGAATTACGCTTTCCTCTCGTGAAAGCAAGTATATGCGTGATAATCTGGTGAGACTTGGGATTACAAAACTTTCTGCTGGCGTAACAACCTCTGTAGGGGGACATACAAAACAAGATGATTCTAGCCAATTTACAATTAGTGATAATCGCAGCGTAAGTGAAATGGCTGCAATGCTCGAAAATAATGGATACCAACCTATTTATAAAGATTGGCAGGCACTATGAGGAGATATGTGTATGGCTCATATGAATAACGAATTTGAAACGGCTATATCTCACTTCTATAGTTCTGAGGAGTTTCGTAAATTGCAGAGTTCAGTAGTAGGCGTTTTAGGTGCTGGCGGATTGGGATCCAATTGTGCGGTTAATCTTGTCCGTAGCGGTATTCGAAATCTAATTATTGCAGATTATGACATTGTAGAGCTAAGTAATTTAAATCGGCAATACTATTTTTCGAGTCATGTGGGGCAGTATAAGGTAGAGGCTTTACAAGATGTGTTAACTGCCATTAATTCAAATGTTATCGTTACGGTTTATAAGGATAAATTGACAACCGAGAATATACCTGAAATCTATAAAAAAGCCGATATTTTGATAGAAGCCTTTGATACTGTAGAAGCTAAATCTATGTTTTTAGAGGCTACAATTTCAGTATATATACCTAAAATCATGGTATCCGGATTAGCTGGAATCGGTAATTCCGATGCGTTACGAACTAAAAAGCTAGGTAAAAATTTGTATATTGTTGGTGACGAGCATTCCGGTGTAGACAATGCGTATCCTTATGCGCCACGTGTAGCTATTGCTGCTGCAAAACAGGCGGATCTAGCGTTATCACTTTTACTAGAGAAGACCATGTCTAATGAGGTGAAATAGGTGAATCGAAAAGACAAACTAACAGAGGTAATGAATGCTTGCCCTATTTATGGAATTACGGGCGGTACTCGAGATGTGGTTCCGCTTGTGAAAGATATGCTAAGCGCAGGGATACGAATTATTCAATATCGTGAAAAGGGAAAAACACCTATTCTGCGATATCAGGAGGCTATGATTTTGAGACGATTGACCTCTAATTATCATGCTCTATTAATTATTGATGATTATGTTGATCTTGCGCTGGCTGTACATGCTGATGGTGTTCATATTGGGCAAGCTGATTTGCCGCCCAATACGGTAAGACGAATTGTAGGGCCTAATATGTTGATTGGCTGGTCAACCCATAGTATATCTGACCTAAAAGTGGCAAACAGATATACAGGTGTTATTGATTATATTGGGGTAGGGCCTATTTTTTCTACACAAACAAAACCCAATGCTAATCCTGTAGGCATTTCTTATATATATTGGGCAAAGCAGTTTAGTAAGGCTCCCATTGTTGCTATTGGGGGCATTAAAACCACAAATGCTGATACCGTTTGGCAAGCGCATCCCGATTTTATTTGTGCCGTTTCTGAAATAACAGAATCGGATAATATACAAAATACTATTTATGAGCTCATGATGGGATATAGTAGGGTCAGATAAAAATGAGTATACATACAAACCACAAGATTTTAATCTTGTGGTTTTTGTATTTATAAAATAATTTTGTATATATGATAAAAATCCTTGCTAAGGTATAGGTTTATTTAGTATAATCGTATCATTAAATTCAATATTCTATAGAATTTATAAAATAGATGAAGATGGAGAGGTAATAGTATATGTCTCATTATGTAGATTTAAATAGTGATTTAGGCGAAAGTTTTGGCAATTATACATTAGGCATGGATAGTGAAGTATTAAATCACGTAACGAGTGCTAATATTGCTTGTGGTTGGCACGCTGGAGATCCTCTTATTATGGATGCGACTGTCCGCATATGTAAAGAAAAGGGCGTAGCCGTAGGGGCACATCCTGGTTATCCAGATTTGATGGGATTTGGTCGTCGTGCGATGGGAGTAAATCCTGCTGAGGCAAAAGCCTATATGATATACCAACTGGGCGCACTACAAGCTTTTTGTGATAGCAATGACCTTATTTTACAGCATATGAAGTTACACGGTGCCTTTTACAATACAGCTTGTGTTACGCCTGTAATAGCTGATGCAATTTTAGATGGTTTACAAGCAGTAAATCCCAAAATTGCGGCTATGGTATTGAGCGGTAGCTATATTGCTCAAGAGGCACAGCGACGAGGTATTCCTGTTATACAGGAGGTGTTTGCCGATCGTGGCTACACAGAGGAGGGAACATTGGTTCCTCGTACAGAAGTAGGTGCTTTCATCAAAGACCCACAAGAGGCTTTAGACCGAGTTCTCATGATGGTTACAAAGGGTAAGGTTGTTACTAATACGGGGAAGACCATTGATATTGTGGCTGACTCCATATGTGTTCATGGAGATAATCCTGAAGCGATAGCTTTCACAAAGTATATTCGGGAAGGGCTATCAAAAGCTGGTATAACGGTGGCGAATTTTCAACACCGATAACACTATTAAGAACATTAAAATAAATGCTTAATTAATACTAACAGAAAATACGAATATAAGTATTAAAAGCAAGTATGAGCTTTAAGCAATAAGTATGACATAGATTAATTATTATTTTGGAGGTTCCTATGAAACCAATTACAGGTAAAGCGAGTTTCTCTGTCCTATTAGGGGCAGCTTTCTTAATGGCCACGTCTTCCATTGGACCAGGCTTTATGTTACAAACGGCAGCATTTACAAATGAGTTGAAAGCAGACTTTGCATTTGCTATCGTCGTATCCGTTATTTTCTCTATTATTGCACAGCTTAATGTGTGGACAATTATTGGTGTATCCCAAATGCGCGGTCAAGATATTGCGAATAAGGTATTACCAGGCCTTGGGTATATAGTGGCATTTTTAATTTCCCTTGGTGGATTAGCCTTTAATATCGGTAATATTGGTGGTGCTTCTATGGGCCTCAATATTATATTTGGTATCGACACAACAACAGCAGCCGCTATTAGTGGTATTTTGGGCATCTTACTATTTACATCTAAGAAGATGGGTGGTGTTCTAGATAATACGGCTAAAGTACTCGGTACGGTTATGCTCGTCCTCATTGCTTATGTAGCATTTTCAACGAATCCCCCGGTAGGGACAGCAGTGACTCATGCGATAGTACCTACGAATTATCCGTGGCTTGCTACGATAACTCTTATTGGAGGGACCGTAGGTGGATATATAACATTCTCTGGTGGGCACCGCCTTATTGATGCTGGTATTACAGGTCAAGAACATTTAAAGGATGTACGTCGTGCAGCGATTATGGGCATGTCTGTTGATGCGCTAGTTCGTATATTATTATTCTTAGCTGTTCTTGGTGTGGTATCTATGGGATTTGTACTAGATGCTAAGGATCCAGCTGGTTCTGCTTTTCTTTTAGGAGCTGGTGAAATCGGGCATAAATTATTCGGTATAGTGTTCTTCTGTGCCGCATTGACCTCTGTAGTAGGGGCTGCCTACACATCAGTATCCTTCTTAAAAACATTGTTTAAGGTGGTAGAACGAAATGAAAAATTGACTATTATGGCATTTATCTTTATTTCCACATGTATCCTGATTTTTATTGGTAAACCAGCATCTCTATTGATTTTAGCCGGTTCTGTAAATGGTTTGATCTTGCCTGTTACGTTGGCAGTTATGCTTGTCGCAACTCATAAGTCTGAAATCGTAGGAACATATAAACACAATAAACTTTTATATTATACAGGGTGGATTGTAGTGCTCGTAACATCTTACATTGGTGTTACATCTTTAAAGGGCATTGCTAAGTTACTAGGTTAATTAATTATCTGTGAAAGCACCATTACGTTCGTCTTGAATGTGATGGTCCTTTCTAGTTATAGCAGGAGGTACATATGAAACCTACAATTTCACCTGTAGGGGATTGCGCTATCTCTATTGATTTTGGTCAAGCAATAGATCCAAAGATTAATCGACAAATCCGACAAGTTATAGAGCAGATTAAACTCTTACAGCTAGATGGAATTATTGAACTAGTTCCTACATACTGTGCATTGCTTGTTCAATATGATGCAATGGTATATACGTATTCCGACATTTGTAGAACTATTAATCCTATATTACAAGAATCTGTAACAGACAGCGCAAATGAACGTGTTACGATTGTTGAAATCCCGACCATATACGGTGGCGAGTATGGTCCAGATCTAGGCTTTGTAGCCTCTCATAATCATATAAGTGAAGCTGAGGTTGTATCCATTCATAGTGGTACTGATTATTTGGTTTATATGTTAGGTTTTATTCCTGGTTTTACTTACTTAGGTGGAATGAATCCTCGCATTGCAACTCCGCGGTTGTCTTCGCCAAGAACTTTGATTCCTGCCGGGTCTGTAGGTATTGCAGGAGAACAGACTGGCACATATCCATCAGATTCTCCAGGGGGATGGCAGATTATTGGGCGCACACCTGTGACTATGTATGATATGTCTAAAAAACAAGCTGCATTATTAAGAGCAGGGGACTACGTTCGTTATGTGCCCATCGATGATACTGAATTTTATCGCATAAAATCTTTAGGTTCAGCTTATGTTCCTGTTGTACATGAAGTAGAGGTAGGTGATTTGCGTGGCTTTAAATAGCTTTAAGAAAGCTTCAATCCACGTAGATGGACCAGGGATGTATACAACGATTCAAGATGCAGGACGAGTCGGCTATCAACAATATGGTATGCCTGTAGCGGGGCCTATGGATAGTGAAAGCTATCTATTGGGGCAGGCTTTAGTAGGAAACAAGGAGCCTCTAGGTGCTTTAGAATGCACCGTGCTACCGCCTACACTAACGGTTCAAGGTACATGTATTGTTGCTTTTACAGGGGCTGATATGCATCCCACTATTAATAATATAGTCGTGCCTCGATACATACCTTTTATATGTCACGAAGGAGATATTATTTCTGGTAGCTTTAGCCAATGTGGCGTGCGTATGTATATTGCTTTCTCAGGCGGTATTGATGTTCCTGCTATTAATGGTAGCGTATCCACTCATACAAAGGCTAAGATAGGTGGTCTTGAGGGGAGACCGTTACAAGCAGGTGATCAGTTTAGCATTAAAGCATTTACTAGAGACGAAGTGAATGTGTGCGACTTCTATGATGGTCATAACTTATTCAATATCGCCTTATATAACCGCGGCGGCCGTGAGTGTCACGAACCTTTGCGTGTTGTTCTCGGAAATCAAGCAAAGTATTTTACAGAGAAAGGGATTAAGACCTTTGGGGGATGGAATTCATTTTGATATCGTATCTGTCGAAGAAGCACAAGCGATATATCGTACATATATGAAACGCTTACATAAGCGCATACAATTAGCACACGAACAAAGTGTATATGCCTTTAATGTAACTTAATTGGTTTTCCCTATTTAATTATATAAACTAGCAATAAAGCTATCTTGTAGATTGTTATTTCTATGAGATAGCTTTTTGTTATGTAATGTAAGATGAATTGATGAGGTGGTGGGAAAATATAATCTTATAAAACAAGTTTAAAATAATGATTATGAATTTATATTCATTTTATCTCTTCGTTATGGTATAAAATAAGCCCGTATTTTATATAAATTTGTGATATGAATCACTATAAAACGCATTAATGCAGCATTTGTGCGCCGTTTAGAATTATGAATAAAAAATGAAAAAGCTTGATAGTGTATTAAAGGTTTTGATATACTTATAATATTGAAAATTTTGGAATTCTCGTATGACTTACCATATGATAAAACATCGAGGGAGTATTACTATTACTATAGTTTATAGGAGAAAGTATGAATAAGATTTTTAAAGTGGTTTGGAGCAAATCAAAAAACTGCTACGTAGTAGTATCTGAGTTCGCTAAGAATAATAGTGGCAAAAAGAAAATTGTTGTAGCAGCAATTTTGGCTGCATTAGCAATGACTAATGCTAGCATCTCTATGGCGGCAAATACTTTGCCTACAAATATGCATGCAACAGCAGTAGGCTTGGGGGCTGGTGCTTCTGTTACTGGTGATAAAGCTGTAGGTTTCGGTCAAAATGCAGCAGCTGCTGGTGGATATTCTATTGCAATAGGTTCTAATTCTAGTACCAGTGTTAACAGTCCACAAGGAATCGCTATTGGTGGTGGTAATACTGCTAATGAAGGTGCAAGAGTAATTGGGGAGCAAGCAATTGCCATTGGGGGAAATACAATAGCTCAAGGTAACTCTTCTATTGTTATTGGTGGCGATGATGTAGTTAAAGCCGATGGTGTAAAAGTTATTTACACTACGAATAATGGTGAGAATAAAACTGGGGATTTGCGTAGTGCGGTTCAAAGCTTAACAGGATTTGATATGAGAAACCCACTATATACATCGGCAACGGCTGGTGAATCTGGTATCACATTAGGCATGAAAGGTCAGTCAGGCAATGTGGGCATTGCCATTGGTACAGGTGCAAATGCGAAGGATCGTTTATCAGGAACTTCTAGTGGGGCTTCTGGTCAAGCCAATAATGATGTAACAAATGCTATTGCTATTGGCACAGGGGCTAGGGCAAATCGTGATAATGCTATTGCCATCGGTGGTGGTTCTAACACTGATGTAGGCGGTACAAAACAATCTAGTTATACTTTGCCAAATAACGTTGTTGCTTCCTGGGCTGGTGGTGATAAAACATTGCCAGGTGACGTTGTATCTTTTGGTTCTAAAGGGTATGAACGTCAGTTGAAACATGTGGCTCCTGGTGAAGTAAGTGCTACTTCCACAGATGCAATTAATGGCTCTCAACTTAGCGCTATTGTAGACCAAATCGCTTATAAATATATATCTATAAAATCTTCTGATGTTGCTAATAAAGATAATACTGGTGCTACGGCCGATAATTCTATTGCTATTGGCCCAAATGCCGCAACAGACGCATCTGCAAGTCGTTCTGTGGCTGTTGGTGATGGCGCCAGAGGTAAAGTAGTAGATGGTGTAGCTGTTGGCTCAAAATCTATAGCTGATATTGCTTCAGGCGTAGCGGGATATAATATTAATGCTAGTCGTACAGATATATATGCTGGTTTAAGTGGTGCCGCCCTAACGTCTAAATTAGGTGGTGTTGCTGTTGGTACGATAAACCAAACACGTCAAATTAACTATGTTGCTGCAGGTACTGCTGATACAGACGCAGTAAATGTGGCGCAATTAAAGAGTGTTAATCTAGCTTTTACAGGTGATACTGGTACAGGCGATGTGAACCTTGCTAATAGTAAATTGGCTGTAAATGGTGATAATACATACATTACGACTACAGCTAATGGTAAGAAAATTACAGTTTCTGGTAAAAAGCAAGATATCACAGTAGCAAATGGTAGCGCTACAGCGACTGCTGGCATGGCGGATTCTGCCAACGTAGCTAATGCGATTAATCAAGCGATTGATCAAAATAAATATGGTTGGAATCTTTCTGCTAATGGTGAAGCTACACCAGTAGCGGTTGAAAAAGGTAATACAGTAGATTTTTCTGGTGACGATAATGTTGCGGTTGCTAGAAATGATAAGAAAATCTCTGTAGCTTTGAAAAAAGATCTTTCTAAATTAAACAGTGCTTCTTTCAATAATGCTAGCGGTAATGAAACTGTAAAAATTGATGGTGATAAAGGTATTAATGCTGGCAATTTGAAAGTTGCCAATGTAGCAGATGGTGTTGCTGATAAAGATGCTGTCAATGTATCCCAATTGAAAAAAGTTGACGATAAAGCTGAAGCTAACAAAACTGCTATTGATACAAATAAAACCACAATTGCTAAAAATGTAGGTGACATTACAACAAACAAAACAGATATTGCTACCAATAAGAACAGTATTGCTGCGAATACGCAAAAAATTGCTGACAATAAAACTGCAATAGATAAAAATACTGGTGAAATTGCTACAAATAAAGGGGATATTGCTTCTAATAAAGCTAATATTGCTCAAAATACTGCTGCTATCGCTCGTAAGATTT
>PPYF01189024.1_pt1 | contig 10186 bp, 8 predicted proteins | sample 1559871 | NCBI WGS metagenome assembly PPYF01 (sample SAMN08240021, study PRJNA423297) | Human gut metagenome, whole genome shotgun sequencing project.
ACAAAGACCTCGAAAAAGGCAAGTGGGTGAAAGTTGAAGGTTGGGAAAACGCAGAAGCCGCTAAAGCTGAAATCGTTGCCTCCTTCGAGCGCGCAAAGAATAAATAAGTTCTTATAGCGCAATAACCCTGAACACCGGGCTTCGGTTAGTAAGGGTTTTTTTATGCCCGCGATAAATAAACACACCTTATTCCACCACCGCCTGCAAGCGTAATAACGCCTCTTCCACCACCTCATCCGCAGCCAGACCAATACGCTTTGCCAGCCGGGCGCGTAGATCCATCATCCGCACCTGATTCACCAGCACCACGCCGTGCACATCGCCTTCTTCGCAATGTAAAGGAACGCTAAATCCGGCATAACGGGCAAAATTTCCGCCCTGCGTAATGGGGGCCACCAGCGTCATTCCCAGTTGATTAAAGGCTTGAACGGAGAGCACAAGCGCAGGTCGACCAGCACCTTGCTGTTCATGGCCGCTTGCTGGATCAAAGCCAACCAGCACAATGTCTCCCCGTTCAAATTCACTTTTCTTTACCATATTTCGTCACCCGCAGGGGTGGATTTACCCCAGACATCCTGCTCGCTAAGTTCCGCGGCGTTCATGTCACACTGTGCCAGCAGTTCATCAAGCGAGTAGCGCCTGGAGATGGGTGTCAGAATCAGTTGGTTGTTGCTCACCTGCGCTTCCACGCTCTGCCCCGGCTGTAAGTTAAGTTCTTTCATTACGATATTGGGAATGACCATACCTGCACTGTTCCCCCATCTTTTTATGGTAATACGCATCTGCACCTCCTTAAGTTATACAAAGTATAACTCACGGTGCTACAGGAAACGTTTTACCCCTGCACATTTGTGAACGCCAGCAGAGTTTTTTATGCGATTGCAGATATGGAAAGCGGCTCGGAGAGAAACTCCCGTACGGCGTCTGAATCAACTGGCGCGCGTATTCACCGCCCCTGGTGCGCAAGGCATCAAGTTCGGCCAGCGTGGCGTTGTCAATACGATAAACTTCACCGTGTACTGTTCCGTTCCCCGGAACTGCGCCTGGATAGTGGCCCAGGCTATACAACTGGTAGTTATCGATACTGAAATCGCCCAGTAACTGGGCATTGGTCATCCAGTGACTGTTGCCTTGTTTGTGGCGTAAACTGCCGTAGACAAATATTCGCATTGCTAAAACTCGAACTGATAGAGCAAATCCAGTGCCTGGTCTACACCAGACACGGCTTCCAGATATAGCTTAGGCATCAGGCGATAACGTAACGTGAGTGTTGCTATAGAGTCAAATATACCCACGCCGTATTTCACTTGCAGACCTGGCAATACATAGCCGCTGACCACTACCTGGGAGGAGTCGCCTACTCCCTGGGTGTCGAGCGCTAAATTGCTTACGCCAAACGTCTCGCCGATTTTACCCACAATCTGGCCACTTTGCGCAACCCCCAGACCAATCAGCATCGAGGTCATTGCCGCACTGTCGCTCTGATCGCTCTCCAGCCCTTGTCCACGTAGCAAATAAGACAATGCAGCTTGTTGCGACATCGCCGGGTCAGAGAAGATCTCCGCTTTCGGTTCGTCCGCCAGACCAGTGACGCGAACTCCGGCGATTACGTCGTCTTCTGTAGCATCCGGGTTACGAATAGCTTCAATATTAAGATACGGTTGATCCGGCGGACCAGAGAACAGTAACTCACCTTTACGCACAATCAGATCCTGACCATAGGCATGGAAGCGCCCTTCAGGGATGTTGATCTGCCCGTTCAGGCCCAGCCCTTGTTTGTCCTGAACGACGTTAAGATCGCCCGTCAGCCGCGCTTTCAGGCCAAAGGCGTCAATGCGCACATTGTTGCCAACGTGGACAATCAGGTTACTGTTAATCGGAATCGACGCCGTTTTCGGCTCTTCCGGTTGCAGGTTATCGTTAAGCATCACCACATCGCTGGAGACGCCTACTGCGCTTTCCGGCAGATCGTGCACCACGATGCGCGCCCACGGGACATCCACGCGACCATCGAGGGTAAACAGGTTTGGTGTAGCCTCGAAGACAACATCTGGCGATACATCCATTCGTACCATCGGCGGCACGGTGATCCGCACTTTACTGCCTTTCGCCGTTACCCGCGCCCGCCAGTTTTCAATTTGGCTCCAGTCGGCATCACCGTTCAGGTAGATTTCACCCTGCTGGGTCCGTACTGTACCGGCAAGCGTCGAGCGCATACCATTAAAGTTGACCGCAAGCTGGCTCGGTTGCATATCAAACGGCATAAAGTTGCCGTCGATATCCACACCCGTAACCTGAAGCTGACCAAACAACTGCGGGCTTTGCACATCACCACCCAGACGCAAGTTGGCACTCACCATCCCCGCTGCTTTTTCCCCACGGGTAAAGATGGGGTTTATCATCGCAAGGTTGAAGTTACGGATATTGACGTTGCCACCAAGATTACGGCGGCCTTGCGGATCGGTCACCTGCACCTGTCCATCAAACTGGCCGTTATTGGTCAGGCGGATGGTCCAGCCCAATTCGGCACGGTTGTTACGCAATTCCGCCGTCAGATTCAGTGTCTGAAACGCCACGGGCAGCGCCGCATCGTTGACGGTTTGCGTTACCTGCACGTTACGCCCCGAAAGGGTGATACTGCCCTGCGGCAGCCCCTCTTTGGTGGTGTCCCAGGCAACGTCCGCTTTACCCGTGAAGATACCGCTGGCCTGAGTGGTTTCTGGCATAAATGGTTTCAGCATGGCCAGGTCGAAGCGGTTGAGATTCACCACCGCACGCCCTTCGGCACCCGCATCGATAGTTTGCGGCACGCACAGTTCCGCATTCGGGTTAAGCCAGCAGTGTGGCCCGGTGCTGATTTTTTGCTCCTTATTGCGGTAATCCAGCGCAATATCGCGGGTCAGCGACCACGGGCCGACCGGCGTCTGGAAGCGGGTATTGCTAAGAGTTCCCTTCCAGCGTTCTTCTTTGCGATCAAAACTTCCTGCCAGATTAAGCTGCCCGGAGACAGGCTCGCCCTGAATCCGCAACTGTAACTCGTGCTGTTTTTCGCTGCCTTTGGCATTCAGGGTGACGAGGTTGATATTTACATCCGGCTGCGAAATTTGCTCAACGCGTACGTCGAGTTTCCCGGCGATCTGATCGGTGGATTTAATGTCGCCTTCCACGCGAACCTGCGCCACGGAAAGTTCCTGCCAGCGCAGGCCGCGCGCGGTGATATCTGCCAGTAGTTGTGGCGCTTCCACCGTGCCGCGTACTTTCACCAGCCCTTTCGCTGTACCGCCAAGCCCCGGCAGCGCGTTATCCAGCCCCGGCGCGTTGATGGTGGCATCAAGATTGAGATCTTTTACCCCCAGCTCGCCTTTCACTTCGGCACTGTTTGGCCCCAGTTCCAGATGAAGCCCTGGGATCATCCACTGCATATAACTGTTGCCTTTCAGCGTGCCGTCAACGTTCACTTTGTTCTGTTTGACGTTACCGGTCAGCTTCAGTTCTGGCACCTCCATCTGCCAGGTGCCGCCGTACAGGCTACCGCGGGTTTTAATCAAGCCATTGAGTTTCGACGGCCACTCTGGGATCTCTTTGGCGGTGTTAATGCCGTTAAGCGTTAGCTCACCGCGCCAACTAATGGCCTGCTGCCAGTCGAGCAACGCCTTGAGTTCAGTTTTCCCTTCCAGCGCCGCGACGGTGAGTTTGTCGAGATTGACCTGCTGTTCATTACCTTTGGCATCAAGGGTAATGGTGGCTGGCGGGATCTCCAGTCCCTTCACTGCCGTACGCATAGAGAGCGTGTAATCGGTCATTTTGCCGGTAAGTTTCAGTTTCAGATCATCCGCCTGATACTGCTTCTCACCAGTGAACGGCCAGTAAATCTGTTTGCTGTTCACTTCCACGTTGAGCGGCAATCCGGCTTCCGCCAGTCGCGTCTGGGCGCGTAAATCCATATCCACCGGACCGGAAAGATTAACGCCAATCTCCAGCTGTTCGCGCAGCGCGCCGCCCACTTTCAGCTTCACCTTTTCACCTTTCAACGGCTCCACGTTCAGTGTACTATTGAGAGTGATGTCCACCGGCCAGTTGTCTGACAGCTGCGCCGTGCCGCTGGCGTTGACGATCCCTTGACTGGAATCGATATCCAGGGCGTCCAGTTTAGTATTGCCGTCAATGCTGCTCACTTTCAGCAGCATGGTGCTCACGGTGATGTCCGTGTCGCCCGTCACGCGCAACTGCTCGCCCTTAAACTCTTCAATGTTCAGGTTAAGCGGCAAATGCACGTCGGTCATTTCCGGCAATACCGGGCGAGAAAAGAGATCTTTCAGCGTTTCGCCGAGCGGCTTTTCCTCCGGCTGCGGATTTTCAATTTTCGGTTCGACCACTTCTTCCTGCGCCACTTCCGCCACTTTCGGCAGAGCAATCAGCAGGCCTTTCAGCGACGTCGGTTTCAGGGTCAGGGTTTTCTCCTGCCAGTTCAGGCCGGAGGTGAAGTCCATCACCGATACCGTGGTGTCATCAATCTTGATGTTGACGTTGTCCAGTGCCACCCGTGTTAGGGTGATGGGATACGGCGTGGAGAGATCCAGCGGACCGCTATCTTCCTCTTCTTCAACCTGTTCAGAAGGGGGCATTTTTTTGCTGTCGATATTGACCTGGATGTCTTTCAGCGCCAGATCATTAATACAAACACTGCTGTTCCACAGGCACTCAAGCCCGACCGCCAGATGCAGATTGCCTGCTTTTACCGCCACGCCTGGCTGCTCATAACGAACGTCAGACAAGGTGAGATCGCGCCAGCCGCCGGTGACCTTGCCAACATCCAGTCCTGGCACCCAGCGATCCGCCGCTTTAAATACCAGATGCAGGCCGCTGGTGGTGCCCACCAGAAACGCCACCGATCCCAGCAACAGTAAGATAACGATAACCACGCCGAGGCTGATTTTTTTCCATAAACTCATAATTCTGGCCCCAGACCGATGTAAAACTGTAACCCGTGTTCGTCTTTATCCGCGACCGGTACGGCAAAATCGAGTTTGATTGGCCCGACCGGCGATTCCCAGCGTACGCCGACCCCGGTACCGGTTTTAAAGTCGCTGCGGCGAATATCGCTTACCGCTTCGCCACTATCGACAAACACCGCGCCCCACCATTTTCCGGTCACGTTGTACTGGTACTCCAGCGATCCGGTTATCAACTTCGAGGCCCCTTTCAGGTCACCGTTGGCGTATTTCGGAGCGATAGATTTGTATTTGTAGCCACGAATACTGCGGTCGCCCCCGGCGAAAAAACGCAGATCCGGCGGTACTTTGTCGAAATCACCGGTTTCAATCCAGCCCAGCGTGCCGCGTGTCACAAAACGATGGCGATCGTACAGTGTGCGGATCCAGACGTTTTGTGCCTGGAAAACGGAGAAATCGACATCTGAGCCCCAGGCAGTGTTGGAGTAGTCGATAGAGTAGCGTTGCGAGTCGCCCCAGGTTGGCATCAGGCCACCACGAGAACGCGTGCGGCTAATCATCACCCCAGGATAAAACAGCATCGTGGTGTTGGTAATTTCACCCTGGGTAAAGTGGTCGAGACTCCAGCGCAGGTTAATGGCACGCTGCCAGCCGCTGGAGAGATCCCAGTAGCGAGAAGCCACCAGCGTAGTGGAGTCAGATTCGGTATCGTTCAGGTCAGTGCGCTTAAAACCGCCCTGCACCAAATAATATTGTTCCAGTGGATTCTTCAGCAGCGGCATTTTATAGCTGAAGTCGAGGATCTGTTCCGGCGCGGAAATACTGGTACTGGTGGTCAGACTGTGACCGTATGAGTTCATCCACGGTTTTTTCCACGTCGCTTTCACGCGCGGTCCCACGTCCGTAGAGTAACCGACCCCGGTTTCGATGGTGTTTTCTGTTCGCGGCGAAACCACGCCCGTCAATGGTAATACTTTCGTTTCGCGCGCTTTATCAAATTGTGGAGCCACCACCACCGAGTTAAACCAGCCGGTAGCAGAAAGTCGGCGGTTCAGTTCCGCCAGATCTTTCGATTCGTACTCATCGCCCTCTTTAAACGGCACCAGATTTTGCAGGTATTCATCGCGGATTTGTGATCCTTCAAAGGTCACATGCCCAAAGCGGTAACGTTCGCCACTGTTATAATCAATATCCCAGAAGGCTTTATGCAGGCCGAGCGCAATGCCCAGCTGCGCTTTGGTAAATTCGCTATCGAAATAACCTTTACGCAACGCAATGCTGGTTAAGGACTTTTTGAAATTTTCATAATCGCCCTGGTTCAGCACCGTGCCAATAGCCGGGCGAGTATCGAGCAATTTCAAATAGTCTTTATCGGTCCGCGCGCCGCCGCGCAATACCACATCGGTGCCGCCAATTAACACCGGCACGCCTGGCGTGACTTTGGCGATCAATACCTGCCGCCCTTTCTTTGGCGGTGGACGGAGATCAAATTCAATGGTCGGCTGGTAATAACCCAGCGCTTTCAGACCTTCGCGGATGGCATCATCGACGCGTGCGCGAAAGCGACGGTCTGGCGTCACTTCATCACTTTCAATCGTAGAAAGCTGCGCACGAACGTTCTTTTCCAGCTGTCCCGATAACCCCTCGACCTGTAGACGGACGTTCGCGGCGACGGCAGATCCGCTTAAGCAGAGTAAGCTTACACAGCATAACTGTCGGATATAGCGCACATTTTCTCCTGAATATCCTTTTTTCCTGCCCCTGGAACGCCGTTAAACGGCTTAACAAAAATCCAGTAATATGGATTAAAAAGCAGACTAAACCCCAAATATTTCTTATGTTTTACTTTAGACCTATTCACGGTGGTTATTGTGTGCAAATACGCCTCTTGTTACAACCTTAACCCCAATGACCGATTTTCGGGAGAGCGACACCATGAGTTTATTTGATAAAAAGCATCTGGTTTCCCCCGCCGATGCCCTGCCTGGACGTAACACCCCGATGCCCGTAGCCACGCTGCATGCGGTCAACGGTCACTCAATGACCAATGTACCTGACGGAATGGAGATTGCCATTTTTGCGATGGGTTGTTTCTGGGGTGTGGAGCGTCTGTTCTGGCAGTTACCCGGCGTTTACAGCACCGCCGCAGGCTATACCGGAGGCTATACGCCAAATCCGACTTATCGGGAAGTGTGCTCCGGTGATACGGGTCATGCCGAAGCGGTACGCATTGTTTACGATCCTTCCGTCATCAGCTATGAGCAGTTGCTACAGGTATTTTGGGAGAATCACGATCCCGCCCAGGGAATGCGTCAGGGCAATGACCACGGCACGCAGTATCGTTCAGCGATTTATCCGCTGACCCCAGAACAGGATGCCGCAGCTCGCGCCAGTCTGGAACGTTTTCAGGCGGCGATGCTTGCCGCCGATGATGATCGTCACATCACCACGGAAATCGCTAACGCCACACCGTTTTATTATGCCGAAGATGACCACCAGCAATATCTGCATAAAAACCCGTATGGTTACTGTGGAATTGGCGGAATTGGCGTCTGTCTGCCCCGAGATCTCACTTGCCGCCTCACGCAAAATCAAACTTAAACTGCTGGCTGATGAAGGCAATATAAATGCCCAACGCGTTCTGAATATGCAGGAAAATCCCGGCATGTTCTTTACCGTGGTCCAAATCGGTCTGAACGCAGTGGCGATTCTCGGCGGTATCGTCGGTGATGCGGCATTTTCTCCAGCTTTTCACAGCCTGTTCTCCCGCTATATGTCGGCAGAGCTCTCTGAGCAACTGAGCTTTATTCTCTCTTTCTCGTTAGTGACTGGCATGTTTATCCTGTTTGCGGATTTAACCCCGAAACGCATCGGTATGATTGCGCCAGAAGCTGTCGCTTTGCGTATCATCAACCCGATGCGCTTCTGCCTGTACGTTTGCACCCCGCTGGTGTGGTTCTTCAACGGACTGGCGAACATAATCTTCCGTATTTTCAAACTGCCAATGGTACGTAAAGATGACATCACTTCTGATGACATCTACGCGGTAGTGGAAGCCGGTGCGCTGGCGGGCGTGTTACGTAAACAGGAACACGAGCTGATTGAAAACGTCTTTGAGCTGGAATCCCGTACCGTTCCGTCGTCAATGACACCGCGTGAAAACGTGATTTGGTTTGATCTCCACGAAGATGAGCAAAGCCTGAAGAATAAGGTGGCGGAACATCCGCACTCTAAGTTCCTCGTCTGTAATGAAGATATTGACCACATCATCGGCTATGTCGATTCTAAAGACCTGCTGAACCGCGTGCTGGCTAACCAAAGCCTGGCACTGAACAGCGGCGTACAAATTCGCAACACGCTGATTGTGCCGGATACGTTAACCCTTTCAGAGGCGTTGGAAAGTTTTAAAACCGCAGGTGAAGACTTCGCGGTGATCATGAACGAGTACGCGCTGGTGGTGGGGATCATCACCCTCAATGACGTGATGACCACGCTGATGGGCGATCTAGTCGGTCAGGGGCTGGAAGAGCAGATTGTCGCCCGTGATGAGAACTCATGGCTGATTGACGGCGGCACCCCAATTGACGACGTCATGCGCGTGCTGGATATTGACGAGTTCCCGCAGTCGGGCAACTACGAAACCATCGGCGGCTTTATGATGTTTATGCTGCGTAAGATCCCGAAACGCACCGATTCGGTGAAATTCGCCGGCTACAAATTTGAAGTGGTGGATATCGATAACTACCGCATCGACCAGCTGCTGGTGACCCGGATCGACAGCAAGGCCACCGCCCTTTCGCCAAAACTGCCTGACGCTAAAGATAAAGAAGAAAGCGTCGCGTAACCCCCAGAAACATCAACGGCTCCTGAATCAGGAGCCGTCTTATTACTGCATAGCACTTTGGTTAAGCCATCTCTGTTTGCAGACGCATAACCTGACGGTTAACTTCGGACATCACTGACAAATGCAGCTTATCCTTCACTTTTGGGATAAGAATCTTACCCTTATCAAATTCAAAAGCGCCAACGTCCTTGATGTATAACCGTCCACGGAACAGGATCTTTACGTACTTCGCCACCTGAAGTGGGTTGTACCGTTGGAAAATTTTCATTGTTATCTCCTGCTGAGTATTACGCCTGTGCGGTGCCACAATCGGCCCAACTATTATGAGGCGCAAATTTTAATGCTTAGTGACTATAGACTATCCGGGCAATGTTTCCACCGCGTATAACTTTTTTTACCTAAAGGTTACAATTATTCAGAATTATCTTTTTACCGAAGCGCGGTCTTCAGTATAAGCATTCATTTTTCATATGATTTGTGCGCTTGACCGCAAACTGGCATCACACTTGCGGGAAATTCGATAAATAGCACATATGATTAAAACTCAGACCCAAGTGGTCGGATCACCTGCATATCATAAGAAGGAAACACCATGACCCTACGCAAGATTCTGGCACTCACCTGCCTGCTGTTGCCGATGATGGCTTCCGCACATCAGTTCGAAACCGGTCAGCGAGTGCCGCCGATTGGCATTACCGATCGAGGCGAGTTGGTGCTTGATAAAGATCAGTTTAGCTACAAAACCTGGAACAGCGCACAGTTAGTGGGAAAAGTGCGAGTACTGCAACATATTGCTGGTCGCACCTCTGCAAAAGAGAAAAACGCGACGCTGATTGAAGCGATTAAATCAGCGAAGTTACCGCACGATCGCTACCAGACCACCACCATTGTTAACACCGACGACGCGATTCCGGGTTCAGGGATGTTTGTGCGCAGCAGTCTGGAGAGTAATAAAAAGCTTTATCCCTGGTCGCAGTTTATTGTCGATAGCAATGGCGTCGCGCGCGGTGCCTGGCAGCTGGATGAAGAAAGTTCCGCTGTAGTGGTGCTGGATAAGGATGGTCGCGTGCAATGGGCCAAAGACGGGGCGCTCACACAGGAAGAGGTGCAGCAAGTGATGGACCTGCTGCATAAATTAATTAATAAATAGACACTCTGAATCCCGGATTCAGGAACGACTCGCGCGGAGTGTAATCCAGCGGTTTACCCTGCCAGTCATGAACGTGCGCTCCGGCAGCTGCAGCCACAGCATGACCAGCGGCGGTATCCCAAATATTCGTTGGTCCGAAGCGCGGGTACAGCTGCGCCTGCCCTTCCGCCACCAGGCAGAATTTCAGCGAAGAGCCGATGGACGTGGTCTGATGTTCGCCAAGCTGTTGCAGATACTCTT
>PPYF01099981.1_pt1 | contig 10180 bp, 8 predicted proteins | sample 1559871 | NCBI WGS metagenome assembly PPYF01 (sample SAMN08240021, study PRJNA423297) | Human gut metagenome, whole genome shotgun sequencing project.
TACCAAATGGCGGCGTAGAGGTTTATATTATTAGGAACTGTCTACTTGACGGGGAGCACACCACGCTTGAAGGAGGCATACTAGGCCACTACTGGTCAGCTTATGTCTGAACTATAGTGCAAATATTGTTAAACACTGGGAACCTGATGGGTCTGAACGGCCCCTTCAAGCGTGAAGGGGCTGTCATCCTATAGGGATGACTGAGGAAGTTTTATTTTTTCACAGCCCCTTTTGATTTTTTCGCTTTATTATTCTCTGCTGAACAGGGCATCCACAAACTGCTGGGGATCAAAGGGACGGAAGTCCATCATACCTTCCCCAATCCCAATCCATTTCACGTCCAGCCCCAGTTCTTCCTTGATGGCGATAACCACGCCGCCTTTGGCCGTGCCGTCCAGTTTGGTCAGCACCACCCCGGTCACATGGGCCGTCTCCAGGAAAATCTTGGCCTGGGAAATGGCATTCTGCCCGGTGGTGGCATCCAGCACCAGCAGGGTTTCGTGGGGACCGTCCGGGACTTCCTTCCGGATTACCCGGTAAATCTTGTCCAGTTCCTTCATCAGGTTGGTCTTGTTGTGAAGCCGGCCAGCGGTATCCACAAACAGTACGTCGGCTTTCCGGGCAATGGCCGCCTGAAGGCCGTCGTACACCACCGCAGCCGGGTCCGCCCCGTCACCATGGGCGATTACATCCACCTGGGCCCGTTTGCCCCAGATTTGGAGCTGCTCGGTAGCCCCGGCCCGGAAAGTATCCGCTGCTGCCAGCATAACCTTATACCCCATAAGCCGGTAATAATTGCCCAGTTTGCCAATGGTGGTGGTCTTCCCCACCCCATTGACGCCAACTACCAGCACAATGGACGGATGGCCGGAAAAATGCATCCGGGGACCCGTGGTCTTTAGCATATTGGCAATATAGTTTTTCAAGAACGGCAGCGCTTCCGCCGGGGATTTGATTTCCCGGGTAGCCGCAGCCTTCCGCAAGGCAGCCATGATTTTTTCCGTAGTCTTGACCCCTACGTCCCCGGCCACCAGAATCATTTCCATTTCATCCATAAAATCGTCGTCCAGCTCCACGCTGACGCCGATTAGGTCTTCCATCCGATCCGTAAAATTCTTACGGGTCTTGCTCAAGCCATCTTTCAGTTGTTCTACAAAACTCATGCTTCCGCCACCTCCGACAACTTCACCGACAGGATCCGGGAAATACCGGACTGTTCCATGGTTACCCCATGGAGTACGTCCGCCGCCTCCATCGTCCCCTTCCGGTGGGTTATCACGATAAATTGGGTTTTCTCCCCGTACTCCCGCAGAAAACGGGCGAACCGGGAAATATTGGTTTCATCCAGGGGCGCATCAATTTCATCTAAGATGACAAAGGGCGCCGGCTGGTATTTTAACAGGGCAAACAAGAGGGCAATAACGGTCAGGGCCCGTTCCCCGCCGGAGAAAAGGGATAAGTTCCGCATTTTCTTTCCCGGGGGCTGCACCTCAATATCAATGCCTGATTCCAGTATATGATTTTCGTCCAAAATACGCAACCGGGCTTTTCCGCCCCCAAACAGCTGCTCATAGCATTCTGCAAAATAGCTGTTGATTTTGGCGAAGGCTTCCCTAAAACGCCGGGCCATATCGGAGTTGATGCTGGCAATAACGGTTTCCAGCTGCTCCTTGGCAGCGGTCATATCCTCGTACTGCCGGTTCAGGAAATCATACCGTTCCTTGGCCGTTTGGTACTCATCCTCCGCCGTCAGGTTCACCGCACCCATGGCCTCCAGGTCCCCGGACAGCTGGTTCTCCTGCCGGTGCAGGTCCCCGGTTTCCACGTCCTTGAGGCTCTTGTTCCGGGCCTCTTCCTCCGTCACCTGGTAGGTTTCCTGGAGCTGCTGAAGGCAATGACTCTGCTCCGTAGCCTTCCGGACCTGCTCCATTTCCACGCTGCGGATTTTCTGCCGGACGCCTTCTTCCTGGCCGGCCAGTTTGGCCAGCTTTTCCTCAGTACCGGTCTTTTCCTGGGCCAGGGCTTCCCGCTCCGTCAGGAACTGGGCCTTGGCGTCTTCGGTGCCCGTCAGCGTTGCCTTGAGAGCTTCTGCCTGGGCTGCCAGCTTCTGGCAGGCCGCTTCGCTGTCCTTCTGGCTCTGCACCTGTTTCGCCTGCTGGGCTTCGTTGTCCGACAGCTCCTGCTGGGTCTTTTCCTCGTAGCTGTCCATGGTCTGGATCCGCTGGTTCAGGGCTTCCAGCTGGGTCTTTAGGCCGCTGGCCTCCACCAGGGCATCCTGGTACCGGCCGCTGGCCTGCTCCAGGTCCTGCCGCTGCTTGCCCAGCTGGGCCTCCAGTTCCTGGGACTCACTCTTTTCACGGGCATCCGCCTGTTCCATAGCCGCTACCTGGGGCTCCAGCTGCTTGCGCTGCTCCACCAGCTTCAGAAACTCTGCCGTCTGGCTGCGTTTTTCTTCCCGCAGCAGTTCCAGAGCTTCCTGCTTTTCCTGCCGCTCCTTTTGCTTCTGCTCCGCCTGGGTTTCCAGGCCCGCCCGGCGCACCGCCAGTTTCTGGAGCTCCGCCAGGCAATCGTCTTGGGCTTGTCGCTGCTCCTTCCCCTTTTGGGTAATAGCGTCCAGTTCCTTTTCCTGCTGCTGCAGCAGCTTCTCCAGTCCCTGGACTTCTTCCGTCAGATGGACGATTTCCTGCCGTCTGGCCAAAAAGCTCTTTCCCTGCTGCTTCTGGCCGCCGCTCATGGACCCACCGGCGCTGATTACGTCCCCGTCCAGGGTCACAATCCGCACCCGCATATCTGCCTTCCGGGCAGCTGCCAATGCATCGTCCAGGTTTTCTGCCACCAGCACCGTTCCCAAAAGGAACTGCACCGCCGGCCGCAGCTTTTCGTCACAGGTTACCAGGTCCGCAGCGACCCCCACAATACCCTTGGCCTGCGCGGCTTCCTTTTCCTTCCCATAAAGGGACCGGGGCCGGATGGTGTCCAGCGGCAGGAACGTAGCCCGGCCGCCCTGCTGCCGTTTCAGGTAGCCAATGGCATCTCGGGCCGATTGGGCGTCCTGGGTAATGATATTCTGCAAAGCGCCTCCCAGGGCTGTTTCCAGCGCCGTTACGTACTGGTCTTCCACGTGGAACAGCTCCGCCGTTACCCCGTATACCTGGGCCCGCCAGGGAGCCTTGGCCCCCAGCACGGTCTTAACCCCTTTGCTGAACCCCTCGTGCTCCCGTTCCATATTGGACAGCACCTGAAGCCGGGCTTTTTTCTGGTTCAGGCTCCGGCGGTTGGCCTCCACCAGCTCGTGTTCCTTCCGGTAGTCCTCCGCCGCAGCCAGCAGTTCTTCTTCCAGGGTCTTTTTCTGCTTTTCCAGACTGGTGAGCCGGTCCGCCAGCCCCTGGAGTTCCTCCTGGGCTGCCTGGGCTGCCTGCTGGGCTTCGGCCACCTGGGCTTCCCCCGCCGCAAGCTTTTCCTTGCTTTGTTCCTGCTGCCGGTGGAGCCGGTCCTGCTCCTGGCAGATTCCCGTCAGCGTGTTCCGGGCCATCACCAGTTCCCGCATACTGTCAAACGCCTTGTCCTGGTACGTCTTGAGCTTATCCTGGGCGTCCTGGACCTCTTGGCTGAGCCGATTCTTTTCTTCCCCAGCAACAGCCAGCTTTTTCTGGGCCCGGGCCTCCGCCCCTTCCAGCCGGTCGTACTCCTCCGTTACCGTCAAAAGGTTCCGCTGGCTGATTTCCAGCTCGCCTTCCAGCCTGCTTTTGGCCTTGGCCAGCTGTTCCAGGCGGTTTTTCCCCTGTTCCAGCCGCTCCTGGTACACCGCCAGTTGACGGCCGTAGGAAGCAATTTCCCGCTCCTTGGCCAGGATTTCTTCCTGATACTGGGAATAGGCGTCTTCCTTTTCCTGGATCTTCTGGTTCAGTTCCTGGAGCTCCGTCTTCACCTGTTTCTGCTGGGCCTGGAGGGAGAGCAGTTCCTGCTCCCTGGCCGCACAAAGCTCCGTCAGCTGGGCCTTTTCCTGGTCAATTTTTTCCAGGGTCCGAAACAGCAAAGTCAGCCGCACCAGCTTTAACTGGGCGGCCTTTTCCTTATAGGCATGGGCCTTGGCTGCCGCCTCTCCTAACGGTTCCAGCTGTCCCTGGATCTCCGTCCGGATGTCCCGAATGCGCAGCAAATTGGCCCCGGTTTCTTCCAGCTTCCGCAGGGCCTCCTTCTTCCGCATCCGGTACTTGGCAATCCCGGCCGCTTCCTCAAATATGGAACGCCGGTCCTCAGGACGGCTGTTTAAGATTTCATCAATCTTGTTCTGGCCGATAATGGACATGGAACCCCGTCCCAGTCCCGTATCAGCCAAAAGGGCCAGCACGTCCTTCAGGCGGCAGTTCTTTTTGTTGATAAAATATTCACTTTCACCGCTGCGGTACACCCGGCGGCACAAGCTCACCTGGTCAAAGTCCAAAGGCAGCTCGTGGTCCGAATTGTCAAACAGCAGGGTGACTTCTGCCATGCCCATGGCCCGGCGAACCGAGCTGCCGGCAAAAATCACGTCCTCCATTTTGGTGCCCCGCAGGTACTTGATGCTCTGTTCCCCCATGACCCAGCGGATGGCATCGGAAATATTGCTCTTGCCGCTGCCGTTGGGCCCTACAATGGCGGTAATCCCCGGCTCAAAGTCCAGGCTCACCCGATCCGCAAAGGACTTGAACCCATGGGCCTCAAATGATTTTAAACGCACGGTACCGTTCCTTCTTACGCCTGAATATCGGACAGCGATACTTCATCTTCGCCGTCGATTTCTGCCAGGGTCACGTCCACCGTTTCGCTGGTGCTGGTAGGCACGTTCTTGCCTACGTAGTCCGCCCGGATGGGCAGCTCCCGATGACCCCGGTCCACCAAAACCGCCAGCTGAATGGCTTTGGGACGGCCCATATCAATCAGGGCGTCCAGGGCGCAGCGGATGGTACGGCCGGTAAACAGCACATCATCCACCAAAATCACCGTCTTGCCGTTGATGTCAAAGTCCAGTTCCGTTTCCTTTACAATGGGGTTATAGGCCAGGGTGGACAGGTCGTCCCGGTACAGGGTAATGTCCAGGGAACCCACAGGTACCTTTACGCCTTCAATTTCTGCCACCTGCTCCGCCAGGCGCTGGGCCAGGGGCACGCCCCGGGTCCGGATACCTACCAGGACCACATTTTCAACACCCTTGTTCTTTTCCACGATTTCGTGGGAAATCCGCACCAGGGAGCGGCGGATGGCATCTGCATCCAAAATGGTTTTTTTCTTGACGGAAGTACTCATGTTGTTCTCCTCCTTGTTAATGGAACTGCCCATTGCGCAAACGGGTCAGGATGGTTGCCATATCCTGGGGCACCGGGGCTTCAAACGTCATCCACTCCTGGGTCCGGGGATGCCGGAAAGTCAGGGTTTCCGAATGAAGCGCCTGCCCCTCAATGGAAAAACAGGTTTTCTGGGGACCATACTTGGGGTCCCCTACCAGCGGGTGGCCAATATACGTCATATGGACCCGGATCTGGTGGGTCCGCCCGGTCAGCAGCTTGCAGCGCACCACGGTAAATTTTCCGTAGCGCTCCAGCACCTGATAGTCCGTAGCCGCAAAACGGCCGCCCTGGGCCACCACCGCCATCTTTTTCCGGTCCTTGGGGTCCCGGTCCAGCTGGGTTTCAATATGCCCCTGGTCCTCCTTGATATTGCCCCGGACAATAGCCAGGTAGGTCCGCTTGGCCTCCTTGCTCTGAATCTGCTGGGACAGGGACAAATGGGCCAGGTCGTTCTTGGCCGCAATCATCACCCCAGAAGTATCCTTGTCCAGCCGGTGCACAATCCCCGGCCGCACCACCCCGTTGATGCCGGACAAATCATGGCAGTGGTACAAAAGAGCATTGACCAGCGTCCCGTCCGGATTGCCGGCTGCCGGATGCACCACCATGCCCCGGGGTTTGTTGATGACGATAACATCTTCATCTTCGTATAATATATCCAAAGGGATGTTTTGGGGTACCGCCTCCAGCGTTACCGCCGGGGGAATCAGCACCTGAAATACATCCCCTGTCTTTACTTTATAATTGGCTTTCACCGCTTTTCCCTGCCGGGTTACCCGGCCTTCCGCCAGGTCGTGCTGTACATTGGAACGGGTCAGGTCCAGCCGGGCTGCCAAAAACACATCTGCCCGCTGCCCCTTTTCTTCTTCCGTTACCGGGTCAGTGGTAATCAGTCGGTCTTGCCCGTTTTCCCCGAGTCCTTCTTCAGCGTACTCCATACAATCATTCCCACTCCTACACAGATAAAAATATCCGCCACGTTGAACACGGGCCAGATGAGAAAATCAAAAAAATCAATTACGTAACCGGTATGAATCCGGTCAATCATATTGCCCACAGCTCCGCCTAAAAAAAAGGCGGCACCCCAGCGGGTCAATCTTCCTTCCTGGCGGATATGGTCCCGCAGCAGAAAGGCAGCAATGGCTACCACTACAGTTATGCCGACAAAAAACAAACGCTGGTATTTTAACAAGCCAAAGGCAGCTCCAGGGTTCAGTACATACGTAAAGTGAAACACCCCGGGAATTACCGGAATGCTCATCCCTTCCGTCATGACGGACGCCGCCAGGAGCTTGGTCAGCCGATCCAGCACGGCCACCCCAAGAATGATTTCCAGCATGGATCTCGTTCTCTCCTTTACAGGCAAATTTTGATATAAAAAAAGAAAGAGCCCTACAATGCCGTACCAATTCCGAGTTTTGAACCTGCATGAGCAGGTGGGTGCCCTCCCTGCCACTTCTGATGTCCCCTCGAAAGGGCATATCATCAACGACCGGAGTACACGGGCTCCCTTATAGAGAGTGTTGGCTCAAAACATATGGAATTCGACTCGCACATCGGAGGGTTGCTCTTTTATTTGTATTATAACGCAAGGACAGCCAGTTGTCCAGTTTCTGAGAGAATTTCTTTACTCTGCCCGGAGCATCAGCCGAATCAGGGCCCGGATATGCAGGCGCATTACGTCCAAGGTTGGTACCGGGAGGGTCACCTGGTCAAACAGCAGGGGCAGTTCCGTACAGCCCAGCACCACCGCATCCAGCTTATGCTCCTCAATCATCCCTTCAGCCATTTCCGCCATAATCTTCCGGGTAGCCGGCACCACCCGGCCATACTCCAGTTCTGTCTTGATTTTATCGGCGATATACAGCTTTTCATTTTCACTGGGCGTAAAAATACCGATGCCCCGTTTGGCAAAGGCTCTCTGTACAAAATTTCCTTCCATGGTGGGCAGGGTGCCCAACAGCCCCACTTTTTTGTACCCGGATTCTTCTGCTTCCTCACAGGCCGTTTCCACCATGCTTACCAGAGGAATGGGAGACCGGGCCGCCAGGTCATCAAATACCACATGGGGCGTAATACCCGTTAACGCGCCGTAATCGGCCCCAGCCGCTGCCAAATGTTCAATCCCCTGCAGTAAGTATTGAATCAGGCCCTCATAATCCCGCTTGGCACAATAATCCAACACTTGAAATACGCTTAGGCTCTCAATGACCATGGGAGGAAACACCGGTTTATTCAGCTGTTCCTGAACGCCATAGACCAGTTCCCGATAATACATGATGGTGGATTCTGGGCCAATGCCGCCAATCAATCCTATTTTCTTCAATTCGCTGCCTCCTTAGTATCACCTGCCCGGCGCTGCCGGGCTCGCTGGTTTGGAGAATGGATAACCATACGAAAAAAGTGCAATTACCTTATCAGTATACCGCAAATATAAGAAATAGTAAATTTCATCTTTTCGTTTTTTCTTATAGACAGTTTTTCTTTGCCGCAAAACACCATTTTGTCCGCCTGCCGAGTACCTTATTCGGCTTTGAACGCACAAAAAAAGGATACACCGAAATGTACCCTTTCCTCTAGCTTATCTATAGACAAATTCTTATGCCAGGCAAAATTATTTATGCATGCTTTTTTTATTTAATGGGCAGATAAATTTCTCCCCTGCTGTACAGGGCGCCCTTCCCAGACAGCAGCACCCGGTCCTTTTTCAGGTGGCAGTACAGCACCCCGGTCCGCTGAGAGGCCTGGAAGGCCACCAGTTTCTTTCTGTCCAGCTTTTTCGCCCATAGGGGCACCACATGGCAATGGCCGGAACCACACACCGGATCCTCGATTACCTCCAGCTTGGGAGCGAAGCTCCGGGTCACACAGTCATACTTTTTCCCCGGTGCCGTCAAGTGGAGCAACAGCCCGTCCAGCTTCTTGACCTTTTCCGGGTCCGGCTGGGCTTTTTTCACCTGTTCCGCCGTTTCCAGTACGCACACCAGATCCCTGCCCATATAGGCTTCCTTGGGCTCCACCCCAATGGCTTCCGTCATAGCCTTGGTGACAGGCACGCTCTTCAGTTCATAGGCCGGCATATCCAAGGTAAACAGATCCCCGTCCCGGGTCACGGTCAACTTGCCGCTTTTGGTGACAAACACCAGCTCCGTGGCCTTCTTTTCCACAAAGTGGGACAGCACATAAGCCGTACCCAGGGTAGCATGACCACACAGGTCGATTTCCCCACCCGGGGTAAACCAGCGCAGGCCGTACTTCTTCCCCTGCTTTACCGTAAAAGCCGTTTCCGACAGCCGGTTTTCCTGGGCAATTTGCTGCATCACCTGGTCTTCCGGCCAGGCTTCCAGCACGCACACCGCCGCCGGATTCCCTTGGAATACCTGATCCGTAAAAGCATCCACTACATATTGCTTAAAAATTTTATGTTTCATTGGCTTTTCCTCCTTGAATCTCCACTTTCTCACTACATAGGCCCATTTCATTATATCCTGCCCACGGCTCTCTGTAAATGTTTCTAAAAGCTATAGATAAATGCGGATATATTAGTACATATTCAAAAAATCTTGTACGTTCTTGAACATTTTTCCTATTTTTTTAGAGTAAAATCACTGCTTGTTCACAAATTCTTGACAACTTTATGAGATTTTTTTATATTGAAATTGTCAAAATCGGCAGTACCTGAATACGAAAGGATGTGGATGAAATGCAGTTCAAAAAGTTGGAAAAAATGCTGGCCGTTTCTGCCCTGTCTTTGGGCCTGTCCCTGGGCTTTATGGTGGATGCCCACGCCATGGTAGGCGGCAAGCCCGTCATCGGCATCTCCTGGAAGATCAATACCCAGGATTACGCAGCCTTTAAGCGCATTATTGAGCTGGCAGGGGGCGTACCCGTGGAATTGGGTCAGATTAAGAGCCAGTCCGTTGCCTACGACAAGGACGGCGCCGTAGCCCCCGCAGACCTGGAACCCTCCGGTATGCTCAAGCACAAATATGCTGTGAAAATCAAAGACAAGAACTTTGCCAAAACCAACGTGACGGAAGTCATGCAGGGCGTAGACGGCGTCTTTGGCACCGGTGGTGAAGACATCAGTCCCTCCCTGTATAAGGATGAAGAAAAAGAACTGAACCATAACGAAACCATCAATGCTGCCCGGGATATTTCTGACTACACCCTTCAGGCCTACTGCCTGGCCAAGGACATCCCCACCCTGGACGTCTGCCGCAGCGAGCAAATGCTGGGCGTAGTTTCCGGCGCCAAGATGATTCAGGATATGACCGACTACTATGCCGGCAAGGATAAGGTCTACGAAGGTACCTTCCACCGGATGCCCCCCGGCGTCCCCAACCGGACCTACGCCCGTCACGACGTGCATATTCTTCCGGTAAACTCCTACCTGCGGGCCATTGTAGGCAGCGATGAGCTGAAGAACGTTTCCAGCTGGCACCATCAGGCCATTGAAAGCATTGCGGGTACTGACCTGGTACAGACCGCAGAAACTACCTACAAAGGCGTTTCCATTATCGAAGGGGTGGAAAATCCTCACAAGACCTTTATGGTTGCGCTCCAGTTCCATCCAGAAAACGACCTGAAGCAGGTTCTCATCAACAAAAAAGACCCCAAGGACTTCTGCGACACCAAGATTTCCCTGGACTTCTTTAAAGCCCTGGTAAAAGCCGCCAAAGATAAAGCCCTGCAAGCAACCAAATAAAATTGTAAAAAAGACTGTGAAATAATAAAACTTCTATCGTCGTTCGTTCCTTATTACCTTCAACATTTTGGTGTGCTCCCCGTCAAGTAGACAGTTCCTAATAATATAAACCTCTACGCCGCCATTTGGTAGCTATTATGTTTTT
>PPYF01270751.1_pt1 | contig 10180 bp, 8 predicted proteins | sample 1559871 | NCBI WGS metagenome assembly PPYF01 (sample SAMN08240021, study PRJNA423297) | Human gut metagenome, whole genome shotgun sequencing project.
CTACCTTGAATCTGATTAATCCGAATAATGATAAGGATATTAAGGCGGCTGCATTGAGTTATGATATTGAAACAATAGGATGGACGACGGATGCAGTTGTGAAACCTTTCAAAGGATTTGATTTCCATTTCCTGTTCACTTACCAAAGCCCGAAGTATAAAAAGTATGAAACAGGAGTGACTTTTAGTGACGGGACAACATCGGGTATCAATGCCACCGGCAATATCGTTACTGAAATTCCGAAGGTGCTGATAGAGCTGGACCCTAGTTACAACATTACCAAAGACTTGAAGGTATGGGCAAGTTTCCGTTACTTCAGCAAAACGTATGCGAATATCAAGAATGCTTATTACTTCAACGGTCGTTGGGAAACATTCGGTGGAATTAACTGGAATGTAAACAAACATCTGTCCTTAAGCGGAACTGTGATAAACTTCTTGAACCAGACCGGTGCTAAGGGCAGCATCTCGGGGGCGGAATTGGTTGATAAGGAAAATGCGGCAGCATATAATGGCGCATGGATGGCAGGTAGCTATATCCGTCCGTTCACCGTAGAATTTGCGGCGAAAATAACATTCTGATTTTAATAATAAAACTTTTAATACCATATATTCCATGAAAACAAATCTTGTTAATCTTGTATTAGGTTTAGCCTTTACAGCAGGCACAGTTTCCTGTCAGTCACAAAAAAATAATCTGGTGTTCGAACATCAGGGGGATACAGTCACTATCGTGCATATTGCCCATCCCGCTAAATATTTGTTGCTTCCGATTCAGGAAGGCAGTAAGGAAGGACAGGTGAAATTGGAAACAGGCAGTCCGGCTGATACTGAAATGGATATTCGTCTAGCTATCGACAGTGTAGAATATTATGTACCTTTCGCTTTGACTCAAGATGAGGGGGGCGCTACGGTGACTATCCGCAATGTGGCCGCTGATGCTCTTTGTTGGGACAGCATTAAAGTCTCGGATACATTTGATACAACAAACAGAGATAAATTCCGTCCTCTTTACCATCACACTCCGCTTTATGGATGGATGAACGATGCCAACGGACTGGTTTATAAAGATGGTGAATATCACCTTTATTTCCAGCATAATCCATACGGCTCTATGTGGGGGAATATGCATTGGGGACATTCCGTGAGCAAAGACTTGGTTCATTGGGAACACCTCGACCCGGCGATTGCCCGTGATACTTTGGGGCATATCTTCTCGGGAAGTGCTATTGTGGATAAAAATAACAGCGCAGGCTACGGTGAGAATACAATTATTGCTTTTTATACTTCGCACCGTAATGTACCCGGTGGACAGAGTCAGGTGCAAAGTATGGCATACAGCACGGACAATGGACGCACTTATACAAAATATGAACAAAATCCGGTCCTTACTCCGTTTGACGGGCTACAGAATTTCCGTGATCCGAAAGTATTCTGGTATGAGCCCGAACAGAAGTGGATTATGATTGTCAGTGCGGACAAGAATATGCGTTTTTATTCATCTGCAAACTTGAAGCAGTGGGAATACATGAGTGAATTTGGAGAAGGATTTGGTCCTCAGCCCAATCAGTTCGAATGTCCGGATTTCATTCAGTTGCCTGTAGATGGTGACCGGTCTAAGATGAAATGGGTGATGATTGTAAATATCAATCCGGGATTTGTTTATGGAGGCAGTGGTACTATGTATTTTGTAGGCGATTTTGACGGACATCGGTTTGTATGCGATACGAAACCCGAGGTGGTGAAGTGGCTCGACTGGGGAAAAGATCATTATGCCACCGTTTGCTTCTCAAATACAGACAACCGTATCGTTGCTGTTCCTTGGATGAGCAACTGGCAATATGCTAACTATACTCCTATACAGCAGTTCCGTAGTGCCAATGCTTTGCCACGTGAATTGAGTCTGTATACAGGTGAGGACAAGCAGCTTTATCTGAGTGCCGCACCGGTAAAAGAGACGGAAAACTTACGGAAGGATTCTAAAAAACTGGATGACTTTACAGTGAATGGTGAGAAGCGTTTTGAAACACTTTTTGAAAATAATGATGGCGCTTTCGAACTGGAACTGCAATTAACATCGGCAGGTAAAGAAGCTGGTTTTGAATTGCTGAATAGTCTGGGTGAGAAAGTGAGGATTTATCTGGATGCTGCGGAAGGACGTGTGGTAATGGATCGGGCGGAAAGCGGTATTGTAGACTTTGGCAAGAAGGTAAAGCCGCATGATTTGGATACCGAAGAGAGTTATGCTCGGTATAAAGAAGTGACGGTGAACTATAAAAATGATTTTGCTTTGGGTACTTGGGCTCCGATAAACACCGCGAAAGGACATAAGGTTCAAGTGTTTGTGGATAATGGAAGTGTGGAACTGTTTGTTGACGGCGGTCGCATTGCCATGACTAATCTGGTATTCCCGAATGAACCTTATAACTCCTTACGTTTTTATAGTGAAGGAGGGGAGATGAAAATCTCAGATTTCACAATATATAAATTAGGTCTATAAATAGGTCAGGTGAATAAGATGAAGAAATAAAAAATGAAAAAATAAAAGCCATGAATAATAATAAAAACCTATATGCCAAATTAATTCCGGTGATGCTTTGTTTCTTCGCCATGGGGTTTGTTGACTTGGTGGGGATTGCGTCGAACTATGTAAAGGCTGACTTGGATCTCACAGACTCGCAAGCCAATGTCTTCCCCTCACTGGTCTTTTTCTGGTTCCTGATTTTCTCCGTACCTACGGGTGTTCTGATGAATAAGATAGGGCGCAAAAAGACAGTCCTTTTGAGTTTGATAATCACTTTTGCTTCTTTATTGATTCCTGTTTTTGGAGACGGCTATACCCTCATGCTTATTTCCTTCTCTTTGTTGGGGATCGGTAATGCATTGATGCAAACGTCCTTGAATCCGTTGTTGAGTAATATCATTGCCGGGGACAAGCTGGCAAGTACATTGACTTTCGGACAGTTTGTAAAAGCTATAGCTTCTTTTCTGGCCCCTTATATTGCCATGTGGGGAGCTACTCAGACCATTCCTTCTTTCGGATTGGGATGGAGGGTGCTGTTTCCTGTCTATATGGTTATAGCTGTTTTGGCTATTGCCTTGTTAGGTTCCACACCTATCGAGGAGGAGAAGCCCGATAAGGCATCCGGTTTCAAAGCCTGTTTCGCTCTGTTGGGTAAACCGTTTATTTTGCTATCCTTCATTGGCATCATGTGTCATGTGGGCATTGACGTAGGTACCAATACGACTGCTCCCAAAATATTGATGGAGCGTTTGGATATGACATTGGCTGAGGCCGGTTTTGCGACAAGCCTTTACTTTATTTTCCGTACGGTAGGATGTTTTCTCGGAGCATTTATTTTGCAAAAGGTTTCTGCGAAGTCCTTTTTTGCACTCAGTGTAGTGTTTATGTTACTGGCAATGGCGGGACTTTTTATTTTCCATACGGAAACAATTATTTATATTTGTATTGCCATGATTGGTTTCGGTAACTCCAATGTGTTTTCCATTATCTTCTCGCAGGCGTTGTTTGCGATGCCCGATAAGAAAAATGAAGTTTCCGGACTGATGATTATGGGATTGTTCGGTGGTACGGTATTTCCGTTGGCTATGGGAGTTGCCAGTGACGCGATGAGACAAAGCGGCGCTGTTGCCGTAATGACTGTAGGAGTGATTTACTTGTTATTATATACCTTAAAAATAAAAAAATGACCATGAATAACATTATTGTAGGAATGGGTGAGGCACTATGGGATGTGCTGCCCGAAGGAAAGAAAATTGGTGGTGCTCCGGCAAACTTCGCTTATCCCTAATGGGGTACCTATGTATGATATAAAGGAAGGGGTTGCCTGGGATAATATTCCTTTCACTCCCGCTTTGGAGGAACTGGCCCGTAATACCCGTTCGGTATGTTTCGGTTCATTGGCACAGCGCAGTGTCGTTTCACGGGAGACTATCAACCGTTTCTTGGATACCATGCCCGACGGCGAGGGACAGTGCAAAATCTTTGATGTGAATTTGCGTCAGGGATTCTATACGAAGGAGATTCTTTGCAACTCCATGAAAAAATGCAATATTCTGAAGATTAATGATGAAGAACTGGTCACAGTGAGCCGCATGTTCGGTTATCCCGGTATTGATTTGCAGGATAAATGTTGGATTCTGCTGGCTAAATATAATTTGAAGATGCTGATACTTACTTGTGGTGTTAATGGCAGCTATGTCTTTACTCCGGGTGAGATTTCATTTGTAGAGACTCCGAAGGTGGAAGTAGCTGATACGGTGGGAGCCGGTGATTCTTTCACGGCAACGTTTGTGGCAGCCGTGCTGAAAGGAAAATCGGTTGCCGAAGCGCATAAACTGGCGGTTGAGGTTTCTGCTTATGTATGTACACAAAATGGGGCTATGCCCGAATTGCCTGCCCGTTTGAGGGAACAGTTGGTTGATAACGGGTAAACCTGCTAAGGGGCGTTATGAAAGAAGCTATAGGATTTTCAGGCATATTATAGATGCCTGAAATCCATTTTAAATGTCTGAAGAAACTTTTCGAAGAAACAGGAATGGAGTCCTCGATGATTTTTCCAACGTGTGTGGTGCTCTTTTTCCAGCAGATGTTTGTTTCATTAGCGGTTACCTTTTATCTTTGTGTATCCATAAATATTTTGAGGAACATGAAAAACTATCTTTTATTGTCCATTTTATGCCTCGCCGGAATTCTGATGTCGTGCACTCAGAAGCATACGCGTTATCGCATCGGTGTTTCGCAATGCAGTGATGATGAGTGGCGGCACAAAATGAATAATGAAATAGTTCGTGAAGCTTTATTCTATGATGGGGTAGAGGTGGAGATACGTACGGCAAAAGACAATAACCGGAACCAGATAGCGGATATCAAATATTTTATTGATAAGAAAGTGGACCTGCTGATTGTCGCTCCAAACGAAGCGGCAGCCATTACTCCCGTTGTGGAGAAAGCCTATCGGCAGGGAATACCTGTGGTGGTGATTGACCGTAAGATTCTGTCGGACAAGTACACGGCTTTTGTGGGAGCCGATAATTATGAGATTGGAAAAGATGTGGGGCAATACATTCTCAACCGCCTGCATGGAAAAGGGAAAGTCTTGGAGATAACAGGGCTTGAAGGCTCCACGCCTGCTATGGAACGCCATAAGGGGTTGACGGATGTGCTGAAAGAAGAGCCCGGAATTGAAATAACTGCCAGCGTAGATGGAGCCTGGCTGCAAAGTGTGGCAGGTGAGAAAATGGACTCCGTGTTTCAAACTAATAAGAATATAGATTTGGTGTTTGCCCAGAATGACCGCATGGCTATCGGGGCCTATTTGTCCGCCCGTCAGCAACAGTTGGAAAAGGAAATGTTGTTTGTCGGCATTGATGCGCTGCCCGGTAAGGAATATGGAGTGGAACAGATCATAAACGGGGTGCTGGATGCTACATTTATTTATCCGACCGGAGGTGACAAGATAGTACAGGTGGCGATGGATATTTTGGAGAAACGCCCGTATGAGAGAGATACTAAGTTATCAACAGCTTTGGTTGATAAAACGAATGCCCGGGTGATGCAATTGCAGACAGACCACATTACCGAACAGGATGGAAAGATAGAACGGCTGAATAATCAGGTGAACGAATATCTGTCCAGATACTCTGCCCAAACCATGTTTCTGTATGCCTGTCTGATTATTCTGTTATTGTTTGCTGCCTTATTGGCGATTATTGTCCGTGCCTATTGGACAAAGAACCGGATGAATATGGAACTGTCCCGTCAAAAGAAAAAATTGGAGGAACAACGTGACCAGCTGATTAGCCTTTCCAAACAATTGGAAGAGGCGACCCATGCCAAACTGGTTTTCTTTACGAATGTCTCTCATGATTTCCGTACTCCACTCACTTTGGTTGCCGATCCGGTGGAGCAACTATTGGAAGATAAGGCATTGACTCCCAGACAACAATCCTTATTAAAGGTGGTGCATAAGAATGTACATATCCTGTTGAGGCTTGTCAACCAGATTCTTGATTTTCGTAAGTATGAAAATGATAAATTGGAATTGGTAAGAGCCAATATGAATCTACGGGTGCAGTTGCAGGAATGGAGTCATTCATTCCAAACTTTGGCTTTGAAAAAGCATATCCATTTTGTATTGGAGGTGAATGATGACCGGGCAGATTATCTGATGGCAGTGGATGCCGAGAAAATGGAACGTGTCTATTTCAACTTATTGTCCAATGCGTTTAAGTTCACACCGGAGAATGGAACCATTACGGTTACACTTTCTACTTTGACGAAGGAGGAAGGTGGGAGATATGCCCGTCTGGTAGTTGCTGATACTGGTTCGGGAATCTCTGTCCAACATATCCGGCATATCTTCGACCGCTTTTATCAGATTGATGTAAACCATGCGGGTTCGGGTATCGGCCTTGCCTTGGCAAAGGCTTTTGTCGAACTGCACGGTGGAGAGATAACGGTGGATAGTGTGGAAGGAAAAGGAACTGTATTTACAGTGGATATCCCTATGACAGTAGTGGAAGAGCCGTCTGCAGACCTCGTGCAGGAACCGCGCATTACACAACAGACGGTGGTGGAGGAGCTGGAGGATATGGAAACAGAAGAGCAGATTCCGGATGAGAATAAAGAATGTATCTTGATAATAGATGATAACGCGGATGTGCGTGACTATGTGAAGTCATTACTAAAAGAAGAATATACAGTGATAGAGGCTCCCGACGGGCGTGCCGGATTAAAGAAAGCCATGAAATATGTGCCCGATGCCATAATCTGTGATGTGATGATGCCGGTGATGGATGGATTGGAGTGTTGCAGAAAGTTGAAAACAGAATTGCAGACTTCCCATATTCCGGTGATGTTGCTCACCGCTTGTTCGTTGGATGAACAGCGGATACAGGGATTTGAGTGTGGGGCGGATTCTTATATCTCCAAACCCTTTAATTCCAAACTGTTGCTGGTACGTCTTCGTAATCTGATGGATAACCATAAGCGGTTGAAACAATTCTTCGGGGATAAGACTACTTTATCTAAAGAACCGGTAAGCGACGTGGATAAAGGCTTTGTTGACCGTTTCAGGGAACTGATAGAAGAAAACTTGGCGGATTCTGAATTAAGTGTGGAAGATTTAGGCAGTAAGATGGGATTAAGCAGAGTGCAGCTTTATCGTAAGATTAAGGCGCTTACCAATTATTCTCCCAATGAATTAGTACGTATTGCCAGATTAAAGAAAGCTGCTTCCTTGCTGGCCTCTTCAGAGAAAACCATATCCGAAATAACGTATGAGGTAGGTTTTACTTCTCCTTCTTATTTTACAAAGTGTTACAAGGATTATTTCGGGGAAAGTCCTACGGACTTCTTGAAACGCAGAGGATAAGAACTATATCCCCCGTAGGGAGTAATGCTTACGCTCTACGGGGGATGTATATTTTAAATCAGCGTTGATAAATCTTTCTCAGCTACGAAAGAGAGATTATTAAGAATAATCACTTCTCTTGCTCTGTCGGGATTATCTGTGCGGAAAATCAATATGCCTTTGTTCCCTAACAAGAAGGAATACAGATAAGTGATTCCTATTTTGGCTTCACTGAAAATGGTGATAGCGTCCGCTGCCCGTCCCGGCTGATTATCCAGTGTGATGGCGAACACATCAGAGAGCGCCACAGATATTCCGGCCTCTTTCAGTGTTTCGTATGCGCGTTTGGGTTCCGAGCAGATGATACGGTAAATGCCATATTCCACTGTATCGGCAATAGTGGAGGCAATCAGTTGTATGCCTGCTTCTTTTAATAAGTTCAATACCCTTTGTAGAGTCCCCGATTTATTTTCAATGAAGACGGATAATTGTTGTATAGTCATAAACTTATTTTTTAAAAGGTTTTACGTAAGTCTTTCACGCGGACAGCTTTGCCTTCTGGTTTAGGGAGTGTTCCTTTGGGTACCAGTTTCACACGTGGGGTAACTAATATTTCATCTTTCAGTTGGCGAGTGATTTCACGGGTCAATGATTGCAGACGCCCGTAATCGTCAGTGAACAGTTGGCTTAATTCCACTTCTACGGTCATCTCATCATTTGATTCGGCAGTTTCAAGTGTAATCAGATAATCACTGCCCAATTCTTTGAATTGTAACAAAATTGTTTCAATCTGAATGGGGAAGATATTGACCCCTTTCAGGATAATCATATCGTCACTGCGTCCTTTCATTCTGTCCAGACGTTTGTGATGACGGCCACAAGGACATTCGCCCGGCAGAATACGGGTAAGGTCACGGGTGCGGTATCTCAGTAAAGGCATCGCTTCACGATTGATCGTGGTCAACACCAGCTCACCCACTTCCCCTTCGGGTACGGGTTCCAAAGTGTCGGGGTTGATTATTTCTACGATATAATAATCTTCCCATATATGCAGGCCGTTCTGTTCCTGACATTCAAAAGCCACACCGGGACCGCACATTTCGGACATGCCGAAAGAATTGTAAGCTTTTACGCCTAACATATCTTCGATGCGGCGGCGTTGTTCTTCAGAGTGAGGTTCTGCTCCGATAATCAATGTCTTCAGTTTGGTATCACGGCGAGGGTCAATCCCCATTTCCTGCATTACCTCATACATACGGGCTGCATAGCTGGGAATGGCATGCAGGGCAGTGGTTCCGAAATCTGAGATAAACTTTAACTGGCGCTTGGTGTTTCCGGCAGCGGCAGGTACGGTTAACATTCCCAGCCTTTCGGCACCATATTGAAAACCTAGTCCGCCAGTGAACATGCCATAACCGGAAGAGTTTTGGAAAACATCACCTGGACGCAATCCTACCATATAAAGACAACGGGCGACTGCATTGGCCCATTCGTCAAGGTCTTTCTGAGTATGGAGAATGACAGTGGGGTTTCCGGTGGTTCCACTGGATGAGTGAAGGCGGACGGTTTTTTCCAAAGGTACGGATGCCAGTCCGAAGGGATAGGTATCACGTAAATCTTGTTTGGTAGTAAACGGAATTTTTTGTAAATCATCCAGTGAACGGATATCTTCCGGGCTCAGATGACTCTCGGCAAATCGTTGTTTATAGAAAGGGGAATTCATGCAATGACGGACAGTCTTTTGCAAGCGTTCCAATTGCAATTTCTCTATTTCCGGCCGTGTTAGAGTTTCTAACTCTTTGTGTAAATACATAGCATTTTCTGTTTAGTTGGTTATTAGTCCGACAAAAATAGAAAAAAATATAATGCGGTTGGGAATAAGCTGACAAAATATGTATCTTTGGGGGATTTTAATTTAAAAATGTGATGAAAAAGACTTTATTTATAATAGGTATGTTGTTGTGCGTGTTTTCGTTGCACGCTCAGGATATGAAAACTCTCTTTATCGCTATGCCTGATTCGATAGCTCCTTTATTGACAAAGGTAAATCGCGAGGATTGTGTGGATTTTCTGGCAAGTAATATGAAGGCGGAGGTCAAGAACCGTTTTGGAAAGGTGTCCGAGCTGAAAAAGTTGACTGACGATTATTTGTTTCTGCAGACCACGGGAAGTAGTTCTATGGAAATGAAACTGTTGCCCTTGAATGATTCCGTAAAGGTGATTTGTGTGATCAATACAGTTTGTGGTCCGGTTTGTGATAGTGAAATTCGTTTTTATAGTACACGGTGGGAGCAACTGGCGGAAAGTGATTTTATCCGGCTTCCTTCTGTCGAGGCTTTTTATCTGCCGGTAGATACGCTGACTGATGAGGCTTATGTTGCGATTAGAGAGAAAGCAGATATGGAACTGGTGAAAGCTACTTTGTCTGAGGACAAGTCAATCATCTCTTTTACTTATACTACTCCGGAATATCTGGCAAAGACAGAAAGAGAAAAATTGGCAGTGTATATCAAGAAAGAGCCGGTGATATATGAATGGAAAGAAGGAAAGTTTAGTGCATTCCCCTAAAGGGAGTGCAATGTGTTTCAATATAAAAAGGCTGCAACTCAATGAGTTTGCAGCCTTTTTATATTGAAACTTATGTGTAAGTTACAATTTACTTTTTCATACGGTTACCGTAGCGGCTCATGAACTTATCAACACGACCTGCTGTATCCACCAATTTAGATTTACCAGTGTAGAACGGGTGTGATGTATTAGAAATTTCCAGTTTTACCAACGGATAAGTTTCACCTTCGAATTCGA
>PPYF01603165.1_pt1 | contig 10179 bp, 9 predicted proteins | sample 1559871 | NCBI WGS metagenome assembly PPYF01 (sample SAMN08240021, study PRJNA423297) | Human gut metagenome, whole genome shotgun sequencing project.
TACACAGGTAACGATAGGCATAGCTGCCAATTTCAATATTGCTGCACATGACGCCCAGCAGCACCGAACGGTCGTCCGCCAGTACGGAGTAGTTGTGCATGGTGTTACCAATGGTGCCACCCGCAAACTGATGGGTAATCAGGTTTTTCTGTTTTAGCTCCTGATAAAGCGCTTCGGCAACATCATCTTCAATCACCAAAGAATGCCCGGCACTTAATCCATAACGTTTAATAAAATCGTCTTCCACTTTTGCTTCAATATCTACCAACGTCTGGTCGATACCCACCACCCAGGAGGCACTGGTTTCGTTTTCAGGCTGGATCTGTTGCAACAACGGATCACGTGCGTTAACGGGGAAGTAATGTTTGGATTTACGTTTACCGGGAAATTTCATGATTGTTTGTATGGGTGATTAACTGAGCGGCGAATGTTAGCACATTCACACCTGAACGCGCGATACACACTCGGCTTTCAATATCGGACGGCGGGATCGCATTTTGCTGGTGGCAGCTTATTACAATGGCGTAATTTGGAAGGAGTTTTTTATGAAACCGGAAAACAAATTACCCGTTCTGGAGCTCATTTCTGCGGAAATGAAGGCAGTTGTAAACACCATTCAGCCGGATTTACCGCTCTGGCCCGCAACGGGGACGATTGCTGAGCAACGACAGTATTACACGCTTGAGCGCCGATTCTGGAATGCTGGCGCTCCAGAAATGGCAACCAGCGCTTACATGGTTCCAACACCTTATGGTCAGGTCGAGACTCGCCTCTACTCACCCAAAAGTCACAGCCCGGCGACTCTATTTTATCTTCATGGCGGCGGCTTTATTCTCGGCAATCTTGATAGCCACGATCGCATTATGCGACTGCTGGCAAATTACACCCAATGTACGGTGATTGGTATTGATTACACTCTTTCGCCGGAAGCACGTTTTCCGCAGGCAATAGAGGAAATTGTGGCTGCCTGTTGCCACTTCCACCAGCAGGCGGGAGATTATCAAATCAACATGTCCCGCATTGGCTTTGCCGGTGATTCTGCAGGCGCAATGCTGGCGCTTGCCAGCGCTTTGTGGCTACGTGACAAACAAATTGATTGCGGAAAAGTTGCCGCTGTTCTGTTGTGGTATGGGCTTTACGGTTTACAAGATTCCGTGACTCGTCGCCTGTTGGGCGGTGTCTGGGATGGTTTGATTAGACGTGAGATAAATAGACGGGGGGGCGTAAGATAAATGGGAAGTTGTGGTACGTGATGGAACGTTGTGGAACGGAACGAGTGAAAATCACTTACACTATCTGAAAAATAAGAGGGGGCATTTCCCCTCTGCTATCAAAATCCAAATAACGCCCATTTTAGTATTGCATCAGCGTCATTTTTCAAACTTCCAAGGTCTTTCTGTGGTGATAAGACTGCGGCGACATTTAATGCTGTAAGCCGTAAATGGGATTGGTGGAACTTACTCACTTCCTGTAGGCTGAGTATCTCATTTTTATGTGCCACCGCATATCGTTGTAGCGCTGATTTAGAAACAGTAAATCCTTTATCAGCAAGCCATGAAGACAACCACTCATAGCAAGTAAAGTTTGTCCGCAATAACTCAGCGTGAAGCTCAGCACGAACATTCTCCGGGAGCTTATCGATATTACTTGGTCTTGCCATTGTCGCCCACCCCGTCTAGTAAAAAGCTCATTTTTTCACACACCAGCGCTTTGAAAACCTTCGCACGCTTTTTTAAACTCGCTAGCGCTACAATCTACGAGCATCGTTGCATCTATCATTAGCTCTGCCTCACGCAGAACCCGTCGAGCCTGCCCTACTGGTAGCCCGTTAAGATGGTGCTTGATGAGAGTCAGTGCGGCTCTGGTGATGTCGGTATGGCTTAATTCGATACTGCTGTAATTTTCGTCTGGCATTTTAATAACCTTTATGTTGGATAACCCGGTAAAAATCATTAACCAGAACAGTAATAACTAATTCTAAAACGCTTTAATCATCACGACAGGCCCAGAAATAAAAGAGATTCGAGCCGTCAGTGAGACCTTAAATCCGGCGTTGCCGCCACAGCCTGCTTTAAATGAATGGCAGTTCGGCGGCGACGCGACTCAGAAATGTTAAAGGCCACCGGGGGTGAGCCGGTGGCCTTACTTACGTTTCCTGACCGCTTATGGTAAGCAGGCCAGAATCAACTCAATAAAGGCAACAATCGCCTTAAGAGCGATGACAGCGATTTGAAGAAATCCCTTCATCCGTTTGCTCCAATACAGGAGCGCGGCACCATCGTTAAAGCCCTTCCACTGCCTGGTTAACGGTGTTGCATTGTTAGTGGATGCGTGACGCGCTCAGGTTGAGGCACTGGAGCGGCACCACCCGTAATCCAGCCAGGGCTTGAACACGTTTCACATGCCTGCGTTGTGTCAGAACGCGACACCCACTAACGCCGTGATTATAAGGGTATCAGCAATGTAATCAAAGGACTGGAGTAAATAACGGACAAAAAAAAGCCCAACTGGTGAGGTCAGGCTTTTTTCTTTGGGTGCTTAAGGTGATGAACCGCTGTTCAAGGTAATTAGCCTCAACCTGAGCGCGTCACGCATCCACTAACAGGGATAAGTGTACTAACTTGGAACAGATGATGCAAACTTCATTAGCTTATTTAAGCCTCAGCAGGCATCTGTAAGCCTCATACCATCCGGTGAAACGGATTTTAGTTCCTAGCTTCTCAAAGGCGCAGACGTCTGCGCCTTTGAAACAGTCACAGAACAACACAATCTATATCACTCTTTCGTGCCAAAACGGCAGGCGCTTGCCGTTTTGGGGATGATTCCCAGCGCTGGGACATTTGTGATTCGAGACCATCAATCAAATGCGGTATTTGCAAATCTGCCAACGTTGGCAGATCTAGATTGTAAAAAAGCCACAGAACCGCTCAGCGCTGAGCGGTTTAGATGCTACGTTTAAAACCGACAGAGATGTTGGATTCACAGTTAAAGCTGCGTAAGTTTGCTACTCAAGATTTGCTGTTTGGGGTGGCGACAGCACTTTTATTTGTGTTCAGAATTGACACCGAGCGGGAGCGGTCAACGTTGTCCGCTTTGAACGCTGGATCACTTCCTCTCAAAAGCGCAAGCGCCTGCGCTTTTATCGGAGTAACGTACCATTCAAAGTTGAGCGTTTTAGGGTAAGCATGTTGTTTTTTACTGATGGAAAGCGGACAGCGCTGTCCGCTTTAGTGAGTGCATCCGCTCTCTTAGCCATAAAAGCGAAAACGTTTTCGCTTTTTATACCTGATTAGCCCTACCCTTTTGGAGAAATACCTCTCCTGCGTAGTTCATCTCGTGCAATGCCTTTGAGCCAATTGGCCAAACTTACACCATCTTTAAGAGCTTCTTTATCAAGCTGTTCCCTAAGTTCAGGTGTAATACGTATTTGGAAGGTTGGGGAACGCCCTGCGGAATTTTTAGGCGTGTTATCTTTTACTCTTGACATGATACGTACCATTGTTTAGATTGAAATCAATGGTACGTACATTACATTAAGTAGATGTAAAACCGCAAGCGGCAGGACATGATAGGTTCAGTATCACATCCTGCCTGACCACCATTGTTATTGAGGATAACAATCATGGGTATCAACAAGTCTAACCGTTCAGGCATCGCAAGCCAAGTTGATGTACTTCGCGAAAAAATTTTAGATGCTGTACTCCTTTTGCCAACCCCGACTGAAACTTTAGTGCATCGTGGTAAAGATATGCTGGCACTTAAGGAAGCAACAAAAACAAATGAGGAATTTGCAAAGGCGCTTTCAGTGGGGGGAATTAAAAAACGTGAAGCCTATAATGCTATGCGCGTTGCACTGGTATTTGGCGTAACCAATACTCCCCGCGCCGCAATTGTCAAAACGGGTATCGGTAAAACGAAGTTAATCCTGCTTGCCCGTCTGGATGAAGAAAAATTGGATCTCCTTGCCTGCGGTGGGGCGTACAACGATTGCACGCTTGATGATATTCTTCGCATGAGCGCCAGAGAGTTGCAGCGCGTAATTCAATCTGGCGAAGATATTATTTGCGAAAGAACACTAACCAATAAACAGGATATCCCGTCTTTGCATGTTGAGGATAAATCCGACAAAGAGACAGATATAAAGCAATCAGGTAAAAATGAAGAAAATAAAAAACAATATTGCCGTGAATTACTCAAGGTGGCTTTACGTTATTCAGACGAGAGCGAACTTACCGCAATAACAAAATTCATTGAACATATGATTGCCTGTGCGTTGGCTGGTAAATACAGTCCGGGGCTGAATGCTGCCAGTTATGAAGTTTATAATAAATTTGCCATTAGCCGGAGGGCTGCAAAATGAAAACTACTGCTAATTTCAGAGCCTGCCCTCATGAGTCACAGGGAACGTCTTACGATGTTCTGTTTGTTAATGTGGATGCCCCGAGTACAGAAATATGGGAAGCCGCTTTTAGCCGCCTTGAGGCCGTTCGTCGCCTGAATGATGAACTTGCCGCTGCTGTTGATGATAAATCAACGCAGACCCCCTTAGCGGTTGTTAACAGTATTCTGCTATCTGACGCAATGGCGATGGTCAGCCTGATAGGAGATCGCCTTAACCAGAACGACAAGTAGTAGTCAAGCAAAAATAGCCTTTCGCTTTAGCCCCTCCTGTGAGGGGCTTCTTCATATCTAAAGTACATTAAAAAACATCCCCGCCCCAAAGCCATATTCTTAATCCACGTTAGTAACCCGCGCTTAAATGCTCTGTAAGCCGTTTTGAGGTGTTACTGGTGTATATTCCAGTTTGTTACCAGTGAGACACCTTATAAAGCTTTATAAAGGCTTTTTTGCGCACATCTTTACCGTTACCGGGGTGTGATTATGATTACAAGAGAGGGATTGTACGCTTCATCTGATACTTTGGGGGCAATGGGCGACGCTATCGAAGCGCTTTTAATAGACGGGGGGAATTCACAGCAACAGTCCTGCGGTGCAGCTAATAGTATTGTTGTAGGTATCTCGGACAGGCTTGGTGGTTGTCAGGGGTATATGCCGGAGTACCGTGAAAGAGCGCCTAAAGCTGTTTGCTTCCTGAATGAACTGACTGAATCTATTGAGCAGGCATTAGAAACCATACCTTACTTTTGTTCGCAGGCCGAAATACTCTCTCCCGCTATCACTGAGTGTCTCAGAAAAACGTTTTCCGGGGTGAATATTTATATCCCTATGGGGGCATCAAAGAATACCTTCGACAGGAATGCAAAAGTACTGGCTGATTTCTATCAGGGTACTTCTATCTTTGAATTATCTAAAAAACACAAGCGTTCCATTCAGTGCATTTATCAGATTATTGCCGCCGAACGTAAGAAAAACAAAGCGCAGCGCGATATGAAACAAGGGCAAATTTAAAATGACAGATATCAATATTGGTAACTGGAGAACTATTGAGATATTCAGGGCGGGGACGCATACCGCGATGGAAGGTCAGGAGATCAGCTTTTCCGATGAGGATATCGACAGCATAGCTGCGGCCTATAATGGCTATCATCGCGCGGGTTATGGTGCGCCGCTGTGTCTGGGGCATCCTGCCAGTAACGGCCCGGCCTATGGTGAAACAGCCGGGTTGATAAGCAAAAATGGCAGACTTTTCGCGCTGGTTAAGCCTGATAACAGGTTGCTGGATATGGTTCAGTCAGGTCTATATAAAAAAGTGTCTGCCGCTTTCTACAAGCCGGGAGAAGCGCGTAACCCGGCCGGAACTGGTGCCTGGTATCTTCGCCATATTGGTTTTCTCGGCGCACAGCCGCCAGCCGTAAAGGGGCTTGAGCAGGTGGAGTTTATGGAAAGCGCTTACCCGGTTTGTTTTGGTCACAATGAATCACACGTTTATTTCTCAGAGTTCGACGGCATAGCCGACAGCCAGAGGGCAGCGCAGCACCTTTTAGTAAAGGATGTGAGCGAAGCCTGCAACGTCTCCTATTCCGAAGCGCTCACCCTCACCACACCTTTTATCTGGAGTTATTAAAATGAAACCTGTTATTTCCCTCATTGAAGCACTGAACGCCGTTAAAAATAATCTTGCCTCCCTGAATGAGCAGAAAGAAAAGCTCTCTCGTCGCATTGGTGATATTAATGGCGAAATAACCGCATTACAGGATATGCCGTTATCACTTAATGATTACTGTTCCTTTATTCCTGAATATATTGAGCGATTCGGGCAGGAAGAATACCGGTCATTCAAGCATGCTCTTTGCAACGGTTCCGGCAGTGAAGGAAACGCCGAACGCTGGGGCAATCTTGAGAGTGAGAACGGCGATATTTCCGGCCTGTTCCGTCTGGTGGGGCTGGGTGGAAACATCTCCCCGGCTGATACCGGGATGGCGGTTATGCGCAAGCTCTGCTTTTTCTTCCCGGATGTAGTCGCCAACCGACTAACCGAAGCACTTGAGAAGGATAAAAGCGTGGCATGGGGTAATGACAAACTTCCCTCACTGGCAGAGCGCCGTAAGACCGTGGCGGCACTGGTCAGCGAACGCACCGGGCTTGAAAGTGAACTGGCAGCCGTCAGCGAAGAAATTGCCGGGATTACCGGAATCAGCGGCCTGTCCCTGACTGAATGACGCCCACCGAACCACTCAACCGGAGTGAACCATGAGCAATAATTTTTCTGTTGGTGTGATGATTGGCGGCATTGTCGGGAGCAGCTTCCGTTCCGCCGTCAGCGGTACACGGCGGGCGCTGGATTCTCTCGGCGACACATCGCGCCGACTGACGGAGCAGCAAAGCAGCCTGTCACGCGCCATGCAGCGTTACGGTCAGGTAGGTTCTGGCGTAGCCTCACGTCTGAACAATGACCTGCAACGGGTCGGCAGAACGCTGGAGCAACTCAACCGCCAGCAGTCCCGCCTGTCGGCAGCGTCTGCCACAACCGATGCTCTGAGAGCCAACCGGATGGCGCTTTATGGTCAGGGGATTGAGACGTGGGCGCAGGCCAAAGCCGCTTACAGCCTCGTTTCCCCGGCGATTCAGCAGTCAGCCTCGTTCGACGACAAGATGATTGATATGTCAATCACGGCGAAATATGACGATAAAACCCGCGCCAGTCTGGGGCAGCAAATCCGTGACTGGTCGCTAAAATACAACCAGTACCAGAGCGACTTACAGGAGGCAGTCGGTTCGCTTATCAGTGACAATATCGACAGCGTGTCCGAAATTGGCAGCTTCATGCCCAATATAGCCCGCGCCGCTACTGCCACACGCACCACAGGGACGGAATGGGCGAAGGTTGCCGCCGTCTGGAAAAACTCGATGGATGGCAGCGCTAAAGAGTTTGCCAAAGTACAGAACATCATGGCCTTTGCAGGCGACCAGGGGTCTTTTGAAATCCCTGACCAGGTGAAATGGATGCCATCTCTTGCCCCGATGATGCGCGGTATTGCCGAAGGTAAAGAGGCGATGGCGGAAATCGGAGCGAGTTTACAGATAGCCCGAATTGGTGCCGGGTCATCTGACGAGGCTGGTAACAACTTCCGTAACTTCCTCACCAAGATTTTTGCCCGCGACACGCAGAAACAGTTTGCCGATATCGGGATTGACCTTCAGGGGTCACTCATGGCTTATAAATCTGCTGGCGTCTCACCCATTGAGGGCATGATAAGCGTCATGGGCAGGTATCTGGAGGCCAAAAGCCCGGAAGCGCTGGCAGGCTTCAAGAAAGCAATGAAAATCAAGGACGATAACTCCCGCGACCTTGCGTTACAGGAACTGGCGAAGAATTTCGGTCTGGGTGAGATGTTCGCCGATATGCAGGTCATGGCGTTTGTCCGTCCGATGCTCGCCAACATGGACAAATACCGCGAAATCAGGGCTGGCGCACTTAAGGCGGCGGATAAAGACCTGCTGGCCTCATCCTACACGGAGCGGCTGAAATCGCCACTGGAGGCGACCAAAGCGCTGATGGTCAGCACCCGCGAACTGTCCATTACCCTTGGCAGTCAACTGTCTCCCTCGTTCGTGTCAATGACGCAGCAACTGATTCCGCTGATTCATTCCACCGGGCAATGGATAGCGCAACATCCCGGCATTGTTCAGGGTGTGGCAAAAACCGTGGGCGTACTGCTGGGGCTGAAAATCGCCACTGTCGGGCTGAAACTCGGCCTGAATCTGCTGGTATCACCGTTCGCCGGGTTGTGGAAAAACGCCGTACTGCTGCGCACTAACTGGCTGTTGCTCAAAACCGCCCTGAGCGACGGCGGCAAGCTGCGCTGGCTGGCTACCGGATTCAGTACAGTGGCGAAGGGAGCCGGAATGCTGGGTAAAGCGCTGGCGGGAGGTCTGTTCAGGGGTGTAATGGTCGTCGCAAAAGCGTTTCTCTGGTTTGGTCGGGCGCTGTTAATGAACCCCATAGGCATTGCGATAACCATCATCGCCGGGGGCGCGTACCTGATTTACCGCAACTGGGGCGCGATAAGTCGATGGTTCTCGCAGCGATGGGAGGAAGTGAAAACCGCCTTTAATGGCGGCGTTCTCGGCGTGAGTAAGCTAATCCTGAACTGGTCGCCGCTGGGGCTGTTCTACAAGGCGTTTGCGGGGGTAATGAAGTGGTTTAACATCGACCTTCCCGGCCAGTTTACAGAGTTTGGCGGTCATCTGATTGATGGACTGGTGAACGGTATCAAAAACAAGTGGGAGTCACTCAAAAGTACCGTCACCGAAATGGGTGACAGCGTCGGCGGCTGGTTCAAGGAAAAGCTGGGGATTCACTCCCCAAGCCGTGTATTTATGGGCTTCGGGTCGAATATCTCACAGGGTGCCGCTATCGGTCTCCAGAGGACTATCCCACTTGCAGCACTCGCAGGGCAGCGACTGGCAGAGGAAATGATACCGGAGATTCCCCGCCTTCCTCCACCGGAAATTATGAGAGCAGGGTATTCGGGACAAGGAGCGGGAATTACAGCCAGAGGCACCAGAGGGGGAACATCTGGCGGCGGGATTAACGTAGTTAACCATATCTACATTGATGGCAAGAACAAGGCACCAGCGCCGGATGTGGCTAATGCGCTTAAGCTATCCATTCCTGAACTGGAAAGAGCACTGGAAACTCTCCTTGCCCGTAAGCGCCGGGTTGCTTATGACTGATAATCTGTAATTCCTTTGCCGTATATGAAAAGCCGCACCGGGTCATTTATCTCACGGATTGCGGCTTTTTTATCGCGCGGTGGATCAATGGTTTAACGCAACAGGATTTGCAGATGTATGAAGAGGCGTATTTAAGCAACGACACAGACCGCGAGTCGCCGTATTACTGCCTGTTTAATAATGATCTCACCCACGAGGTGCCGCCCTGCTTTATCGCCGGGGCAGAGTTCGATCCTCTGCTGGATGACAGCCGTCTGCTTTACCAGACGTTAGCGGCACATCAGCAGCCTTGTAAGTTCAAACTCTACCCCGGCACGCTACATGCTTTTTTGCATTATTCACGGATGATGAAAACCGCCGACGATGCTCTTCGCGACGGCGCTCAGTTCTTTAGCGATATGCTGCAACAAGATTAGCCATCATTTCGATATGTTCCGGTGCGGCATTAAGCGCCGGAATATATTCGTATTTTTTCCCGCCAGCGCCGAGGAAGACTTCACGGTTTTGTTCGGCGATCTCTTCCAGGGTCTCCAGACAATCCGCAGCAAAGCCCGGACACATCACCTGAATATGACCGACACCTTTTTCTCCGAGCATTTTCAGCGTTTCGTCGGTATAAGGCATCAACCAGGGTTCCCGACCAAAGCGTGACTGATAGGTCATCATCACTTTTTCCGGTGCCATCCCCAGCGCGGAAGCCAGTTCGCGAGTCGTTGTGCGACAACGTTGCGGGTAGTCATCGCCTTCATCGGCATAACGCTGGGGAATACCGTGATAAGAGAGTAAAAGTAAATCTGGTTCGCCATGTTTGGCAAAAGAAGCACGAACACTGTTCGCCAGTGCATTAATGTAATCATGGTTATCGGCGTAATCACGAATAAACGATATCCCCGGAATACTACGTTTGCGCGCCAGAATGCGTGCCAGTTCATCCCATACCGCACCGACCGTAGAACAGGAGAATTGCGGATAAAGCGGCAGCACCACAATATGATCTACATGCTCTGCCAGAAGTTCATCTACGGCGCTTTCCAGTGATGG
>PPYF01030462.1_pt1 | contig 10178 bp, 8 predicted proteins | sample 1559871 | NCBI WGS metagenome assembly PPYF01 (sample SAMN08240021, study PRJNA423297) | Human gut metagenome, whole genome shotgun sequencing project.
TTTGCGAAGCAAATAACAAAACTGCACAATGAAATGCAACAAAAATCTAAGAGAGAATCGAAAGAATCGCAATTGCCTTGAAAATGAGAAAGTTGCAAATATGGGACAAGGTTTCAGGGGCAATTGCGATTCCCAAGGCAAGCTGGGGATGTGCCCCAGCTTGCCGAACCGGATTGAGGTGGTTTCTCTAAGAGAAGTTGCTCTTAGGAAAACCACTTGCGTATGGTTCGGCAGAATCGCTTTGCTGTCTGCCTCTGTGCTGTTCGCCGGTGGTTGCGTTGTCCGAATTGGTTTTGCATCTCTCTTCGATTACAGTTTCTATGAAGTACTTTTGCTTTTAAAATGGCGAACAGCATTTTTACCAATTCTTTTTAGATTCCAATATCTCTTATCGTTCTGTTCTTTGCAGGGGACAGCTGTCCCCTGCACCCCTCGCCAAGCTGAGCCAGCTTGACCGCAGTTGCCTGCGGCTCGGTTCTTACAACCAATATAAAAACCCGACTCATCCACACCATTCCAGTGCGGATGAGTCGGGTTCTTCTTTTTATCAATCGGAAATTCGCATCAAATGCTTAGCCCATAACCACTTCAACAGTGTGAACGCCGCCATCAAATACCGGCAGAACGTTGCCTTCAATCTGCTTACCATCAACGGTAACAGACTGAACACCCTTGCAGATGTGCTTCGGGTTCTTTACAGTGATTTCGTAAGTGTTGCCACGGAACTGTCTGGAAACAGTGAAACCATCCCATTCATGCGGAATGGACGGGTCAACCTTCAGACCGTTCCAATCCGGAATAATACCCAGAATGTACTGAGAAACTGCAACAAAGTTCCATGCTGCTGTACCAGTCAGCCAGCTGTTCTTTGCTTCGCCGTGCCGCTTTGCATCCTTACCAGCAATCATCTGTGCGTATACATACGGTTCGGTTCTGTGCAGGTCAGAGTACTTTTCTTCTCTGTAAGCCGGAGCAATCTTGCTGTAGTATTCAAATGCCTTGTCGCCGTGGCCAACAAATGCTTCTGCACAGATAATCCATGCATTGTTGTGGCAGAAGATACCAGCATTTTCCTTGTAGCCTGCCGGATAAGTAGAAATTTCACCGTATTCAATGTAATACTTGGTGAATGCCGGCTGATTCAGGCTCAGACCGTGTTCAGAGTTCAGCCACTTGTCAACGCTTTCCAGAGCCTTCAGGTCTGCACCAGTTTCCTTACCGCAGCCGCCCATAACAGCGAAGCCCTGCGGTTCGATGAAGATCTTGCCTTCTTCACATTCGTGAGAGCCCATCTTCTTGCCGAAGTCATCATATGCACGCAAGAACCATTCGCCGTCCCAGCCGTACTTCATGATGTTGTCCTTCATCTTGTCAACAGCAGCCTGAGCCTTGTCAGCAGCTGCATCGTCGCCCTTCAGACGGCACATTGCAACGTATTCCGGACCTGCATAGGTGAACAGAGCAGCAACCATAACGGATTCTGCAATCTTGGAATACTTGTCTTCGCCGTACTTCGGAGAAGTAGAAGTCTGGAAGGATTCGCCCGGTTCAGAAGAGAAGCAGGACAGGTTGATGCAGTCGTTCCAGTCTGCACGCATTGCCAGCGGCAGGCCGTGCGGGCCAACATTTTCAAATACATGATAGAAGCTCTTTTCGAGGTGATCCATCATGGTCTTTGCCTTGTTTTCATCGTTGTCATACGGAACCTTTGCATCCAGAATGCTGTAGTCGCCGGATTCCTTGATGTAAGCTGCAACAGACAGGATCATCCACAGCGGGTCATCGGAGAAGTCGCCGCCGATTTCGTTGTTGCCCTTCTTGGTGAGCGGCTGATACTGGTGATAGCATCCGCCATCTTCAAACTGGGTAGAAGCGAGGTCGATCAGACGTTCTCTTGCACGATCCGGAATCTGGTGAACGAAGCCCAGCAAGTCCTGGTTGGAGTCACGGAAGCCCATACCACGACCGATACCGCTTTCGAAGTAAGAAGCAGAACGGGACATGTTAAAGGTAACCATGCACTGATACTGGTTCCAGATGTTTACCATACGGTTCATCTTGTCATCCGGAGTCTTTACAGTGTACTTAGACAGCAGGTTGTTCCACATTTCCTTCAGAGCAGCCAGACCAGCAGCCACCTTTTCCGGTGTGTTGTACTGTTCCATCATTGCATATGCTCTGGACTTGTTCATAGAACCATCTGCATTGAACTTTTCTTCTACTGGATTTTCAACATAACCCAGGATGAAGACCAGCTGCTTGGATTCGCCCGGCTGCAAGGTGATTTCCTTGTAGTGGGAAGCAATCGGAGACCAGCCGTCTGCAACAGAGTTGGAAGCCTTACCAGCTGCAACAACCTGCGGATTTTCAAAGCCGTTGTACAGACCCAGGAAGGATTCTCTGTCGGTATCATAACCGTCAATGGTATCATTTACGGTGTAGAAAGCAAAGTGGTTTCTTCTTTCCTTGTATTCGGTCTTGTGGAAGATGGTAGAATCCACAATTTCAACTTCACCAGTGTTGAAGTTCCGCTGGAAGTTGGTGGAGTCATCCTGTGCATTCCACAGACACCATTCTACGAAAGAGAACAGCTTGAAGGTCTTTGCTTCGTTGCTTTCGTTCTTGAGAACAACGCTCTGAATTTCGCCGTTGTAATCCTGCGGAACGAAGAATGTAACTTCTGCGGACAGACCGTTTTTCTTACCAGTGATGACGGTATAACCCATACCGTGACGGCATTCATAGCTGTCCAGTTCGGTTTTTACCGGAGCCCAGCCTGGGGACCAGATGGTATCATTGTCCTTGATGTAGAAGTAACGTCCGCCCATATCAACCGGAACGTTGTTGTAACGGTATCTGGTGATTCTGCGGAGACGAGCATCTTTATAGAAGTGATAGCCGCCGGCGGTGTTGGAGATGAGGGAGAAGAACGCCTGTGTGCCGAGGTAGTTGATCCACGGGTACGGGGTCTTCGGATTCTGGATGACGTATTCCTTATTCACGTCGTCGAAGTGTCCAAATTTCATAACAGATTCCTTTCTATGATTCGTAATCAGACGGGAGCGTCCGGCAATCTACCGACTCAAAACGCCCGTTCCGTTTTATTATATCATAAGATTCATAAAATGGCAACCGCTTTTTGAAAAATAGATGCAGAAATTTCAGTATGATTTTCCGTCACATTGCACAATGGCACAGCATCCGCAGCAGACTTTTAAAAAATGGGGGACTGAGAGGGGGAAATTTTCTATTATCTGTGTTTGCTGTTTAAGCAGTCGGTTGCTGGGTGGTGAGACGAATATCGCCGGTATCGACCCGAATAGTGATGGTGTTCAGGGCGTTGGGGACTTGATAGCCGTTCTTTTTGCCGTCAATCGAAACCGAGCCAACGTCTGTATCTGCTGCAATAGAAGTATTGTTGACATCTGCAAGCAGTGAGCCTTTGACATCGCCAACATCACTTTTGATGGTGCAGACTTGATAGAAGGTGCAATCTTTCAGACGGATGTCGCCCGTATCGCTTGTAATGGCTGTGGCTGCAAATTCACTGTCAGACAGGTGCATACTGCCAATCTGCGTGGAAATAGCACTGCTGCCGTGGAATGTGCAGTCAGTCAGTTCCAAGTCACCGGTATCCTGCTGAATATCGGTTTGTTCCCGTATCTGTACTTCCTGAAGTGAGAGGCTGCCAATATTGTTTGTGATGGAGCAGCTCTTTCCGGTGATGGATTGTAAATCCATATCTCCGGTGTCACTTTTTAAAGAGATGCGGTCAGCGTGAACATTCTGCAAAGTCAGGTTTCCGATGTCGTTTTGCAGTTCCACTTGTTCATAGACATTCATCGGCAGGGAAAGCGTAATGGTGGAAGTGGGAGGATTGACACCCATTTGAAAATACTGATACCATTTGCGATGTTCTGGAACAGCGTTGATGCAGAGCTTGTCGTCTTCGACTGTAACCTTGATGGTGTTTTCCGGCATATTGGTAGCGGTTACGGTGCAGGTGTCTGTGTCAGTTGCCTTTACAACTACATTTGCAGTGTTGGAAATCAGCTGCATGCTGGTGAATGGTTCGGTCACTTCAAAGTAGCGGTCTTTGAGGTTTAGGGCTTCGCCGTATTTTTCAGCGTTCCAAGCACCAGCCCCCACGCTGATTCCTGTTACAATTAGCCCAGCAAGCAGCAGCCCACAGGCGTTGAGATAATAACATTTACTGAACGGTTTCATAAGCAACCTCCTTCTTCATCCAGCGGCGGAATTTCTGCCACAATAATTTGTGTACGTTCCAAAGTCCAATGATGGCGAGCAGGCAGGGCTTCCAACAAAGCATGGTTAAACCACCGCCAGCGAGTGCCCAGCCAATTCCCTGTAATCCGATGGGATAATAGATGGAAAAGTAGCCGATGCCGCCAATCAGCGAACCAATGCTGCCGGCTGCTAAGGCAATTGGGAACACTGCCAGCACGACCCAAGCGGTGACGAGCAGGGCGAACCATGCCGCCAGAATGCCAATCCAAAACGGAAAGGTCAGAATGATCACGGTTAACTTCCAGCCGAACGTTGTTTTCTTTTTCCCCGGAACGGTGGGCTTTCCGTCATGGAGCAGGCGATCGGCTGCTTCTTCGGGGGAATCGGTGGGAATGCCGCCATCTTCAAAATAGCCGTGATAAAATGCCAACGCTTCGTTGCGGTCGTCCTCGGGTGCATCTTTCAAAGCACGTTCCAGACGGGAGAGATATTCTTGTTCAGTCATTGTGCATCCTCCTTTTTGGTTAAAAACTGATCAACTTGTTGTTTGTACTGCTGCCATTCGGAACAGTAGGCTTCCAGAGCCGTCCGTCCGGCATCGGTGATGTGGTAATACCGGCGGTTTCGCCCTTGATAGGGCTGGTCATAGGTTTGTAGGTATTCGTTTTTTTGCAGTCGCCGCAAAACGGGATAGAGTGTGGACTCTGAGATTGAGAACACGCTTTGGATTTGGTGGGTGAGTTCATAGCCGTAGGTGTCGCCCTGTGCAACGCAGGCGAGCACCACAGCATCCAGTAAGGCGGTACTGACAGAAAAAGCTGCCATGGAATCAACTCCTTTCAATGGGGATGGTTTGTGGTTGGTTGCAGGATACGAGCCGCAGGCAAATAAAAAGTTTTTCGGTGCAGCAGTTTTTCAAAAATGCTGTCGAGGTGTGGGCGAGTAGCCCACATTTGCGAAGCAAATTCAATTTTGCAGTTTGGTTTTCCAGCTGCAATTGCATTTTTTAAAATTGTCTAATTCGCAATTTGATTGTTTTTATGAAACAAGTTGCAAATTCGGACAAGGCAACGGGGCAATTGCAGTACGCTGGCAGGCAAAAGCAGGGGTGAAACCCCCTTTTGCCGGATGCGAAAGACCGTTTTCTCTAAGAGCAATTTTTGCTTTGTTTCATGTGAAACACTGCTCTTAGGAAAACCACCCGAATCCAGTTCGGCAGAATCGCTTCGCTGTCTGCTTTAAATTATCCGATAAAAACAAGCCGTAAAATGCCCAAGATGAGCAAATGAACCGGATAAAAAAGATAGAAAAACCATTTTGAGAACACTTTTCCCTTTTCTATACGCTTGCCGTTATAGAAGAATACAATGCAAACCGCAGCCATTCCCATTCCGACGATACTTAGCAGGGCATACAATATATTTGTAGAAAAAGGAAATCTTCCAAGCCCGCCCAAGAAATTAAATGTCCCAAAAATCACTATGGAAAGGCAGAACGCAATCTTTGTGCGGTGTTTAGAATTATTTGCCCAAACAAATAGCAGCGTAAATATCGGTGCAAGCAACGCCCAATCACAAAAAAGGCTGATGATAACTGCAAGAATTATCAGACATACTTTTGCAAATCTGTTTTTTATTGTATCAAGAATATATAAAATTCCAAAGCAAATACAAAGTGTAAACAGCATATTGAAACCATAAAATTCGATTATACCATTTTTGGTAAAAGCGAAACAGTATGGAATCTCCGAAATTAGAGCAAATACAAATAATCGTAATATGTATATTTTCTTTGAATGTGTGTAGTGATAACCCTCGACCAAAAAATAAGTCATGGTAATTGCGGTAAAGTATCCAATAGCAAGGAAAGATTCACATAGCCATGTGCCGGATGATAAAAAAATAGTCGCAATATGGTTGAGAAGCATCGTAAACATTGCAATATACTTTATTATATCACGGTTGAAAATTTGATAAGGTTTATTTGATATTTCCGTATGCATCGTTTATTTGATACCTCCTGCTTTGTTTTCCGCTTTCTTAGGAAAACCAATTGCGTACGGTTCGGCAAGGCTGGGGCACATCCCCAGCTTGCCTGGGAATCGCAATTGCCCCTGAAACCTTGTCTTTCATTACAACCTTTCGATTTTGAAGGCAATTGCGATTCTTCCGATTCTCTCTTAGATTTTTGTTTGGTTTCATTGTTCGGTTCTGTTATTTGCTCCGCAAATGTGGGCTGCTCGCCCACACCTCGGCAGCATTTTTGAAAAACTGCTGCACCGAAAAACTTTTTTGTGCAGAATGCACACGTTCTCCAACACAAAGCACAACAATGTTCTTTTTTACTATACATTTTCCATTTTGTTGACGATTTTTTATTGAAATTCACAAAACTATCACAAAAAAGAGCAAAAAAAAGAAAGCATTCCGATGGAAAATACGGTATCATGAGAACTGGGGACGTTGGCACACCTGCCAGCGTAAAAAAGTGCGAACAACATAAAAAGGAGCGATTTTGTATGAAGATTTCATTCCGACACGGATGGGCAATGCTTTCTGCAGCGGTGCTTTCTCTGACAGCTCTGCCGCTTTCTGCTGTTTCATCCGTCACATCTCTTTCAGCAGCTGCCGCAGCTGCACCCGTAGTGGAAAATCTTGACCGAGGCATTGTTGCAATCAAAAGCGGCAATGGCATGCTGGTCAGCTGGCGGTTTCTTGCGAGCGACCCGACCGGAACAGAATTTCGGCTCTATCGGGATGACCAACTGCTGATGACCAGCAAAGGCGATGAGGCAACTTGTTTCTATGATGAAAGCGGTTCAGCATCTGCTCGTTATCGGGTGGATTCCCTTGTCAATGGAACAGTGCAGACGACTAGCACTTGCAGTCTGATTTCCGGAACGGATTATTTTCAGATTCCAATGGATGTTCCAACGGCTTCAGATTGTACATACAGCCCGAATGATTGCAGCGTGGGCGATGTAGACGGGGATGGCGTGTATGAGTTGTTTGTAAAGTGGGATCCATCCAATTCCAAGGACAACTCCCAGAAGGGCAAGACTGGAAATGTCTATATTGATTGCTATAAGCTGACCGGAGAAAAACTCTGGCGGATTGATATGGGAAAAAATATCCGTGCCGGAGCACACTATACACAATTTTTAGTGGCAGACTTTGACGGGGACGGCTATGCAGAAATGACCTGTAAAACCGCCGATGGAACAGTAGACGGAACTGGAAAAATCATCGGGGACGGCTCGAAAGATTACCGCAATTCCAGCGGCTATATTTTGAGTGGGCCAGAATATTATACCTTATTTGATGGCAGAACGGGTGCGGCATTGGATACCGTCAACTATGTACCCGACCGTGGAACAGTTTCCAAATGGGGCGACAAATATGGCAACCGGGTTGACCGTTTCTTAGGGTCGGTTGCCTATCTGGACGGCGTGCATCCCAGTGCAGTGACGATTCGGGGTTACTATACCAGAATGACCGCAACAGCATATGATGTTGTAAATAAAAAGTTGGTGCAGCGGTGGAAGTTCGATACGGGAAACGATTCCAGCAAACCGGGCTATGGCGATGGCAACCACAACTGTATGCCAGCCGATGTAGACGGGGACGGTAAACAGGAAATCATATTGGGTTCGACCTGTCTGGACGACAATGGAAAAGTATTGTGGTGCTTGAATAAAGGACACGGCGATGCTCTGCACGTTGGGGATTTATTGCCGGAACGCCCGGGGCTGGAAGTTTGGATGTGTCACGAAGATAAACCATATGGGGTGACACTGGCGGATGCCAAAACTGGCGAAATCATCTTCCATAAAGACGGAACAGGCGATACCGGACGTTGCTGTGCCGATAATGTCTGGGCTGGCAATAACGGTGCAGAGTTTTGGGGACTGGGCAATGATGTATTTGATGGCAACGGAAATACCTTGAACTGTCGCCGACCAGCCATTAACTTTTTGAGTTACTGGGATGGAGATTTTGAACGGGAAATTCTGGATGGTTACACCGATTCTCCGGCAACTATCAGCAAGATGGGAGCAGATGGCAAGCTGACCACTTTACTGACCACAGACGGATATTATACTTGCAATACCACCAAGGGAACACCCTGCCTGTCCGCTGATATTTTCGGGGACTGGCGAGAAGAATTGATTGTACGGGCAGCTGACAGCAAGTCGATTCGGATTTACTGCACGCCATATACCACGGGCAGCCGGATTACAACCTTGATGCAAGACCCGCAGTATCGCAATCAGGTTGCCGGACAGAATATTTCCTATAATCAGCCGCCGCATGCTAGCTTCTATTTAGGCTCTGATCAGCCGATTCCGGCAAGACCAGTGGTACAAGTCAACGGAAATGGCGGAACAGTTGAACCAATTGAACCACCAACCCCGACCCGTCCGACTGGTGCAGTGATGGACACCAGCGTAAAATATCACTTCCAGAATGTCGGCAGCGGACAATACCTGGAAGTGGACAGCGGAAAAGCCGAAAACGGTGCAAATGTACAGCAGTGGGGAGCAGATACCTTTGACGGGCACAACAGCTGGAAACTGATTGCAGCAGGTGACGGCTACTATTATATTCGTTCGTGCGTAGGTGATGGAAAGACATACTTCCTCGACCTTGCCAACGGCAAACCGGATGATGGAACGAATATCGGCATCTGGGAGAACACGCACAGCGATGCACAGCTGTTTAAATTTGTAGACAATGGCGATGGAACATATACCATTACAACCAAGGCAACCGAAGACAAGGCTTGTGTTGCGGTTGCTTCTGACTCGACCGACTCCGGAGCAAATATTGTGCAGTGGACATGCAACGGCAAGGATTCGCAGAAGTGGAAAATCAGTGTGGACACGATTAAAGACGGCGTGGAACTGGATGAAAATACCTGCTATATGCTGAAAAACGTGAATAGCAACTTGTATTTGGAAGTCAAGGACGGTGCAGCTCAAGCCGGAGCAACCGTGCAGCAGTGGGGTGCAAATGGAGCAGCTGCCCACAATGTATGGCACGTGAAGAAAATCAACTGGGGCTACTATTATATTTATTCTGCTCTGGGCGATGGAGAAAGTTTTGTACTGAATGTCAACAATGGCGACAATGCAGAGCCGTTGACGATTGCAGCCAATAACAAGCAGAGCACCCAGTATTTCAAGTTTGTGGACAACGAAGATGGAACGTATACGATTGTAACCAGAGCATCCAAAGACTTGTCTTGTGTAGAAATTGCCGGAGCACAGACGAGTAGCGGAGCAGTTGCACAGCAATGGGCATGGAATGACAATGACTGTCAGAAGTGGGTGTTAGAGCCGGTTGCTTATACGTTGCCATCTCAGACAACAACTGTTACAACAACAATCTTGACAACTACAGAAACGACGACGACTACAAAACCAGCAACAACGACTGCAAAACCAGTGAAAACGACCGTCATGAAACCAGTCATGACCACTGCAAAACCAGTGGAAACGATGACAACAAAGCCAATCACAACGACTGCTCCAGTTACGAGCGATTCTACAGAAACGACCACAGAAACAACATATGAATATCCGAGAAATTACGGCGATGTCAATGTAGATGGTAAGGTAGATATTGCAGATGCGATTTTCCTGAATAAATATCTGGCAGGGCAAATTGCATTGTCAGTTGCAGGAACTTTGAATGCAGATTGTAACGCAAGCGGTGATTTGGATGATGCAGATACGACAGTTTTAATGGCATATGTGCTGATGAAGATTACAGATTTGCCGTATATTCAAGAGTAAACGGCTGTAAGAATCGAGCCGCAGGCAAAAGCGGTCGAGCTGGCTCAGCTCGGCGAGGGGTGCAGGGGGCAAGCCAATGTCATTAACTTAAAACGGCTCTTGAATGGCAAGCAGAATGTCTGGAAGTATCAAA
>PPYF01103585.1_pt1 | contig 10178 bp, 8 predicted proteins | sample 1559871 | NCBI WGS metagenome assembly PPYF01 (sample SAMN08240021, study PRJNA423297) | Human gut metagenome, whole genome shotgun sequencing project.
TAATGCAGATTGTATGATTAATGATGATGTCAGGAGATTCATTAATTTTGAGTTGTCTAATCAGTATATGCTTTTTCTACGAAATTGTGACGGACTCAATGTATCTGATAAGAGCTTTAAGGTGCTGAAGTTTGATAATAACAGGATAATACTGGAAGAGGAGTTGTGATATGAGATATTTATGGACAGAGGATGCCGGTGCTGGGCTTCACTTCTGGAAATTAGTTAACCAACTTTTCTTTGATGATGCACTTGTAGTCGAAAGTAAAGGAAGCAATCAGGGATTGTTGGATGCAGTATTGGACTTGCAAAGTAAAGATGATGATAAATACTATGTTGCATTTGATTATGTGGTTGATAATCAGGATATTCGTAATAAGTACCGTATGTTGAAATCAATAGCAGATAAGGCAGAAGGAAAGATCATAATTCTGGATATGATTTGTTTTGAATACCTGATTCTTGCTTTTGATAAGCTAGTGGCATGGACAGGCACCGGAAAGACAGATAAAATTAAGATTCGTGAAGAAGTATTGACGGCAGTTGAGAATCACAGAATCGATTTATCAAAGATTGATGATGAGAAAACATTACAGTATATAGCAGGTTTTAAGAGATATTCTACAGAACATGTGATGAAGTCATTGGTTGGTGAATTTACGCAAAATGAGAAGTGGTCCGTGAAGGGCACTATTATGGGTGAGTGTTGGTATAAAGATTGTTGTGTGTCGGAGCGTCCGGATAATCTGAGGTGTGGTAAGCCTGAGGTTGAAGATGGGGATGAAAAGATGAGGACGCTGATACGGTCGGAGAAAGTGCAGAAAATTTTGTCCACTATTATAGTATAAAACCGAGCACATATTGTGAAATTATTAAGAAAAAACATCAGTGATTACTTGAACTTGGTGTATAAATAAAGGATTTTCGCTTATGAAAGAAAAAATAAAAGATACTATAGTCGATTTATTATTCGATGGTGTTAAAGAAAAATTAGATTGTGTTAAGGAAAATTATAAATGGCAAAAGCTATTTGTTTCCACAGGGGATTTTTTTGTGAATAATCCGGATGTTTTGGTGAAATTTGAAGATGATTTATATTCCGTATTTTCAAAGGATAATCTAATTAGGATAGCGAAAAGATTAAAAGATAATAATGGATATGATTTTTCGCAATTACTTCATAATGAGTTATATGATTTGATGGTGAGTTATGAAATTCCGATAATGGAGACAGAAACGTATATTCATCACTTTATGCAGGTTATAATAACTTATTTAGAAGAAAATGATTCGGATAAAGCATTGGAAATGTTTTTGGGTGATATGAGAAAGGAAATCGGAACTTATTTTGCTGCATTAGAATCAAAATTAGAATTAGTTTTAAATCAAATCTCAAATTTAAATAAAGAGAAAATAACTACCTATTCAATAGCGGATATTGATGCGCAGATTAGGAGAGAAACAAAATATAAAGGAATGGGACTTGATTTTTTCAAACTTGATGATGAACAATTTGAATCAAAATTCCAAAATTCTCTAAATGATACAAAGGTATATGTTGTTGGAAAATCGAGAGAAGAGACAACTTATAGAATTTTAAATGAATTAAAAAATAAGAATTCAAAAAGAATCACATTGGTGGTTAAGTCGGAGAAAGAGTGGAATAAATTACAACATTCAAATTTGTCAGGGAATATTTTAGTGCCGTTTTTTTATGCAGATAGTATAGTGGTAATTCCTAATAATACCAATATTTTTATATATGGTGAAGATGAACCTTGCTATACACAAAATAAATTGGTTCTGAGAAAAAGGACAAAAAGAAATATTATAGATTCATTAGAAGAACTTGGCATAGATGCAAATGAAGCCTATAAGATGGTGGATAATACCCATGGATTATATGTGCCATTAAAGAAAAAGCTTTTTGATGGTGCGATGTATGATAAGCCAGATTGGATAGAAGGCCATTCAGATGTGGTTATAGCTGCTCTTTTATGTGGTAAATGGACTGAAGCAACCGGAGATGTATTGGTTTTCGAAGAATTGTCAGGAAAAGCATACAGTGACTGCAAAAAAGAATTGGGAAAGTATTTACATAGAGAAAATCCATACATAGTATCGAATAATAGCTATAGAGGGAGCAATATGCAGCTTGCTAGTGTAGAAGATGCATGGGAAGAGTTGGATCTTTATATAAATGATGAGATGTGGGATAAATTTATAAGTCTATTTTATGAGGTTTTGATAGAATCAGAGCCTATTTTTGAGTACCCTTTTGAAAAGCATTTTGAGGCGAGTATTTACGCAAAGAAACCAGAGTGGTCTCCAACGTTAAAAAAGGGGATGATAAGAACTCTTATTATGCGTGCGTATTATAGAGGGCATGAAGAAAATCAAAAGCAAATTGATAATATAGTAGCAAAAGTTTTGGATACTATTACCAGTAAAGAAAGATGGGGATATATTTCACAATATTTGCCAGAGTTGTGCGAAGCTTCACCGGAAAGTGTTTTAAGAAAACTAGAATCTGAAATAGAGGTATCTCAAGGCTTAATCGACTTGTTTGCAGAAAAAGATGGAGACTTTATGACAAGTCGACATTACTATACCAATGTTTTATGGGCCGTAGAACAACTAATTCAGCAAAAGAAATATGTTGCAAGAGCTTTGGAGTGGTTATGGGAGATTGACTCACATAATATTAAATTTAGTATAAATAATAGCCCTAAAGGTGTGTTAGATGTGGTCTTTTGTGCTTGGATTAATGAGAGTGCATTGACGGTTGAACAGAAAATTGAGTTAGCAAGGAGTGCAATTGAACGATATCCAAATGCTTGGGATGTTATTGCATCTAAATTGCCACATGGGACAAGTTCAATATGTTCAACATTGAATACACCTAAATACAGAAGAATAGATGAACCAGAAGAATTATACGTACATGAAGTAAATAAAACATATATTGAATATCTGAGAATGTGCATTGATAGAGCATACACGGGCGCTGACAGATGGATTAAAATACTTCAGCATGTAAAGTCTTATGATATAAATATTCAAAAAGAAGTATTTGAAAAATTAGTGTTTATTTGTAAAAAAATGAGTGACGAGGAAAAAATCAGGATAAAAAATGAAATAAGATATGAGATATTTAGACACAGATATTTTGAAGATGCAGATTGGAGTATGCCACAAGAAGTATTGAGTGAATATGAATGTGTAATGAATAAAATAGTTGTAGGTGAAAAGATTTATGACTATTTGTATATTTTTTCGCATGTATATGATTTTCCGTTGCTTAATCCTATTCCATATTCTAAAGAAGAAAACACAGAAATACATAATCAAAATTATATATTAAGAGAGGAAGAGATTAATGAAAGAATCAAGAAATTTAAGGAGAAAGGATATTCAATAGATAGATTAATTCAATTGGCTGTGAAGGAAAAATATGACGTAGTAGGCGAAGTTCTGGCACAGTTTTATTGTGATGGGTTGTTTGATGAGAAAGTATTTTGCTCTTTAATGGAAAATGATAAAGAAGGAAAATATGTTTATGACTATGTAAGCTATCTATATAGAAAAGGAATTGTAGATTTAAGCGAGGTTATAGAAAAGGTTAAAAGTATATCTGATAATAAAAATCTTCTAACAAACTTGATTTCATTAGAACTTGTAGAGAATTATGAAAATGCTCTTATTGTAAAGGAAAATGAAGATATCAAGAAGATGTATTGGAGCAGAAATGGACGATTAAGGATATCAGATAAAGCGGAGCATGGAGTGTTTATATGGGCGATAAATGAGTGTAAAAAATATGGTTCATTCAATACATATTTAGAATTACTGTATGATATAAAAGATAAAATTTCTGTTCAAGAATTATATAAAGCTACACTTGAAATATCTGATATAAAAAGCGATGTTGCTAGTTCTATGACTGATTATTATCTTAAAGAAATATTTAATATTCTACAACAAACTTTTATAGATGATGATGAAAAATGTGCAGAATTAGCGACATTAGAGTGGATGTGCAGAAATGTGCTTGAATGGGAATATATGAAATGTATGCAAAAGATTATGAAGGATGATCCGACCTTCTATGCATTATTAGTTAGTATTATATATAAGGCGGATGACAATGAAAATATTGACGAAGAAAAGAGAAAATTGGCCAATAAGGTTTATTCGGGTTTTGATAAAGCAAAGTTTTGCCCAACAGAAAAGGAAGGGGAAGTCATATATGAAAATCTGAAAAAGTGGATAGAGAAGTTTAAAGAGCTACTGATTAACCAGAAGCAAGAAAGACTATTCGGGAATTTGGTTGGACGTTTATTGGCATATTCACCAATTGGGGAGGATGGCTATAGTCCGTGTGAAGCTGTGCGTATGGTTATAGAAGAATATTACACAGATTCGTTAAAAACCGCCTATGTGGTAGCAGAAGAAAACAAACGTGGAGTTCATACGGTTGATGCTGGTAAATCTGAGCTAATATTACATCAAAGATATCAAAAGAATGCGGAAGCCTTACAAGAACGCTATCCTTATACTGCAGATATATATTTTGCAATTAGTGATAATTATAAACGCGAAGCTGAATATGAAAGAAAGCGTGCAGAAGATGAATGGTAGGAAAAAATATGTAGGTGAATTGTATAGCTTTTATAGAAAAAATAGACCTATTGGAAAGGGAGGTAATGGGGCTGTGTATGAAGTGGAACTTCTATCCGATAATGGATTGGGGGTTCCTATGGTGGCTAAATTTTTTGAGTATGAAGGCACAGATAAGGAAAAAAGATATAAGAGATTTAAGAACGAGATAATTGCTTTAAATGAGTTGAAGGATATTGATGGCATAATGCAGGTACTTGATAAGAAATGTCCTCAAGATATACCTCGAACTATGGATGAAGCATGGTATCTGATGCCTAAAGCGAAACCATATAAGCTTACGCACTCCCCTAATATATATATATCAAGATAGTAGATATGCTTCAGTTGGCACGAATTATACAATGCATCCACGAGAGGAATGGAGCGCATCGAGATATTAAGCCGGAAAATCTATTGATATTAGATGATCGATTAGTTCTTTCTGATTTTGGATTGTATTGGGGAATAGAGGAGGAACGACTTACAGAATTTAATGAGCGAATAGGACCATACAAAATAATGCCACCTGAATTAGAGAATGTGCAAACAGATTTGGATTTAGATTTTAGACCTTCGGATGTATATTTATTTGCTAAGGTATTATGGATGACATTGAAGGGGGATAATATTGGTTTTAGAGGACAATATCAACGAGGAGATGTTCAGATTTTTCTAAATAAAGAGGTTTTTGGCGATGTAATTACATTAGAGCCAATACATAAATTAATAGAGCAGGCTACTTTTGAAGATATGAACAAAAGAATATCAATTCACCAATGTATTGATTATTTGGAATTGCAACGCAATTTATTGGACGAGAGGGAACGAGAACTACTTTCCAATGAGTTAGTTAGTCGATTGCTTTATGATGAACATAGTAAAATGATTATTGAACGTACCAAGCCGGATGAGTTGATATATGAAGATAAAGGGACTATTTTTAGTATGTTAAGAGGTGTCATTCCAATATCCAAAATCATGGTCAAATCACTTAATGATGAGCAAAAGGCAAAGCAGGTTCAGCTGACAGATTTTCAGGTTGGCTCAGGTGGCATATGCAAGATGCTTTATTTTAATAATGGAATTAAAGTCAAAGAATATATAATGGAAATAAATAAAATGATTTATTCTAATTTAAATTTAGATATTGTACTTGAGTTAAATGATATTGATTCAGTTGATAAAGAATATGTTGCATATTCGGAAACTGTGCGAGGATTTGGAAATATGTATCCCAAGATATATTTTTCTTCGGATGAAAAGATTATTATAACAAAAGTAAAATAAAAAAGATGGAGTATATCATTGTTTAAAATATGAAGAATTTCAAATCATATTGCATTTTATATGTCAGCTTTTTATAATTAACCTATGGCAACAGTTTGCAACAACCATTCAGTAGGTCGAAATAATCATTGTAATTTATATAAAATATGCCCTATATCTCTCTATTCCTTCAAATTGCCCATATACGGAACCTGGTTGCCTGAATGGAGTTTACTCTGTAACCTACAGAAAAAATGGCATCCAGATTGTAGTAATTGGTAGGAATAGTCTCTGTTTTATCCTGCATTGCTCTGTGTTGAGTGGTTGTTGCAATTTTTGCAACAACCACTTCCTCATCCAGCTCATCGGTTTCAAAAATCTTTGCTAAATGGCGTCTGATGCCAGACTTGTCAATACCAAACAATTCAGCCATGGCTTTTTGTGACAGTCATATCGTTTCATCTTTTATCAAAGCACTGACAGTTACGGTGTCATCTTCGAATATTTCTTTTATTTTATTATGCCACATATACATAATAAATTATCCCATAATGCTTTTGTAAAACGAACAATGATTATAAACCAAGAAAATATAAGGGGATTTCGTTATAAAAGTAATGGCATCCCATATATTCTATGTAGTCTAATGTATCACGATAGCGTTCGTCCAAAAACCAATCGTTAAATATATAAATGAATTCAACATCAAAATGCAAAGGGTTGAAAAGCTTTTGATATTCTAGCTTTTTGAAATGACAACCAGGAAGTTTTTCGTCAACAGAACCAGCACAATTTTGAAATTTTTTCTCAATTATGTAGACTATATTGTTTGCAAAATTAATAAAAGCTTCGTCAGGTCTCCACTCTTTGGAGTTATAATCATAATAATTAATTCCTCGTGGATTAAGGAAATATGTATATAATTTTTTTTGTGGAACAGACATACCGATTTGCTGTGTGCCGCGATAAACAGTATGATTAATAACATCATAACCAGCATTACACAATGCATCATCTAAAGATGTGGTTTGTTCGAAGTGTAGTCCGTTTTGATTTGTGCGAGCTCCACCACCATGGATATTAGGGTTTCTTGGCATAAGCTATACCTCCTTAAAAAATTCGCTGATCTCAACACCAAGTGCATTTGCAATCTGGTTAAGCACCGAGATAGAAAGACTCTTATCACAGCCGGCGGCCTCGATTTTTGATAGATAGCTGATGCTGATTTTTGCTCGCTCTGCAAGTTGTACTTGTGTTAATTTGGCTTGTTCTCTGTAATGTTTTATATTTGCACCGATAACGCGATATAGGTCTGTATCGTTTTTGAAATGCATACCAGTACCTCTTTCACTATTTGTGAATATTATCGCATGAAATACAGTTTAAACAAATTCACTTATAGTGAAAGAAAATTGCTATGGATTTTCCAGAAAAATTGAGTTACAATAAATAAATCAAAATAAAAGAAGGAGGTATGTCTTATAAGTTTACAACCAAATAATTTTAGGCTTGAACCAACAACAGTCTGGTCCTTTCCGGACAGAGGAAGTTGGGCAACGCATTCAGGAAAGTATAGAGGTAATTGGTCTCCGTATGTACCAAGAAATCTGATACTTAGTTATTCAAAGCCGGGAGACTGGATCTTAGATCAATTTATGGGTAGTGGAACAACCTTAGTTGAGGCAAAGCTACTCAATCGTCATGCGGTAGGTGTTGACATCAATCCGCAATCCGTTTCAATATCTGAAACAAATTTACAATTCCAATATGAATCCAATTCAAAAATATTTACACGAAATGGGAATGCCACAGATTTGCATTTTATCAAAGATAGTCGAATTGACTTTATCTGTACGCATCCACCATATGCAAATATCATTAAATACAGTAAAGGGATAGAAGGGGATATCTCATTGCTTGCTGTTGATGATTTTTTGTCTGAAATGAAAAAGGTAGCAGAGGAATCATTTCGAGTTCTGAAAAAAGGCAAAATGTGTGCTGTTATGATTGGGGATGTAAGAAAATATGGAAAAGTAATTCCTTTAGGATTTCGTATGATGGAATGCTTTTTGCAGGCTGGATTTATGAATAAAGAGATTATTATTAAAGAGCAGCATAATTGTTGTTCCACTGAGTATTGGGAGACAAAAATAATAATTTTTTACTTCTGGCACACGAGTACATATTTGTTTTTCAGAAGTAAGGCAATTCACAAAGAGTGAAAGTTTTGGTTGTTATTTTGTATGTTTGCAAGTATAATGGATATGTAGAAGGTTGCCCGTTATGGACATAGAGAAGAGGAATCAAAATGAGTAATTCAAGTATCGCTCCTTTTGTGAAATGGGCTGGCGGTAAGCGTCAGTTAATTCCACAAATAAAGGAAAGAATGCCTGAAAAGTACAATGATTATTATGAGCCATTTGTAGGTGGCGGTGCAGTTGCATTTGAATTGCTGCCTACAAATGCTCTGATAAATGATATCAACAAGGCGTTAATAAATGCGTATAAGCAGATATGTAATGCACCGGAAGCATTTTTAAAGGCTGTAAATAAGCTTGATAAAGAAATGTGGGAAGATGGCAAGAAATACTATTATTCTCTGCGGGAGTATTACAATGATAAGCTGATGAAAGCAGAATATGATGTGGAGTTGGCTGCGTTGTTTGTATTTATCAATAAGCATTGTTTTAATGGTTTGTACCGGGTAAATGGTAAAGGATTATTTAATGTTCCGTATAACAATAGTCGCAGGGCTTCTGTTGATGAAAGTGCTATTATGGAGATTTCGAAATATCTTCAGGGGGTAACTATCATCGATGGAGATTTCGAAGAAGCGTGCAAGGATGCAAAGAAGGGTGATTTTGTATTTATAGACAGCCCATATGCTCCACTGAATCCTACTTCTTTTGAGTCATACACAAAAGAAGGATTTGATATAGAAAGTCACAAGCGATTAGCAAATCTTTTCGTTGAATTGACAGCCAGAGGTTGCTACTGTATGCTCACAAACCATAATACGGACTTGATAAATGAGTTATATGGTAATAAGGGCTACAGAATAGATGTGGTAAGCGTAAAGCGTATGATTAATTCAGATGCATCGAATAGAGTTGGTGAAGAAGTGATTATATGCAATTATTAAGGAGATAAAGCAATGGGATATTTTGATGAACAACAAAGAATAGTTGATTATGTCACTCGCGATGGTATGATAATAGAATTAACACAAAATAAGGATAATCTGAAAAGTAATTATCAGGTATTAGAGACTTATGCAGATTCTTCTCAATTGGCAATAAAATATCCTGGATATAAGACAACTAGAGCTAAATGTGATTATTGTGTATATTTAGTAGACGAAGATGGTGAACATCCTATTTCTCATGTTGAGATTATGACTGATCTATATAATAAAACTACTATGCAAAATTATAAGCATATGAAACAGTATATTGAGGATGTTGCGACAATAGGTCGTGATATTAATATAGATATATCTTTACTCTCGGCATTTGAATATGGTTTTTCATTTGAAGTGTTGACCGATTTGATGTTTTATATTGCAATTCAAGAAGATATCAATTATCCAGAGGAACGTTTCCAAGGAAGAAAAATGTGTTTTTATAGGTATCTTGAAGCAATATACTGTAAAGTACATACTAATCATCAAATAGAAGAAGCGATAAATAAAGCTGTTGCGTATGGATATATACCTAGAAATTGGAATGATGTAGGAGAATTGTATAATATCGTTTCAAGAATAAAACGTTAATTATAGAGAGGCGAAATATATATGAATCAAGTTTGGGGTTCAAAGGTGCCATTATATTTCGAGACAGAAGAATCACAGTTGGTATTAGGTGATTCTTTTAAAATTCTAATAAAGATGAAACCGGAATCTGTTGATATGATATTTGCGGATCCACCCTACTTTTTGAGTAATGACGGCATTACCTGTCAGGGTGGTAAGATGGTTTCGGTAAATAAAGGCTCATGGGATAAGCTTTCAGAAAGTGGAACCAGCGTCGAAGAGAAACATAAGTTTAACAGAAAGTGGATTAGGTTATGTAAGAAAGTACTCAAGCCGAATGGCACAATATGGATATCAGGAACATTACACAATATTTATTCGATTGGTATGGCATTGGAGCAAGAAGGCTTCAAGATAATAAACAACATAACATGGCAGAAAACAAATCCACCACCAAACTTAGCATGTCGATGCTTCACACATTCTACGGAAACCATTT
>PPYF01028921.1_pt1 | contig 10177 bp, 10 predicted proteins | sample 1559871 | NCBI WGS metagenome assembly PPYF01 (sample SAMN08240021, study PRJNA423297) | Human gut metagenome, whole genome shotgun sequencing project.
CTGAGCTTACCGCGGATACGGCGCGTTGCGCCTAAATCCGCGGCTAACCGGATTTTACCCGCCATGCGGCGGGTAATCATCGATGAATAGGGCTATATTGTATCTTATGATGTTTTACCGGACAACAATATTTTTTTCTGTTGCATACGAGATAGGAAGTCCGCGGAGCGCTCCGCGGGTTCCCGTCTATTGTCTCCCGGCCACTATTCATACGATTCGAATAGTTACGTGCCCCGTTACGCTGTTAAAAATATTTAAATCCCGTTATGATTTACTTACGGAAAAGAAATAACGCGTAAATTTGCCATGAAGTCCGTGCGGAGCCCGACAGCGGGTACGCGGCGGGCATCAGACATATAAAGCGTTTATCGACGCTCTTTCTTGGCTATACAGAACTTAGCAACTTCACAATCAATGTCAGGACAGAAGCAACGGTAGGCGCCTTTCGGGTATGATATATCCATGCTGTGAGGCTTGTGTCCCGCAGTATGTCGTCATCATACAGCGTGAGGCTCCGCGTTGCTCGTTCTACATTGATGGGCAATGCTAAGGCCTTGTATAGCGGAACGGGCAACAGATACAGACTCTCACGCTTTTTTTATATCATAACCCTATTCCAAAGGCCTTGTCACGGAGAGTCTGCCACGGCCGAAACGCAAACCAATCATGAAAAAATTATTTTTCCTGACGGCCCTTATCGGCCTGAGCCTGACGTGCGCCGCACAGTCGATGGATGACGACAGCCACGGCACTGCCGTAACCATGAGCGCCGAGTACGGCTTCCTGCCCAAGATGGACGGCGTAAGAGGCACCAACCACGCATTCGCCATCACCGCAGGCGCCAACTACTACTTCATGCATCCCGACCGCGGCGTCTTCGCCGGCGCACGCATCGGCTACAGCACGGCTTCCTTCAACAATCACGCCTATCTCGGCCCGGGCGACTATGCTTTCTTCAAGAGCGAAACACACTTCATCACTCTCCCCCTCAATGTGGGCTATACTTTTGCTACAGCCAACGGGAAACTTGGCGTCAGCCCGGTGGCCGGCATCGACGTGAACTTCTGCGTCGCCGGCAAGAACAAGGTAAAAGGCGGCGGTGATGAAATAGAAAGCAAGATAAAGAAGAAGGTGGCCTTCGACGGACGCTTCGGCCTTCAGCTACGCATCTACGGCTTCAATGTAGGTGCCTCCTACGTGCTGCCCATAGGCGACAATCAGAAGGCATACTTCGGCGAGGACGGGTATTTCGCAGTCAACATAGGATTCGGTTTCTAAGTAAGTCGCCACTATATCGTAAAGAAACTCCGCAGCGTGATATGGCGTTGCGGAGTTTTTATTTGAGGATTCAGAGAGGATTATTCCCAGCTGAATTTGCGCACTTTATAAAGCACATTTATTTCATCTTCACCATATTCTTCAAAATATACAGTCATCATGTCATCATCCAGATAGGTGACATGAAGTACCTCTTTGTAATTGTCATCTACATCTGTAAGTATAAGACGATTATTGTTATATTTCCAAGTGATGTTCCAGCGGTCTTCTAATGAACCGTTAGAGGTCTCGAAACCGTAGCCTTTGCCGTTTGCATCAAATTTATAGCCCCACTGACCGGATTCCGACTCCCATTTGCCGACGAGTTCACTTTTGCCGCCGGACACGTCGTCGTCATCGTTGCTGCATGCAGCAAGACCGATGCTCAGAGTCATGGCTACGAGCAGCCACGACATGTACTTAAAAAATTTCATTGTTTAGATGTGTTTTGATTGTTCATATTTCGGTCGTGAGCCTCGCCTGCACGGCCGGTGATACGGTCTGGCGATTATTCCCAGCTGAATTTACGCACTTTATACAATACGTCAGTGTCGTCTTCATCATCCTCCCAGTAAAACATCATAATGTCATCATCCATATAGGTGACGTGGAGAACCTCTATGTCATTGTCAACTACCTCAGTAAATATAAGACGATTATTATTGTATTTCCAAGTGATGTTCCAGCGATCGTAGACCTTGCCATAGTCACCCTCGAAGCCATAGCCCTTGCCGTTTGAATCGAGTTTGTAGCCCCAGCCACCGTCCTCCGACTCCCATTTGCCGACGAGTTCACTTTTGCCGCCGGACACGTCGTCGTCATCGTCATCGCTGCTGCAGGCAGTCAGGCCGATGCTCAGAGTCATGGCTACGAGCAGCCACGACATGTACTTAAAAATTTTCATTGTGTAGATGTGTTTTGATTGTTCATCTTTCGGTCGTGAGCCTCGCCTGCACGGCCGGTGATACGGTTTGGTGAAAAAGCGTGGGAGGCTGTCGCAGTCACCCGCCCAGCCACTGAAACCGAAATAAACAATCAAAACAGATGTACGCGACGCATACGCCAAAGAAAGCACACTGCGCCACAAGAGCACATATGCCATTCCCTTAAGGCGGATGCCATCGCCACGATTCCGGACATTGATTGTGAAGTTGCTAAGTTCTGTATAGCCTGGAAACGAGCGCTGAAATACGCTTTTTATTTTGATACAAAATTAGTCCTTATTTCGGAATTTAAAACATATTGAAGCAATATTTAACCAATATTAACCTTATGGGTGGCTTATAGAGGGGGCGGATTTGTCCGACTGGTCGGACGAGTCGGACAGGTCGGACGTTCCACGCCTCCTCTTACCTATAAACTATCAACTATAAACTCTCTAATAAACTATCAACTATACACTCTCAAGCCAGGAGGCGGTGAGGGGGTCGAGCTCGTGCAGGGGGTGCATGACGAAGGGGCGGAGGCGGGCGCGGGGATGGGGCAGGGTGAGGTCGGGGGTGGAGAGGCAGAGACGGTCGACGGCGATAAGGTCGATGTCGACGGGACGGTCGCAGTAGGCGCCGTCGGCATCGCGGTGGGGGGCGCCTCCGCCTACTCGGCGCTCAATGGAGAGGAGACGGCGTAGGATGTCGTGGGGCTCGCAGAGCGCGTCGGTTTCGAGCATCACGTCGAGGTTCAGGAAGCGGTTGGGCGACTCATAGCCCCAGGGCTCGGACTCGACGGGGCCGGAGCAGCTAATACGTGCGCCGGGCCACTCTGAAGCAATCAAGGCGACCGCCTGCCCTATGAGGGCCCGGCGGTCGCCTTGATTGGAGCCTATGTTGATGTGGATGCGCATCAGAGATTGCGCGCCACTTCCACTTCCTCGAAGCTTTCGATGATGTCGCCGACCTTGACGTCGTTGAAGCCGGCGATGGAGAGGCCGCAGTCGTAGCCGGCGGCCACTTCCTTGACGTCGTCCTTGAAGCGCTTGAGCGAGCCGAAGGTGCCGGTGTAGCGCACGATGCCCTCGCGGATGACGCGGGCCTTGGCTGTGCGCTTGATCTTGCCCTCGCGCACCATTGCGCCGGCGATGGTGCCGACCTTGCTGATGTGGTAGGTCTCGAGCACCTCGGCGGTGCCGGTGATTTCTTCCTTGAGCTCGGGTGCGAGCATGCCCTGCATGGCGTCCTTGACTTCTTCTATGGCGTCGTAGATGACGGAGTAGAGGCGTATCTGCACTCCGTCGCGCTCGGCCACACGGCGTGCGGCCTGTGAGGGACGCACCTGGAAGCCGATGATGACGGCGTCCGAGGCGGCGGCCAGGGTGACATCGCTCTCGGAAATCTCGCCGACGGCCTTGTGGAGCACGTTGACCTGAATCTCCTCGGTGGAGAGCTTGATGAGCGAGTCGCTGAGTGCCTCGATGGAACCGTCGACGTCGCCCTTGACGATGATGTTGAGCTCCTGGAAGTTGCCGATGGCGCGTCGGCGGCCGATGTCCTCAAGGGTGAGAATCTTGGTGGTGCGGATGCCCTGTTCGCGCTGGAGCTGCTCGCGCTTGGTGGCGATCTCGCGTGCTTCCTGCTCCGTCTCCATGACGTTGAAAGTGTCGCCGGCAGTGGGGGCGCCGTTCAGGCCCAAAATGAGGGCGGGAGTGGCGGGACCGGCTTCGCGGATGCGCTGGTTGCGCTCGTTGAACATAGCCTTGATCTTGCCGAAGTGGTTGCCGGCGAGCACGATGTCGCCTACGCGCAGTGTGCCGTTCTGCACCAGCACGTTGGCTACGTAGCCGCGGCCCTTGTCGAGCGACGACTCGATGATGGCGCCGGTGGCGCGGCGGTTTGGATTGGCCTTGAGATCGAGCATCTCGGCCTCGAGGAGCACTTTCTCCATGAGCTCGTCCACTCCGATGCCTTTCTTTGCGGAGATGTCCTGCGACTGGTACTTGCCGCCCCATTCCTCCACGAGGTAGTTCATTGCGGCCAGCTCCTCCTTGATTTTGTCGGGGTTGGCGTGCGGCTTATCTATCTTGTTGATGGCGAATACGATGGGCACACCTGCGGCCGAGGCGTGGTTGATGGCCTCGACGGTCTGAGGCATGACGCTGTCGTCGGCGGCGACGATGATGATACAGATGTCGGTCACCTTGGCGCCGCGGGCACGCATGGCGGTGAAGGCCTCGTGGCCCGGGGTGTCGAGGAAGGTGATGTGACGTCCGTCGGGCAGCTTGACGCTGTACGAGCCGATGTGCTGCGTGATGCCGCCGGCCTCGCCCGCGATGACGTTGGCTTTACGGATATAGTCGAGCAGCGAGGTTTTGCCGTGGTCGACGTGGCCCATGACGGTGACGATGGGGGGACGTGCCTCCAGCTCGTCCTCGGAGTCTTCTTCCTGATGTATGGCGTTGGCTACCTCGGTGGAGACGTATTCGGTGGTGAAGCCGAATTCTTCGGCCACGATGTTGATGGTCTCGGCGTCGAGGCGCTGGTTGATGCTCACCATCACGCCGATGTTCATGCAGGTGGCGATGACCTGGTTGATGGGCACGTCCATCATGATGGCGAGGTCGTTGGCGGTCACGAATTCGGTGAGCTTCAGTGTGCGGCTTTCGGCCTCCTCGGCCAGATGGGCCTGCTCTGCACGGGCGGCGTTGGCGTCGCGCTTCTCCTTACGCCACTTGGCGCCCTTCTTGAGGCCCTTGTCCTTGCTGGTGAGGCGTGCGAGGGTCTCTTTTACCTGCTTCGATACGTCCTCCTCGCTTACCTCGGGCACCACAGGTGCGGCCTGGCGCTTCTTGCCGCCCTGATTGCGTGGCGGACGCTGGTTCTGCGAGTTCTGGCCCTGGTTGCCTCCGCCCTGTCCGCGGCGCTGGCGGTCGCCCTCGCTGGCGGCCTGACGGCCGGCCTTCTCGATGTCGACTTTCTGTCCGCCGGAGATGCGGCTGCGCTTGCGGCGCGACTCGCCGCCGGCGTTCTCGCCGTTCTGTCCCTTGCGCTCGTTGCGGCGTTCTTCCTTGCTTTTCTTTTTGGGACGTGTATTGGCATTGATGGCGGCGAGGTCGATTTTACCAACCACCACGGGACCCTGCACGCGCGGGGCTGTGCCGAGCGTGAACACTTCGGGCTCGGCCGGTGCGGCAGGAGCCGCGGGGGCCTCAGATGCCTCAGGCGCGGGTGCGGGTTTCTCCTCCTGCTTTTCAGGGGCGGATGCACCGGGGTGCATCCCTGCAGCTGCCGGCTTCTCGGGCTCGGCGGGCTTGCTCTCCTGCTTCTTTTCGGGTGCGGGGGCGGCCGCGGGTGTCTCCTTCCGGACGGCCGCAGGCTTCTCTTCCTCCTTTACGGGTGCGGGTGCGGGCGTTTCTGCCTTGACGGGTTTCTCGGGTTCGGCGGGTTTGTCCTCCTGCTTCTTTTCGGGGGCAGGGGCAGGTGCGGCCGCGGGTGTTTCTTCCTTGGCGGGTGCTTCTTCCTTGGCGGGCTTGACTACTACGGGGTTGCCCTTGGCGTCGAGCTCGATTTTGCCGAGAATGCGGGGCTTCTGCGCCATGTCGGAGGGCGTGAGGGCCAGTTCGGGCGCGGCAGGGCGCGCGGCTTCGGCTTTCTGCTCGCGGGCTGCGGCGCGCGACTGCATCCGGTCGTTGGTCTGCTGATCGGAACGAGTCTTTATTTCTCTGTCGGGTTGGAAGTGGTGGGTCAGCATCTCGGCCACTGATTCCTCAACGCGTGTGTTGGGGCTTTCGGGGACGTCGATGTTGTTTTTGCGCAGGAACTCGAAGATGTTGGGCAGGCCCACGTTGAGTTCCTTTGCGAGGTTGCTTATCTTTTGTTTCGCCATATATTGTTTTAAATACTCGTTCTGTTTTGTTGTTAATCAGTGGCCGGACATGCAGCCGGGTGCGCAGGAACTGCGGCTCAGTCCTCGAACTCGGCGCGGAGCACGGCGAGGATGTTGTCGACGGTCTCCTCCTCGAGGTCGGCCTTCTCGATAATCATCTCGCGGGGAGCGTTGAGTACGCTCTTGGCCGTGACGAAGCCCTCGTTCTTGAGCGCCTCGATGATCCACTCGTCGATTTCGTCCTTGAAGTCGTCGAGGTAGATGTCCTCCTCGTAGGTTTCCTCGGTGTCGCGGTAGACGTCGATGGTGTAGCCGGTGAGCATGGAGGCGAGCTTGATGTTGAGGCCGTTCTTGCCGATAGCCAGCGACACTTCCTCGGGGCGCAGGAACACCTCGGCTTTCTTCTCCTCCTCGTCGAGGCGTATGCTGCTGACCTTGGCGGGTGACAGCGCGCGCTGGATGAAGAGCGAGGGGTTGGCCGTGAAGTTGATGACGTCGATGTTCTCGTTGCGCAGCTCGCGCACGATGCCGTGGATGCGGCTGCCCTTGACGCCGACGCATGCGCCTACGGGGTCGATGCGGTCGTCGTAGCTCTCGACGGCGATCTTGGCGCGCTCGCCGGGGATGCGCGCCACGGCGCGGATGCTGATGAGGCCGTCGTGAATCTCGGGCACCTCAAGCTCGAAGAGGCGGCGCAGGAACTGCTCGTTGGTACGGCTGACGGTGATCTTGGGATTGTTGTTCTTGTTGTCGACGTTGGCGATGACGGCACGTACGGTCTCTCCCTTGCGGAAGAAGTCGCCGGGGATGCTCTCGCTCTTGGGGAGCAGGAGCTCGTTCTTCTCGTCGTCGAGCAGGAGGGTCTCGCGGCTCCATGTCTGGTAGACCTCGCCGCTTACGAGCTCGCCCTCGAGGTCCTTGAACTTCTCGTAGACGGCCTCGTGCTGGAGGTCGAGAATCTTGCTCTGGAGGGTCTGGCGCAGATTGAGGATGGCGCGGCGGCCGAACTTCTCGAACACTATCTCCTTGGTGTGTTCCTCACCCACCTCGGCGTCGGGGTCGTTGTCTTCGCGGGCGTCGCTGAGTGCTATCTCGAGGTTGGGGTTCTGCACCTCGCCGTCGGGCACCACGGTGAGATTCTGGAAAATCTGGACGTCGCCCTTGTCGGGGTTGAGAATCACGTCAAGATTCTCGTCGGTGCCGAACATCTTGGCCAGCACATTGCGGAACGATTCCTCCAGCACGCTGATCATGGTGGTCTTGTCGATGTTCTTCAGTTCCTTGAACTCGGCGAACTGCTCTACCATATTGGGGGTTGCCTCTTTCTTTGCCATAGTATTGTCGGTTAGAATTTTATTTCGTAAACGCAGTATTTCACATCGGCCAGGGGGAGCGTCAGCTCCTCGGCGCGGACCACGGGGCGCTTGGCTCCGGGCTCTTTCACCTTCACCTCGTGTTCCAGCGTGATGGACGTGGTGTCGTCGCTGACGCCGCGGAGCACGGCGTGGAGCTTGCGGCCGTCGCGGGTGAGCACCTCTACGGGGTTGCCGATGTTCTTCAGAAACTGTCCGCGCACGCGCATCGGCGCCGTAAGGCCTGCCGAGCCGACTTCCAGCTCGTAGTCCTCGACATCGCGGTCGAACTCCTGCTCTATGCGTCGTGTGATGGCGGCGCATGTGTCGATGTCGACGCCTTCGGGCGAATCAATCTCCACCACGATCTCGTTGGCAGGGCTTACACGAAGGTCCACAAGGAAAAGGTCGGTGCCCTCGATGGCCTTCATGACTGTGTCGGTAAGTTTCTGACTGTCTATCATTATAGGTTATGGTTAAAAAACAGGAGGAAGCGCTGCGCCCCCTCCTTCACTCTGAAGTCTGTGCAAAGTTAGCGATTTTTTGCGTATTAATATAATACGGGCGCACTATTGTAGGTAGCACGCCCGCATTATTAATATTATTTAGTGTTTTTTAACGTCTGTTTATCACAGCACCTTGGCTACGGCTGCGTTGAGTTTGGCGGGGTCGATGACGCGCTCGCGGATGACGCCCTCGCCGTCGATGACGAAGGCTACGGGCAGCGCGCCGACATTATACTTCATGAGCACGTCGGTGCCGTCGACGGGCGAGTTCCACACCGTAATCCAGGGCAGGTTGTCGGCTTTCTGCTTCCACTCCACCTCGTCGGCGTCAAAGGCTATCTGGTATATTTCCAGGCCGTTGGCGGCATATTTGCCGCGCAGGTCGGCGAGCACGACGTTGTAGGCCGGCGACGACTCGAGGTCGTAGCTCGTGAAGCTGAGCACCACGGGATGGCCCTTGCCGGCGATGGCGGCGAGGCTCTGCTCATGGCCCTTGTTGTCGTAGCGCACGATGTCGATAAGGCCGCTTTCCTGCACCTGCATGCTGAGCCCCCCGGCCTGGGGGTTATACAGCTGACGGGCCTTGAGGAAGATGGCCGTGAGCCACTGCGTGCGGGCGTCGTCAGGGCGGTTGTCGGTGAAGCGCTGGGCCACGGCGCCGACGATGCTGAGGTCGCGGCGCTTGCTCAGGTCGTAGAGCGAGCGTCCGCCTATGTTCTTGTTGATTATGTAGTAGGCGGCGATGCAGGTGCTGTCGTGGATGGCTATGTCGTTGAGCTTACTCTTCAGGATGCTGTCGGTGAGCGCGCCCTGAGGGCCGCGGGCAGCCACGCTCTCGGCGATGAGGCGGTCGATGGCCACAATCTTGTCGGCGGCGGGAGTGCCCGTAAGTGTGTACTCGGTGCCGAAGCCGGCGGTGTCGGTGGCGACGGTGAGGGCGTCGATGCTGTCGACGGGGAAGTAGATGCATCGGCCGTCGAGATTGAGGCGGTACACATCGGCGATGGCGGCGGGAGCCTCGGCGCGGTAGCTGAAGGCGCCGTCGCGGCCTATGCTGACGCTGTCGATGGCATACCAGTTGCCGGCGTTGAAGGCTTCGATAGCCATGCGGCGACCCTCACCGTCCTTGACGGTACCTTCCACACTCCATCCGTGGTTGCCGGACGTGCAGGCGGCGAGCACTGCGAGAGCCGGGATAACAAGTCGTTTCATCAGTCCTCCAGTTTGTCGAATTCGGCGGCAATGGCGTCGGCTATGTGACGCATGTCGGCCTCGGGCAGGGTCATCTTGCCTTTGGCGAAGTTCATGTCGTTCTCCTCGTTGATGGGAATGAGGTGGATGTGGGCGTGGGGCACCTCAAGGCCTATCACGGTCATGCCCACGCGCTTGCAGGGCATGGCTGCGCCTACGGCGCGGGCCACCTTACGGGCGAAAACGTGCAGCGCGGCGGTCTCCTCGTCGGTGAGGTCGAAGATGTAGCTGACCTCGCGGCGCGGAATCACGAGCACATGGCCCGGAGCCACGGGATTGATGTCGAGGAAAGCGAAGTGACGGTCGTCGGCCGCTACCTTGTAGCTGGGAATCTCGCCGGCGGCTATGCGTGAGAAAATCGTTGCCATCAGAAGGATATTTCTTTGATTTCAAATTTCATAAGGCCGCTGGGCACGCGTATCTCCACGATGTCGCCAACCTTGTGGCCGAGGAGGCCCTTGGCGATGGGTGTGGAGGTGGCGATTTTCTTCTCGCGGAGGTTGGCCTCGCTGTCGGCCACGATGGTGTACTCCATCTCCTGGCCGTTGGCGACGTTCTTGATTTTCACGCGGTTGAGAATCTTCACCTCGTTGGTGTTGAGCTTGCTTTCGTCGAGGATGCGTGCGTTTGCCAGCAGGTCCTTGAGCTGGGAGATCTTCATCTCCAGCATGCCCTGTGCCTCCTTGGCGGCGTCGTACTCGGCGTTCTCGCTGAGGTCGCCTTTGTCGCGTGCCTCGGCAATGGCCGCGATTATCTCGGGGCGTTTCACATTCTCGAGAAACGCGATTTCGTCCATTTTTTTCTGATAACCTTCCTTGGTCATGTAAGTGATAGCCATGGGAATAGAATTATTTGTGGTTTAGAGGCTGTTTAAAAACAGATGTTAACGCAGGGGCGGTCAATCTCCGAGCGATTTTTGTCGTCTGATGAGGGAGT
>PPYF01223523.1_pt1 | contig 10177 bp, 10 predicted proteins | sample 1559871 | NCBI WGS metagenome assembly PPYF01 (sample SAMN08240021, study PRJNA423297) | Human gut metagenome, whole genome shotgun sequencing project.
TGTCGACGATGGCGTCGTTCATCTGCCAAATCGTCTCCCACGGGCGGTCGGTGAACTTCAGCACGTTCTCATGCCCGAAGTGGATGTCGCTGGTAAACCAGATCATATTTATGTCTCCTTTTATCGCTAAAAAACGTTCTCCTTCGAGGTCAGGAGACGTTTTATGAGCGACATGAGGTGCATATCCCTCATGTTTCATACTCCAATCTGCCGGATTTGCCCAACTAAAAGTTTACGCCCACGCGCGAACAGGATTTGATTTTTGAAATATGGACGAATTGCTCGTCAGGAGGGTAAAATGGTGCCGACGGCAGCCCAAGTTGTAGAGAGCTGGGCAGAGCCGTTGCTTAATGAAGTTGGGTCATCGTCCTAGCGACGGTGGCCTTTCTTTTTGGGCTTCGAGCCCTGCTTGAGTGCCTTGGAAAGGCCGACAAGGGCCGTGAGGAGCGAGACCATAGCGGTCAGGATCTTCACGAGCTCGGTGAAATCGGTCATGGGCATCACCTCCCATCAAATGGAGGGCTCTGCCCGGCACGAGGGCTGCCGCCAGCAAGGACGATTCTATCAGAGCGGCTGACTCCCGCCGATCAATTCATACTCCTCACCCTCGCCGAATTGCGAGCATGAAAGAATCGGCACTGGATGGCAGCGCGCTAGGGCACCGACGATAGGCTTTCCAAAACTAGCGAGGCGTGTCTCCGCGTGAGAAATCACCGCGATCGACAACGCGATCGTCCATCTGTCGCGACACGGCGCTACCGCTGTGCGCCTGGCCGGCGGCGCGAACACGGTCGTCGCCGGCATCGACAACGTCGCCGGAATAGCGGTTGCGAATCTCCCTTGCGTAGCCGCGACGCGCAAGAAGCTCATCGCGAACCGACGGATCTTCGAGCAGATCTTCATCGCACTTCGGTGCGATGAACTTAGGGAAGAGATTGTAGGCGACGCCCTTGCTCGCCTTTGCCTGCTCGACCCACGCCGAATACGCTTTTTTAAGCCGTTGGATGTAGATCTCACAGCGCTTCTCGTATGGAAGGGCTCGCTCGGCTTCAAGCACGTTATTTTTGAAGGCCGCCTCAAGTTGCTTGACCGCAAACCGACCGTCAAGACGGGTCAGGTTGAAAGTGCACTTCGGGTTGCCGGCCTCTTTGATATCAAGATCTGTCGCATAGACACGATTGTTCTTGATGAAAATGTCTACGCCCCATGAGGCAAGTAATTTTTTGAACTGCTCCATATTCTTCGGGTGGTAGTCGTTGATTGCAATATGGATCAGCTCGCGCAGATTGTTTTTATAACTGTACTCTCCGCGATCGACAATCTCCTTTTCAATATCGCGCGGCTGGCGATCGCGAATCTTCGAATTCTTCTTTCCCTTTTCGAGCTGGGCGAGATTCCAGTCCTTATCGAGTTCGCGGACCCATGAGGCGCGTTCGTACTTTCCATGCCGCCCGCCCGTCTCGCAACGCTTGCCGGTTAACAAATCGGTACGGTTGATCGCCATGTGCACTGCGTAGCGTTTTCCCGCCTTATCGCTTTCTTCGTGCAGCGCGAGAATCACTTGTTGATGCGGATAGTACTTCGCAAGCCATTGCTCCGCGTAGGCCAAACATGCATCGGGGGTCATCTTGCCCCCGTTGCATGAGCATTCTTCCGGAAGGAACGCGAGGATCTGATGAAGCAGGATTACGTTTTTGGCTCCGGCTCTCGACGGTTTGTCGTGATGGAAAACCTTTCTGGTTCTATCCATTTTCGAAAACCAGCGATCGCTGTATTCGATGTTCCAGCCGCCACGCGCAAGCGCATCTTTTCCGTTGATGTATTTACGGACGTTCTTTGCGTAACGGTCGCTCGAAACGCTTTTCTGTTTGATAACCGTCATTTCACATCACCACCGACGAAATAGCGCTTCTCGAGCTCGTCGATGAAACGGTCCAGCTTACGCCCAACTTGATAGACCTTCTCAAGTGTTCGGAAAACCGCCTTCTCGTTATACGCCGGAAGACCTTGTGCATTTACGAAGTACATGAGCTGATTAAGGTTTGTTCCTTCCTTTAAAAGCTCGTGATAAATCTTGTCGATCGACGCCCGATCGAGATCGATTTTCTCAACATTCCCTTTGAGTAGTACGCGACGAGCATACGAACTGACAGTCATATCGAGGGAATCAGCATTGCTTTCAATTATCTTTTTTTCTTCCGGCGAGACCCGGACGTGAATGTCATCGGTTCGGGATTTTTGATCAGCGATTTCCGCAAGACCAAAATCGATATCGAGATCGTCGGTATTGCACAAAGTGAAGCGTATGAGTTCCGCCTCACTCATCTCATGTCGCTTTGCGATTGCAGTGATGACTTTCTTCTCTTCATCGGAAAGAGACGCCTTGATGGTGTGTGGGCGGAGCCTGCTCATGATTCCTCCGGAAAACGAATCAGTGATCGGAGAGGCCTCCGATCAAAACCTGCTATGCGATTCGCTTTCCTTGATGAGGAACGGCTGGCGTCGTTCCAAAAATGAAGAATCGTCGCCGCGATTCTTCATCGCGAAGTTTCAACTTCACGATAACCTTATCGCCGCAGCAGGCGATAAGCAAGGTCTGTGGCGTGGTGTTTTTGGGGTCCGAATGGGCCCACAAAAATGCCACCCACAGTCATCTTGCAATCACCGGTACGGCGATTGGGCGGAACGCAGTGTAGACATGGAATGAGAGGCCTCATTCCAAGCGAGGTGCCTCGCGTTGTCGAAGCGAAAGTGAAGACCGTGAGCGGAAGCGAATTTTTAACGCGAAGGATGCTGAGTGTTGAAAGTTCGCTGTAGCGAGAGCGGAGCGGTAATGCGAATGCGAGGGATGCCGAGTGTTTGCATTACCGCGCAGCGGACTCCGGGCGAGGGCTGGAGCAAGTTGATGGAAGACCTTACCGATTTGCGGAAGTTTTTGCCCGAAGCATCCGGCACCGCCGGATTCTTTTGGAACAGCCTCTCGTTTGATTGCTTTCCTATCGTTTGCTCCCAGACTGGGCGTCTAAAAAAGGCGGCCGAACCGGCCGCCCACAAATAAATAATCATTTACCGAATGTAAGAGGAGAGGAACGATGCACATTACTCCCAGTGACCGGCGACGTCGACAACCCAATGTTGTCCCGTAGCCTGCTGTTCATAATGTCCCTGGTCCTCAGAGGTGGTATACGAATCATTGATTGCAGAACCGCCGTTAGGATGCTGTGCATCGCCAAAAGTAGCGTGAGCGTGAGCGTCCATTTCGGCTGCAGATCCAAATGCTGCGTGGCATGCACTGCAGATCCAACGTTCATGGCGCGTATAAACCACATTCGGCACCCAGACCTGGCTGTAATCTGTCTCCCAGTGGCCCTGCTCGGCAACCCACTTCTTCTGGCTACCGCCGTTGGAAGAGGAGTTATTGCTGCCAGAAGTCTGAGAATTACCGGAATTCTGCTTGGACTGGGAGGAATCGTCCTTGTTGTCCGACTTTGAGGAATCGGAAGACTTGTTATCCTCCTTCTTGGAATCATCGGACTTCTGGTCCTTGTCGTCGGATTCTTTCTTCTCCTCGGTCTTGGCTCCAGAGGCCTGCGTCGCCTTTTCTTCGCTTGGCTTCTTTTTGTCTTTATTCTTTACCGCTGTGGCAGCCCTTTCCGTAGAGCCGCTTCCTTGCTTTGCAACGCTGGCACATCCAAGTTGAGGTGCCGAAAGGCACACCAGAAGCGCAACGATAATAGCATTTGTTCTCACACCGATCTCCCTGTCCATGAAACCGGGCGTTGGACACTAGCCGGTATCCAACGCCCGGTTCGCTTTTACATCTGCTCGCGGCGCTTCTTTTGATTGAGAAAGACGCCGGCTGCCACGAGGACGGTACCGCCGATGACGAACGTCTCGCCGATGAGTCCCGCGCTGTCACCGGTCTGGGCGAGGCTGCCGGGCTGGGCGGTATCCTTGCCGGCGAGGTGCTTTGGGGTGTATGCCGCCTGTTGCTTTGCGGTCTGCTGCTTTGCGACCTCCTCTGCCTCCTGTCGTGCGATCTCATCGGAAAGCTTCTGCTCCGCTGCGATGTGGTCGGACTTCGCCAACTCGTAGGCGGCGAGTGCCGCATCGTAGCCGGGCTGGAGCCCGTCCAGCGCAGCCTGCTTCTCGTCCAGGATGGCCTTGGCGGGCGCGACCTTGGCACGTGCCTCGACTGCTGCGGCGAAAAGCGCGTTGAGGGCGTCATCCGCGTTTGCGTCATGGCCGGAAGCGATCGCCGCGCCGGCGTCGATGGAGTTCAGCTTCGACAGCTTGGCGTCTGCCTGTGCCTTTGCCTGCTCGGCGGCGGAGACTAGGGACTCGGCGGCGATGGTATCCGCCTTCGCGGCATCGAGCGCGGCCTTGGTGTCATTGACGCCCTTTACTGCATCCTGCTCGCGCTGCTGTGCCTCTGCGAGCTTCGCGGCCAGGCCGGTGAGGATGTCGAGGTTCGACCGTGCGTCCTCGAGATCGGTCTGGGAGCCGGTAAGCTTGTCGGCGGCAACGCCGGCGTCGGCCCTTGCGGCATCGACGGCGCGCTGGGCATCCGCGAGGGCGCTCGCGGTGCCGTCCGCCTTTTGCTCGGCGGCGGCGAGGACGGTCGCCTTCTCGGCCTGATCGGCTGCCGCCGCGTCGTGGACGCTCTTTGCTGTATCGAGCGCCTTCTTGGCGTCGGCGACGTCCTGGAAGAACTTCGCGAGGTCGGCGTTCGCATCGTCCACGCCCTGCTGCTTGGCAGCGGTGTCCGCCTTGGCGGAATCCAACTTGGACTGTGCGGCCGTTGCGGCTGCGTTGGCGGCATCAAAGGCGACCTGCTTCTGCTGGACGGTCGACTTTGCCGTATCGACTGCCGCGTTGGCGGCATCGAGGTCCGATTTCGCCGCATCAAGCTCGGTCTGGGCATCCGTGACGCCCTGCTGCTTGGCGGCGACATCAGCCTTGGCGGCATCGACGGCACGCTGGGCATCGGCAACGTCCTGCTTCGCGGCATCGATACCTGCCTGTGCGGAATCCGCTGCGACCTGCTTCTGCTGGACGGTTGCGGCGGCGCTGGCGGCTGCCTGCTGCTTGGCTGCGAGATCGGCCTTGGCTGCGTCGAGTGCGCTCTTGGCGTTCTTGAGACCGTTGATATAGGAGGTCAGCTTCTGCTCGTACTCGTCGACGGACATGGGGTTCATGTTCCAACCGGAGCCGGACCAGCCGGAGATCTCTGCGGTGTAGCACTGCGTCTGAAGCCCGGACATGGTGCCCTTGGTGCAGGTTGCCATTCCCATAACGGCGAGTTCGGGATTGATGATGTTCATGTAATGGCCGACGGTGCCGCTACTGCCGTTCTCCCAGTGGCAGTTGTCTGCAATCCAATGGTTGATTGCATTCCGTAATTCCATGCCAGGTTTTCGGCAAAATCATATTGACGGGCATGATCGAGCACGGTGTCGCTGTAGTTGGCATCTGCGATCGCACCGGCGATGAGCTTGTAGGTGACATGGAGCTCGGACAGGCCGACCGACTTGCGGTAGTCGTTGACGGACTTCATCCACTTGATCGCATTGAGCATATTGTCAAGAGACGTGGCGTCCTTGGAGTTGCCGACTTCGGTCTTTCCGGCATATTTGGCGTTCAGGATGATGTTGACTGCGTCATCGGCACCCATGGCACGGAAGAAGCCGATGGCTCCCTGCTTGAGTTGCGCGTCGGCGGAATCGAGTTTCGCCTGTGCCTCGTCGACCTTCTGCTGCGCGGCGGTCACGGCGGCGTTTGCGGTATCCTTTGCAGTCTTGGCGTTCGCGAGCTCTACGTCGGCGGTTGCCTTGGCGGACTCGGCGTCCCTGACAGCCTGCTTCGCGGCGTCCAGCTTGGCAACGGCGTCGGCATTCGCCTGCTTGGCCGCATCGAGGTCGGCGTTCGCGGCATCGAGTGCGGACTGGGCGGCGTTCACGCCGGATTCGGCATCGGCCGCGGTCTGCTGCTTCGCGGAGAGGGACGCCTGGGCATCATTCAACTCGGTCTGCGCCGTTGCTGCAGCGGACTGCGCCTGCTCGAGCTCGGACTCGCACTGGGACTGCACAGCTCGAGCGGCGGCGAGGGCTGCCTCCGCGTCCGCGACCTTCTGTTTTGCCGCATCGTACTCCGGGCCGCTGGCGCCTGCCTCCGCTGCGGCGAGGTCGGCTTTCGCCTTCTCGTAGGCGGCGCTGGCGGCTGCGGCCTTCGCATCCGCCGCGTCCTTGTTCTGCTGGGCTGCAGTAAGGACGGCATCGGCGGAATCCTTTGCAGACTGGGCCGCAACCAGCTTGGACTGGGCATCGGCAAGCGTCGCGTTGGCGTTGGCGAGATTGGCCTGTGCCCTGTCCACGGCAGCCTGGGCGTCGCGCACGGCCTGCTCGGCGGCACTGATTGCCTCCGGGGTGGCGCTTACGGCATCGGCCTTGGCTTTATCGAGGGCATCCTTGGCATCCTGGGCCGCCTTGAGGGCGGACTGGTACGCTTCGTCCTTCTCGGACGCATCCGCCTTGGCGTCTGCGAGACCCGCCTTCGCCTGCTCGAGGTCCTTGCCGGCGGCATCGGCGGCGTCCTTGCCCTCCGCGACCTGACGGGCATACTCGTCCATTGCCGCTCGGTCGGCTGCCGTGCCGGCGCTGACTGCCGAATCGTAGGATGCCTTGGCCTGGTCGCGGGCGGAAGCCGCCTCGTTGTAGGGACCGGCGGCCTCATCGTAGGATGCCTTGGCGGCGTCCTCCTTCGCCTTCGCCTCGTCGACTGCCTTCTGCAGGTCCGCGATGGTCTGTGCGGCGGATTTCGCGCCGGTACCGGATGCCGCGCCGGCATGGGCGGCGATCGGCGACATCACGGCGGGGTGCTGCGTGGTCCCGTCACCGGTCTGGGCGAATGCCGTGAACGGTGAGATGAAACTCGATCCGGTCATGGCGGCCATGGTCGCCGCGGTGACGGTCAGACGCGCGATCCCCTTCGGAGTGTGAATCTTTTTGTTTGGCAGTGCGGCGAAGTGATCGCCGCCGGCAGCGAAGTGCTTTCCCTGAGTCATTGCTATTCCATTCCTTTTCCGTGCCCTATCCGACTGGGCATCAGAGTGCTTTCCAATAGAGATAATTATGCGCCTTAACAGGGATTGTTGTATATAGTCCGTTGGCTTTTATACAACAATCCATGACTCTTTTTGTCATGGATATCTCGCCGCTACAACAATCCTTTGGTCTACGCTGCAAAGAACTAAGATCAGAGTCTGGTTACTCTCAAGTGCAATTTGCGAATCACATCGGCATGGACAGGTCTTACTACGCCTCGATAGAGGTTGGGCGAAGAAATGTCAGTCTTTCTAACCTCTCTAAAATTGCCAATGGATTCAACATATCAATTGCTGCACTTATGACTGGTGTCACTGATAAATCGGATTAGTCCATCATCAGCGAACGCAGTGAGCGTATCAATCGACGGCGTAGCCGGCGGCAAGGTCACGGCACGTGACCGCGCAGCGAGCTTTGCGAGCGAAGGGGACGGCATCGCCGTCCCTATTTCTTTATAGTATATTTCTCTATTAATTGGTCTCACCAAAATGGGTATAGCACAAGCTTCTGAACAGGCGTTTTTATCAAAAACTCAAAGCAGTCAAACCATCAAAATGGTGAAATTATTTACCCAAAAGAGGGAAGCACATCACCAAAATGGAACCGACTAACGGCTGTTGAAAACTTTTTATCCCCAAAATGGTGATTTCCTGTTTTCAGTGGAAAACTCGGTAAGTTAAATAATTTACTTACCAGATTTACAAACAAAAGCAGTTCTTAGCCCTAAAACCAGAACAGGTCAGAAGCAAAAATAACTCCTGACCTGCGATTTTCCTGGTGCCCCCGGGCGGATTCGAACCGTCGACACCCGCTTTAGGAGAGCGGTGCTCTATCCCCTGAGCTACGGAGGCATGTTGTACTAGTGTAGCAGATTTACTGCATCGCTATACGTCGCATGACTAGACTTCGAAGTTGCGGTGGAATAGTTCCTGTCCGAAGCATCTAGAGCCGTATTTAGGAACTATTTCACCGCAACTTATGAGAAGTTAGTTGCCTTTGTGGAAGAGGTTTTTGATAACGGAGGGGATGCTCTTGGCGCCCTTGGCCGTCACATCGATAAAGTCGGGCGAACGCACGAGTTTATCCTCGTCAACGTACTTACGGACCGCACGAAGCGTCTCTTTGTCGTCGCGCGTGGAAAACGTAAAGTGACCGTTGTCCTTGGTGAAGATGGCAAAACGCGTAATCTTCTTGGTGCCGCGCAAAACCTCGGCGGCAATATAGTCGACCTCGTCCCACGGGATTTGAATATAATCCTCGGGATTGCGCTCGTTATAGTACTCGAACGCCTTATTGCCCACCATCACGTTACCGTGGCTGGTAAGCCCCATCAGGCAGGTTGCCGGCGTTGCCAGATCGACCGTGCTGTTCTGAGATTGCGCCATACGCGCCTCGCCCTCCAATAAAAACAATCGGACCGCATCCAGTGTACCCACCGTGTGCGGTCCGTTTCAATGGCTCAAAAGCCCTTACCTAGCAACTCTCGGTCTTAAGCCGAAGCGTGCTTACATGAAGCCGCAGAAGCGACCGATGATGCCGACGGCGAAGAGAGCCAGGATGATGACGATCGGGCTAACCTTCTTCTTGAGGAGCTTGCAGACCAGCAGGGTCAGGCACACGGCGGCAAGGCCGGGGATGAGCTGATCGAGGTTACCCTGGAGCGTGGTGACCTTCATCTGATCAAGGGCGGTAGCACCGACGGAGTTGTACATCGTCAGCGCTTCCTTGATACCCTCGGAACCGGAGGGCAGGCTAGCCCAGTCGATAAAGGCGCCAGCAGACTGCTTGACCGTGGAGACGATCGGGGTGAAGGAAATGGACACCCAGCGCTCGACCAGGGCGCCGATGATGAACATACCCAGGATGGAAGCGCCCTCGGTGACCTTGCCCATCAGACCGCCGGAGAGGTCCTTGGCGATAGAGGAGCCGACCTTGTAGCCAAACTCCTGTGTGTACCACAGGAAAGCGTAACGGATGATGTTCCACGCGAAGAAGAACAGCAACGGACCGACGATGCTGCCGGACATGGCCAGGGAAGCGCCCAGAGCGCCCAGAATCGGGCGAAGGGTGAACCAGAAGACGGGGTCACCGACGCCGGCGAGCGGGCCCATCATACCGACCTTGACGCCCTGGATGGCGACGTCATCGATCGGAGCACCGTTGGCGCGCTCCTCCTCGAGGGCGAGGGTAACGCCAATGACGGGGGCGGAAACATAGGGGTGGGTGTTATAGAACTCCAGGTGGCGCTTAAGCGCGGCAATCTGGTCATCCTTGCTGGTGTAGAGCTTCTTGATCGCAGGGATCATTGCGAAGCACCAGCCGCCGTTCTGCATACGCTCGTAGTTCCACGAGCCCTGAAGGAACTGATGACGGAAGCAAACCTTCTTACGGTCAGCCTTGGTGAGCTGAATCTTGTTCTCTGCCATATGTATCACTCCCCTCCTACTCGTAATCGTTCAGAATGTCGCCGAGCGGGTCGCCGGAGCCACCGCCCGTGCCGCCACCCTGCTTGGCCAGATCCTTAAGGCCAAGGTAGATGAGGGCAAGGGAGATGCCGATGAGGCCAAGGGCGATCAGCGTGAGCTGAGGGATGGCAGCAAGGACAAAGCCGAGGATGAAGAACGGCCAGGTCTCCTTGGTGGCCATCATGTTGATGACCATGGCGTAACCGACGGAAGCGACCATGCCGCCGCCGACGGCCATGCCGCCGGACAGCCAGTCGGGCATAGCGTTAAGCGCGTTGGTAACAGCCTCGGCCGGGATAACGCACAGAAGTACTGCCGGGATGGCGATACGAAGGCCCTGCATGAGGATGGCAGCGTACTGCCAGCGCTCGATGCCGGAGAAGTCGCCCTTCTCGGCGCAACCGTCCATGGCGTGAGCGATAGCGGTAGCAATGGTACGGCAGATCATGGTCAGGAACAGACCAGCGACCGACAGCGGGACGGCGACGGCGATGGCCGCGGTAACGGCCTTGGCCGAATCAGTGGCGCCGCCGTTGAGGGCGAGCACCATGATGATCGAAGAAGCGACCGAGGCCAGAGCGGCGTCAGGCGCGACGGCGGCGCCGACGT
>PPYF01674048.1_pt1 | contig 10176 bp, 9 predicted proteins | sample 1559871 | NCBI WGS metagenome assembly PPYF01 (sample SAMN08240021, study PRJNA423297) | Human gut metagenome, whole genome shotgun sequencing project.
AGATATATACTTTATTCAATAACCGGCTCGTTGAGCCACAAAAAAACAGAGAAGACATGAATCTGGAAGACGTAAAGAAGCGCCCGCGCTTCAAGGACTGCGCGAGTGATGCGGATGTGTTCCGCATGATGGACCAGCTGGAGGAAGAGGCCGGCAAGGTACCTGTCCTTACGAAAGAGAACACCGACCTGAAGGCGAAGGTGAAGACCTACGAAGACAAGGCTGCAGCCGAAGACCTTGCCACCCGCAAGCAGCTGCTTGACGCAGCCGAGCAGGACGGCCGCATCGATGCAACCACCCGACCCATCTACGAAAACCTTTTGGCCAATGACCGTGAGAACGGCGAAAAGGCCCTGGCCCAACTGCCGGTGAAGCGCCGTGTGATGGAAGACCTGCACCTGGAACCGGACGGTGAAGAAAGCCCCTGGAACAGGCGTATGCGTGAAATCAAGGACAAACGTAAAAAGTGATTGAGATATGGCAATAATTGTAAGAAACACGAATTACAGCGGCGAGGTACTGGAACAGTTGCTGACGCTTGCCGCGACTAACAATGAGATTGTGGAAAAGGGGCTGATCATGGTGATTCCCGGTGTGGAGAAGAAAATCAGCCTGCCCCGCCTGAAGACGGGCAAGATGCTTCAGAAGCGCAAGGAGAACCCCGGTGTGGAGGATTCGAAAGGAAACTTCAACTACGATGAAAAGAGCCTTGACCCGGTGGACTTCATGGCCTTTACGGTGTTTAACCCCCGCACGTTTGAGAACATCTGGCGCAAATGGCAGCCGAAGGGCAACCTGGTGTTTTCGGAACTTCCGCCCGAAGCACAGAACGCCCTGCTTGCCGAACTGGCCAAGCAGGTGCAGTTTGAACTGGGCAACCATTATGTGAACGGCGAGTACGGCGATGACGATGACCACCTGTTCAACGGCATCCTGACCCAAATGGCCAAGGACACCGAGGTTATTGTGGTGGACAGTGCGGAATCGACCATGCTGGGCCGCCTGAAGGCTCTGCGCGTGAAGATTCCCGTAGCTATCCGCAACAACCCGGACCTTCGCATTCTGATGAGCGTGAACGACTTTGACAAGTATGACGACGAACTGACCCAGCGCGAGGCCAAGAATGCAAGCGAAACCGACGTGAATGCCCGCCGCTACAAGGGCATTACCATCGAGACCCTTGCCGCCTGGCCCGATGACCTGATTGTCTGCACCCTTTGTTCGCCCGATGCCGGCGGTAACCTGTTTGCGGCGGTGAACCTGCAGGACGACGAGGACGTGATTCAGATTGATAAAATCTCGAACGCCAGCGAACTGTACTTCTTCAAGATGCTGATGAAGGCCGATACGAACATCGCGTTCGGTGAGGAGGTGGTGGTGCTGGACAAACGTCCGAATCCGGTGTTCAAGCCCGCGGAGAAAAAGCTGTCTGCCGTTCCGACTGCGGTGACCATCAAGCCGGAAGGCGGCAGCCAGGATGTTGCCGTGACCGCCTCCGGCGAGTACAGCGTGAGCGCATCCCCTGCGGGCTTTACCGTGTCCCCGACGGATAACGGTATCCGTATCTCCGCCGCAGCCAATACGACGGGCAAGGACAAGAGCGGGGCTGTCACCCTGACGCTGGACTCCGACAAGGCCAGGACCGTGAAGATAACCGTCAGTCAGGCAAAACAGGAGGCGTAGGCATGGCAAAGTTGAAGTATCTGGTAATTCACTGTACGGCCACCCCGGAGGGGCGTGAGGTGTCATCTGCGGACATCCGCAAATGGCATACTTCTCCGGTGTGCCGGGGAGGAAGAGGCTGGAAGCAGGTGGGCTATACCGACCTGTTCCACCTGAACGGGGGTGTGGAACGTCTTGTAGACAACAACGAGGACGCCGAGGTGGACCCTTGGGAAGTGACCAACGGAGTCAAAGGTTACAACAGTTTGAGCCGTCATATCGTATATGCCGGGGGAGTGTCCGGGGACGGGAAGACCCCGAAAGACACCCGCACGGCTTGTCAGAAGAAGGCGCTGGAGAAGTATGTGAAGGATTTCCACCGCCGATTCCCGGATGTTCGCATTGTGGGCCATAACGAACTGGCGGCGAAAGCCTGCCCCAGCTTCGATGTACAGAAATGGCTGAAAGAAATAGGTATTAACCAATAAATCAAAAGACAGATGAAACGATTTCTATTATTTTTTGCACTGATGCTCGGATTCGTATCCGTGGCTTTTGCCCAGGATGGTGTGACCCCTGAGGCTGACTATGACGCGATGATTGCGACTTTTGCCGGTTTCGCCGGCGGCGTTGTCCTCCTTGTGGAGGGCATCAAGAAACTTTTTCCAAAAATGTCAGGCATCTGGACGCAGCTTGTGAGCTGGCTTACCGGCATTGCCGCCGCGATGCTGCTTTGGTGGCTTGACGCGGGCTTTGTGGCGGATGTGGAGTGGTATATCGCCCTTCTTTACGGTCTGGGTTCCTCCCTTGTGTCCAACGGCATTGCCGATACGGGTTTCATACAGTGGCTGATCGGCCTGTTCGCCAGAAAGGCGTCAGGCAAATAGCCGGTTGTCCGGCCTGGATGCGCTATGGATTTCAACGAGCTGCTGAACCTTGTCCTGGGCGGCGGTCTTGCCACCGCCCTGACGGCCCTGATAACCATCAGGCCTACTGTCAGGAAGGCGAACGCCACGGCCGAGACCGTGCGTATCGACAACGTGGACAAGGCCACGCGCATCCTGATAGAGAATATTGTCGAACCGTTAAAAGAAGAACTGAATGCAACAAGAAAGGACCTGCAGGCGAACAAACGCGAGATGGCACGGCTCAGGAAGGCTATTGACACGGCCAACAGTTGCCGCCATCATGACGATTGTCCTGTGCTTGGCGGGCTGCGCAAGCAGCAGGAAGAGCACGATGGCGGAGAAGATACAGACGGAAGCGGCAAGCGCCGACAGCGCGGGCGGAAGTCGGCGGGCGGGACTGGTGATGGCGGGGATACCGGCGAGTGCGGTGAAGCTGACGATACCGCCGGACAGCCTCCGTAAGCTTCCTGAAGGTGCCGTGTACCGTGGTAAGAGCGGGCAGGCGAATCTGACCGTAGGCAGTGACGGCAGCGGGAACATCGTGGCCGAAGCCTCGTGTGACAGTCTGCAGCAGCTGGTGCTATGGTATGAAGAAGAGCTGGCGCGCAACTATCAAACTGAAGAAATGATGAACAAGAATTTCATGTACGGCATCGGTGCCGTGAAATACAAGGACTTTGTGGTGGGCTATATCGAACCCGGTTCGTTTGATATGGGCGGGGTTAAACCTGAATCGACCAAGATAAACGCGGAACAGGTGCCGGGAACTCCTGTGCTGATTATTCCGCAGAGCAACGGTGGTATCGCCCCCACGTTCAATGTCATCCAGTTGAACTACGAGAATCTTCATAAACTGCTTGGGGGCTCCCTTCATTACAAGAAGGAGGATACGGAAAAGGAAACTCCTGTGGGCTGGACCGCTCCTACATCGGCCGTGCTGATGGACGGTCCGTGGGAACTCAGCCTGGTTTCCGGACAGAGTGTACTGATACCGAACGGTACGTTGCTTTCCAACCTGGGCGGCAAGCTGACGCTTACGGAAACGGCCAAGATAGAATGCACGCTTGAGGTGGCTATGCCGGCGGACGGTTCGCAGCCTTACGGTGTGTTCGATACGGAAGCAATACCGGATGAGTGGAAACAGTACAAGCTTCCGGCAGCGGAAGCAGCCGCGTCTGTACAGGCCAAAAGCAGAAAGAATTAAGGTATGGCGGACCGATTGGAACAACTGATAGAAATGGAATGTGCGGACGCGCTGCTTGACAGCGGCGTGTCCGTTCCTCTTAAAAAGTGGAAGCTGCCTTGGCTGAAACGTCCCGTGGAGATGCGTGTGACGATGAAGCGGCCGCGATTGCGGGGGCTGATATTGCTGACCAGGGAATACCTGAAGATGGGTGTCAAGCCCGACTGGCAGCCGAAGGACAAGGCGGAGGAACTGGCCTTTGTGGCGGAGCATGGTCAGGCAGTGAGCCGGCTGCTGGCCTATACGGTATGCCGGGGCTACGTGTCGTGGCATGGGGGTATCGGTCTGACGGCCTGGGTGCTGCGGAACTTCGTAGAGTGGCGCTATCTGACGGCCATGTTCCGGACATTTGAGCGGATGATAGGCACGAAGGATTTTATGCGTATTATCAGTTCGGCAGCGCGGGCGAACCCGATGAAGCCGAGACTGAGCCGGGCAAGGAAGGGGAGTTAAGAACCCGTTATGAGGGTTCCCATAGCCCTTTCGGCTTCGTGTGGCAGATAGCGACCGCGACCGGTTGGAGTGTGGACTACATCCTGGACGGTGTGAACTACCAGACGCTGGTTATGATGCTGGGCGACGCGCCCCGGTATGTGCGGCAAAAGCAAGGCAGCGGAAACCATGATTCCAGACCGGAGTCCAGCGCGGAAGATGAAGCGAATGATATTGTAGGATTTTTTCAAAGCAGACTGGAATGAGCAAACCTGTAGAAATTGAATTTTTAATGAAGGACAAACTCACGCCCGGCATGGACAAGGCCGAGCGTGAGGCGCTGGAACTGCGTAATACCGTCAGACTGCTGGAGGCTGAACTGGAAAGGCTGCGCCTTGCGACGCCCGACGCCAGCTGGGCGGCCTGCACAACAGCATCCAGCAGATAGCCCGTGAAATGCCCTCGCTGGCCATGGGACCTCAGATGTTCTTTATGGCCATCAGCAACAACCTGCCGATATTCACCGATGAGCTGGCCCGTGCCCGGAAGGAATACGACGAGCTGCAGAAGTCCGGCAAAAAAGGGATACCGGTATGGAAGCAGGTGCTTTCCTCCCTCTTTTCATGGCAGACAGCGTTCACCACCGGCATCATGCTGCTGGTGATGTACGGTGACGAGATCGTGGCGTGGACAAAAGACTTGTTCAGTGCCAGGAAAGGTGTGGACGAATTCAACATATCACTCAGGGAAATGACCGAGATAGAAAAGGACGGCCGCGCCCAGATGGTGCGTACCCGTTTCGAGCTCAAATCGGTCATCGACGAAATAAAGAATTTCACCGGCAGCAAGGAACAGGAAAAGGCCAAGGTGGAGGAACTGAACCGCAAGTACGGGGAAAGTTTCGGCTACTATCAGACACTTTCTGAATGGTACGATACTATCAGAAAGAAAAGTGAGGATTATGTGCAATCCCTGTTTCTCCAGATGAAGGTTCAGAGTTTAGTAAAAAAAGCATCAGAAGTCGATGATAAGATTGCAGAGACAGAGGCGAAGGATGAAAGCGAATTTGATACATGGTGGGGGTATGGCGGAAAGATTGACCGTTTCTTTTCTTCCGACCAGTCCTACAAACAGAATAATAATGGTCGCTGGAAAAAAAAGGAGGAACTGGAACGGCTGCAAAAAGAATACGACGGTTATATTGGTGCTGCTGAAAATCTTGCCAAAGAACGTATTGAACTTGATAAAAAGGCAGGAATAGGCGGCCACATCGACCCCGAACAGTCCGGTAAGAATGCGGAAGCGGAAGCCAAACAGCGGCTTGCCACAGAGCGCAGGTTAGCGCAGGAACTTGCCGCCCTGCAGGCAGAGAACCGGAAGGCAGAGATAGACCGCATGCAAGCCGGCACCGAAAAGAAACTGGCACAAATCGAATATGACTATAACGCGAGGAAAGAAGAAATTAACCGGCAGGAAGCCGCCTGGAAGCGGGAGAACAAGGAAGCCGGTCTGTCCACCGGAGATAACGGACTTACCCGGGAGCAACAGGATGAACTTGAAAAAGCCCGTGCCTCAAATGCCGAGTCCCGGAAAAAAGCGGAATCGGACGTGTACAGGGAAGAGGCGGAAGCCATGCGTGACTATTTGAAGGAATACGGGACATTCCAGCAGCAGAAACTGGCCATCGCTGAGGAATATGCCGAGAAAATCCGCAAGGCGCAGTCTCAGGGAGAAAGGCTGACTTTGGAGAAGCAGCGTGATTCGGCTGTGCATAAAGTGGATATGGAAGCCCTTTCCCAAAAGATAGACTGGGGGGCGGCATTCGGGGACTTGACCGGCCTGCTTGCAGACCAGATGAAGAACCTGCTTGGCGAGCTTAAACAGTATGTCAAGACGGATGAGTTCAAAAGTTCGGGAGCAGCAGACCAGCAGGTCGTCTACGATGCCATTGAACGTATTCAAAGCATGCTTCCCGGCGGAAACGGGACATTGGATTTTGCCCGGTTACAAACGCAGATGCACGCTTTGGGGGATGCCGTAACACGTGTGCAAAATGCGGAACTGCTACAGGAAGCGGCATTCAGCCGGTTGAAGGCGGCGCAGACCGATTACAACAAAGCGCTTGAGAACGGCAACCAGGCAGAAATAGAACGTACCGAAATCGCTCTTCAAATGGCCCAATCGTCCAGTGCTTCAGCTGACGAAGAGTACCAGAATGCCACTTCCGAAATGAAAACACTTGCCGGGGATGTGAAAATAGCCTCCCAGGACACGGTTGACGGATTGAACATGGTATCCGACGGATTGCACGGTTTTGCAAGCGGAACCTTACAGGGGTCATTTGAAGGAATCCAGAATATGCTTACCGGGCTGTCAAAACTGAATATTGGAGGCAAGGTCGGTGATGCCATCAGTCAGATGTCCGAGACCCTGTCAAGTGCCGGAGTCATCGGACAGATTATATCGGCCATTCTTTCCATACTGGATTTGCTGAAAGACGGTATTGGCCCGATTATCTCATCATTGATAGACACCATCTTCAATGCGATAACCGGAATGCTCGACAATATCCTCAGCGGGGACCTGTTCAAACAGATAGGCGGTTCCCTTGTGAATGGTATCGGAGGATTGCTGAATACGGTGTCTTTCGGAGGTTTCAACAAGCTGTTCGGCATTGGCGGAAATGCCAAGGAGGTACAGGCCGCAATAGACCGCCTTACGGACCGGAACGAGAAACTGCAGACTTCCATCGAAGACCTGACCGATACCATCAAGGCAAGCAAGGGGACTAAATCGGTGGAAGCTTACCGGGATGCGTACAAATACCAGAAGGAGACGAATGCGAACTATCTGCAGATAGCGCAGGAACAGGCACGCTACAGCGGCAGCCACCATTCCTGGAACTACTACTGGGGCGGATTCAGCCAGGCACAGATTGACAAACTGAGCGGGCAGATAGGCCGCCAGTGGGACGGGAACCTGTGGAGCCTGAGCCCGGAGGAGATGAAGGCACTACGCAGCAACGTGGATATGTGGACTCAAATCCAGAACACCGGCAAGGGCGGCTACGGCGGGCGACTGACCGAGAAGCTGGATGACTATATAGACCAGGCCGGCAAGTTGGAGGAGCTGACCGACCAGCTGTATGAGGGGCTGACCGGTATTTCATTCGACGGTATGTACAGCAGCTTCATCGACAACCTGATGAACATGAAGTACGGTGCCAAGGATGCGGCTGAGGACATTTCGGAATACTTCATGCGTGCGATGCTGAGCAATAAGATCGGCGAGCTGTACAACGATAAGCTGAAGAGCTGGTGGGAGAAGTTCGGCAAGGCGATGGAGGACAACGATCTGACCGAAGCGGAACGGAACTCGCTGACGGATGAGTACATGCAGTATGTGGAAGAAGCCATGAAGCTCCGTGACAAACTTGCCGCCGCCACGGGCTACGACAAAGTGCAGGAGGAAGGCACGGTGCAGACGGGCAACCCCGGCGCTTTCACCGCCATTACGCAGGAGCAGGGCACGAAGCTGGAGGGCATGTTCACCGGCGGTCTCCGGCATTGGGCAAGCATGGACAGCGGCATCGAGAACGTCGCGGAGAAGATGAGCGCGGCCGAAGGGTACCTGGCTAAAATAGAGGAGCACACCAGGCTGGGTACCGCCTGCCTGGGCGAGATAAAGGAAGATATACGTACGATAAAACGTGACGGTATAAAATTTAACTGATATGGCAGATATACTGAGCGGTCTGGTGCTGGTAAACGGCACGGACATCTGGACTGAATACGGTGTATTCCTGGTGGAAGACCGGCGCGGCGGCATGGAGAACCTGACGGCCATCCTGACCCCGAGCAAGGCCAAGAAGGACACGGCCGTGGATATACGGGAGGAGCACGGGGAGAAATACAGCGCCGTGCTCACCCCGAGGAACGAGGCGCGTGACGTGACGCTGAACTTCGCCCTGTTCAACCGGACAAAGGCGGGATGGATGAGACAGTACTTCGCCTTTGTGAACTTCCTGAAACAGGGGAAAGACGGCTGGCTGGACATCAGCCTCCCCCAGTTGGGGCTGCAGCTGCGGTTGAAATATGCGGACTGTACGAAGTTCACCCCGCTGACCTATCTGTGGAGGGAGGGAGTGCATGCGGGCAAGTTCAAGGTGAAGTTCCGTGAACCCGTACCGGTCATCTGACGGATTAAAAAGACATTCAAACGGCATTTAAACGATAACCGAACATGATTACGATATACGACAGGAAAGGAAACAGGCGGGCGGACATCGCCGCTGACGACAGCTCGACCCAGCGGAAGGAGGTGCAGGGTGACAACGTGCTGGCCCTCTCCTTCACGCACCATGCCCATATAGCCGTCGACGTGAACGACTACACGGACTTCATGGGTGAGCGTTACTGGCTGACGGAACGCTACACGCCGAAGCAGGTGAGTGAAGGCGAATGGCGCTATGACCTGAAACTGTACGGCATCGAGAGCCTCGTCAGGCGTTTCCTTGTACTGGAGACGACGGACGGCGATGCCGAACCGGTATTCACGCTGACAGCCACGCCGCGGGAGCATGTGGCGCTGGTGGTCAGTGCCGTCAATGCTGGCATGGGGGATGTCACCGACTGGAAGGTCGGGCAGGTTGACGGTACGGAACTCATCGTCATAGATTACGAGGGGATGTACTGCAACGAGGCACTGAAGGCGATTGCCGAAAAAGTGGGCGGCAAGGCCGAATGGTGGGTCGAGGGGCAGACGGTGAACGTCTGCCGCTGCGAGCACGGGGAAAGCATCACGCTGGGTTACGGCGGTGGGCTGGTTTCCCTGGAACGCGTCACGGGCAGCACGGCCGGGTTCTACACCCGCCTGTTCCCGATAGGCTCCTCGCGCAACATCGACCCGGAAAAGTACGGCAGCAGCCGCCTGATGCTTCCGGGCGGGAAGAAGTTTGTCGAGGTGGGCGTTGACGAGTACGGCATATTCGACCGCTACGAACGCGATGCCTTCAGCGGTATCTACCCCAGGCGTGTGGGTACGGTAAGCGGCGTACGCAGCAAGGAGGTGAAGGACAAGGACGGTGAACCCTATACGGTATATTATTTCAGTGACGCTTCCCTGGATTTCGACCCGAACAGTTATGAACTTCCCGGAGCGGTCAAGCGCGTATCGTTCCAGGACGGTGAGCTTGAAGGGCTCGGCAAGGATGACGGACACTATTTCGATGTCAATTTCGACAGCGATACCCGTGAGTTCGAGATTGTGACCATCTGGCCTTATGATGACGGCATGCAGCTTCCGGGTGACACGCTTGTCCCGAAGGTGGGCGACCGTTATATAATCTGGAATATCCGCATGCCCGACGAGTATTACCCGTCGGCCGAAAAGGAGTTCAGCGATGCCGTAGACAAGTACAACCGGGAACACTGGCAGGACATCGGCGTCTACAAGGCCCCGACTGACCATGTATGGGTTGAGGAGCACGGTGCGGAGCTGTTCATCGGACGGCGTGTAAGGCTGGAGAGCCGGAAGTATTTTCCGGATACCGGCTACCGTGACAGCCGTATCACGAAGATTACCCGGAATGTGAACCTGCCCTCGAAGATGGACCTGGAGATAAGCGACGCCCTGAGTCCCGGAACGCTCGAACAGATACGGGACGGCATAACCGGGGTGCAGAACTATATCCGTGATGTCGCATCGTCCCTTCCCGATATAATCAGGACCGGCGACCGTACCCTTCCGACGGACAACAACCTGTATTCTGCACGCCGCTGTCTGTATGACTTCTTTTCCCGGTTATATCCGGACACGGCATACGGTACGAAAACCTTCATGGACCCGGTAAGGTTCGGCGAGTTCGTAGACAGCTTGATTGCCGGCAAGGGTGCAGGGATATTCCCTGATGGCCGGGCACAGGTAGAACGG
>PPYF01031828.1_pt1 | contig 10174 bp, 9 predicted proteins | sample 1559871 | NCBI WGS metagenome assembly PPYF01 (sample SAMN08240021, study PRJNA423297) | Human gut metagenome, whole genome shotgun sequencing project.
CCAAGAAATAAAATTGCAGGAATCTGACTTTCATTTTCCGCAGGTAAAAGTCTGCCCTGCCGGATCACATCTGGAAGATAAAACTGCTCCTTCGTAATATGTTTTTCTTCCAGTTTCTTAAGATCCGCAATGATCTTTTGTTTTTCTGATACCTTTTTTCCTGAATTTCCAGGAACTACACAGACAGGAATCTTTAAGATCCTTACTTCTCCTTGACATTCCATCCTTGCATCAAGATTCAACAGATAGTCTTTTTTGACATTCTTCGAAAACACATTGCCTTCTTCATCGATGACTGTAGGATCATCACTCTGCCATTGTACCGCAATATTTTCCCCAGGTATCTTTACTGGCATTTCAAGATTTCGTTCCACTTCATTTAATGATTTATTTTTCGCCACAAGATGTTTCCTTAAATAAACTTCTCCTCTGTCAAATGCCTGCGTAATCTGGGCTTTTGTATATCCTTTTGGATGAATCTCCAAGGTGTAAATATCATCATCGCTTTTTGTTTTAATACGAATCTGTTGCTCTGTAACTTCGCCGCCCGTTTCATCTCTCGTAATCAGAATTCTACGGTCCTGACTGAAATAAAAGATTATGGTCAGAAAAAGAACGATAAGAAAAATAATAGTCGCCACGCTTATGATCTTCACCTGTTCATACAGACTCTTCCTTACTTTCTCATCTAATTGTTTCTTTGTTCCTATGAAACAGGATCCTATCTCTGCTTTTCTTTTTTCTTTGAGTTCTTCTGGAAGTTTTTCCACGATCTTATTAATCCATTGAAACTTAAATTTCAATCTCAGTCACCCTCTCTGCCCATATATCTGCGATCCACAGACATAAAAGAGAAATCACTGCGACTAAAACTCCGGCAAAACTCTCATACAGTATGTCGAAATATCCAGGATTTGCAATCCTTACATAAATGAGAATAAAATATGGCATGACAGACATGATCTTTTTCTCCATTTGTTTTGCCGCGATCATCGTGTGAATCTCTTCTTTTGTCTGTATTGCCTGACTTAAATGTTCTATCGTATTTTCCGTGATCTCAATCAGATTCCCACCACTTTTTTTCGCAATTGATATGACCTGTGCAAACTGATAAAATTCTTCCAGACCTACATGTTCCGCCATATCAAAGAGCAGATTATCCACAGGTTCGTTCATTTTGAGCTTGTTTATCAACAATTGCAGTTCTTTTGCCAACAAACTGTGTTCTTCATACATCTCCAGATCATTTTTTGCTGTTTTCAATGCATTTTCAATAGAGTATCCTGCAGATAAACTATTTCCAATAGAAATCATCATTTCACGGAATTCCTTTCGCAGCTTTTCCTTCTCCCGATGCACCTTATGAATTCTTTGTTGTTTCATAAAAACAAACAAATATGGAATCAAAAGAATCGCAAATGCAATTCGGTCAATAAACAGCCATGCGATCATCACGATATAGCAAATTCCCTTAACCAACTCTTGCTTCTCATATTTCCACAGGCTGATCTCTTGCTTTAAAAGATTCCATAAGTTTCTGATATGCTTCATACTGACCATACTCCTTTAACTTCTTCTGATCACATAATTCTGATCTCATTGTAAGTTCATCATCTTCATTCATCTCAAACAACGGATGTAATGCTACCTGACTCGCCGCCATACCAGTAATCTCTGAAATCTCCATCAGTTTTCGACTTCCGTCAAAGCTTCTTCCAAGATGAATGATCACATCGATTGCAGATGCCATCTGCCCACGGATCGCCTCTACTGGCATATCGACTCCCATCAAGACCATCGTTTCGATTCGCTTAAGCATATCTTTACAGCTGTTCGCATGTCCTGTCGAGATGCTTCCATCGTGGCCTGTATTCATTGCATTTAACATAGACAAGGCTTCTTCGCCTCGCACTTCTCCGACGATGATCCGGTCTGGCCGTGAACGTAATGCCGCTTTGATCAGTTCTTTCATATCGACCTGATTTTCCCCCGCTGCATTCGCATTCCTCATCTCTAACCGGACCAGATTATCAATCCCATTAAGTTTCAATTCTGCGGAATCCTCAATTGTTATGATCCTCTCATCTTTCGGGATACAATTTGACATTCCATTGAGCAACGTCGTCTTTCCACTGCCTGTTCCCCCCGAGATAAAAATGTTATAGCGCGCCCTTACAAGAATCTTCAAAAACTTCGCAATTTCTTCCGAAAATGCTTCCCGTTCACAAAGCCATGCTAATGTCATCGGTTCCTTTGCAAACTTTCGGATCGTCATCGTTGCCCCATCGATTGATATTGGCGGCAAAATGATATTTACTCTCGAACCATCGTTAAGTCTCGCATCCACAATTGGATTTCGTTCATTTACCATACGGTTCGCTCCTGATGCAACCTGCTGAATTACCTGATATAATTTTTCATTATCCGAAAAATGCCCAGGATATCGGTGCAGTTTTCCTTGCCGCTCAATAAAAATATTTTTATAGCCATTGATCATGATCTCCGTCACAGAATCATCTTCTAACAGATCTTGCAGAATATCCAATCTTCGAAGAGCATAAAAAACTTCCTGATTCAAGCGAATCTTGTCAGACAAAAGCAACGGATATTCTTCTGATATTTTCATGATCTCTTCCTGAATCACACCTTTTAAATGTTCGTCAGAAATCTCCTGTGAAAAATTCAATTTCTCCATTACTCTTTGTTTCAGCAATTCCTTCAAGGCCACTGCCCCCTTCCTCCTTTGTTCTTCCAGCTCTCAAGCATCACTTCTTCCCAGTTTGTCAATTTCCATACTCCATGTTTTCTCATCTGTTTTTGAAACTTCTTATATTCCATACACCCCAGATCTTGCCGCATAAGAGGAAGAAAAATCCGGTCAAACAACCCAAAGAACTTAAGATCTGGCGGTGATGCGATGCCAATATCAAAAATAATACAAATTTCTGTTTCTCTTAATTTCTCAAAAAACCACTCATAATCCTGCATAGATAATTCTCGATAATCCAGATAACATGAAGCTCCCGCAAATCCTACACAACCATCAAACTTCTTCTGATGTTCCATAAAATATAGCACAATATCTTCTTTGTGTTCTTTGATATAAAACAACAAAAGGTCATCTGTCTCATCTTCTTCAAAGTGTCCATATGGTTGCATTCCAAAATAAATCCACCCATTCGAAGCTGCCATATTCCTTGCAAATGCCGATATCTCCAGTCTTGAAATCGGAGAATATACTCCCAAAATCCGTTCATTTTCAATCTGAGGACTTACATTCAGGCAATGATAGATTCCCGCTGCGATCTCTTTTGCACTCTGGCAATACATCCCACCCATAGATTCATTTGCTCCAATTCGGCAAACCGGAAAATCTCCATGATAATCCGTCTCTTCTGCCAGTACCAGGCATTCAAAATCTCCCTCTTGTTCCTGTTTAAAAAACATCTCCTCATCCGACGTAAATGATGCCGTCATCGGGAAATCTTTCTGGTGATTTAAGTATTCCATCAGCCGTTTTCCATACTGATGATCTTTGTGATAAATACCGATTGAAATATCCTTCATAGTCCACCTCCTAACAGGCAGATCATGTACGCTGCAAGGATCCCAAATGAAAAATGTATCATTCCATCTTTCATAAGATCCCCATTCTCTGTCTCGTACATCAATAATCTCTTGTTATCCTTACATTGTGTTACATATTGAAATAAGCGAAATAATCGCAGATGGAAGTTCTTCCTCTTCCATAAAAAGATCACGGCATAAATACCGTTACATATAAATGACAAAATCAGAAACCGTCCCATTGAGCTTATTCGGGATCTTGAAATCTCTGTAATCATAAATTGCTGCCATGATCAAAAATAATAGAATCCATATCTTCATCTTTCCTCCTTCCTTTATGTTCCATTATTTTACATCTATTTACAGTATTTGTCTAGTATTTTTTCTATTATTTTACAGAAATACAAAATCCAGTATTTTACTAGCGCACTTTACATCACATTATTACTGCAATAAAAACACCGCTGCCGCATACAACACAATAATTCCTGGAAGCCCCAACAGTGCACCTGTTCCAATGGACAAGATATTAAGATTGACTGGTACTGTGATTCCTTTCCGCATACAAACAATGCTGATTCCATATACGATCATCGCACAAAAAGCTCCCCGCAGCAAAAGCACTAGCAAATATGCCGGTTTCTTTACAATTCCGATCATCAGACAGATCATACATCCCGCTGCCACTATGTAAAAGATCATTTCATTTTGTCCCATAAAAAAATCCCTCCTTATGTAATCTTATGTTACATAAGGAGAGATATTCGTTTCTTATATGCTCCTAAGCTTTTATGAAAATAAATTAGACAGCCAGCTGAAAATAGACTGGAAGAAAGCTGCGATCTTATCAAAGATTCCCTGACTTCCTCCAAGCTTATCATATAAATCTTTTGCTTGAGATTTTAACTGAGACACATTCAGATCAAGTCCTGAAATCTTATCCATCAGACTCTGTATCTTCGCTCGGTCTGCATCAGAAAGATTGATATTTAAATCTTTTGCAGACTCTTCAATCGCCTGTTTGATCTCAGATGGAGATGACAGATTATCTTTTGCAACTTTCTGTTTGACATCTGCGATCAGTTTCTCTGCATCGTCAGAACCGATATTTTCCGCAACTTCTCCCGTTGTGATCAACTCGTCTGTCGCTGCATCTTTGCTCTTTTCTGGAATCTTCTTTCCCGTCATTTCTTCGTAGGCTTTCATAACGCCAACCAATGCTGCTGTTCCAGAAATCTTAAATGGACCAGCTACTTTTACATCGGCATTCTTGATCCCTGCTGTGATCAGAGCATTTCGATACATTCCAGATGTGCAGTAAGAGATATTCTGTGTTGTGACATTCACTCCATTTCCATCATCTTTCTGTTCTACAGTCACAGAAGATAATGCTCTTGTTCCGATCACTCTGCTTGATAGATAGCTGTCCAAATATTCATGTTCATCTTTATTTGTTACAGTAATAACTTTATAGTCGCTATTATCATCTAAATCCAGAAGTTCTAACACTTTCTTTTTCTGGGAAGCTGTTAAGTCAGCTCCAAGTGCCAGATATTTCTGATCAACGCTGTCTGCTTTGACAGTTACAGATGATAATGCCATTGCGACACAAAGTCCTGCTGCAAGGAATTTTCCAATAAACTTTCTCATAAATCCTTTTCCTCCTGCTTGTTAATTTCTTTCATCATAGCAAAAACATAACATCTGATCTTCCTGTGCATGGATCGTTCCACTTAGATGATTTCCTTTGGCACTGGTAAGTTTCCATGCATTTTCCTGCATCCTCTGTGCAAGTTCTTCCATCACTTCTTCATCAAGTTCCGCTGCTGTCAGTCTTACAACTCCAGACATTTCATTATCTTGTTTGAGTTGCATTTTGATACGGATCTCATCACCTTTCTGCACGTTTCCAAGATAAATAATCTGTGAATCCAGCCTTCCCGTCAAAACCTGTTCTCCATTTTTCTCGATCACAGTATTTTCTACCTGGCTTCCATCAAAATGAATATACAACCGCCTTGTTTTTGTTGATCTGATCGTAAATGCCATGTTATCTGGTCGGGCGGATGTATTTTCAAATACATATTCTCCATCACCATTATCGGATGTGATCTTACAATCGTTTAATTGCGGCTTAGCTGTTTTGACCATATGAAACAACTCATCAACATCAAATGCACTCGTTGCCAGATCATTTTGTACATAAAATGGATTATAATCTTCATAATCCCAAGTTTGTACCAAGTCATCCATCGTATAGGCAAGTGCTGTTTGATAAGGATTTTTATAAACCGTGACATTTCCAACACTTTCTTTTAGTGAAAATTCGGTATATTTCGTATCATATGGACGGTAAATCTGATATTTCATAGACATCAGATTATTTGTAAATGGCGTTGCACCTTCATATAAATATTCATTTACACCCGTGTAGAATCCAAGCTGATCCATCATATCGACAACGTTTCCCTGTGCTGTGGAACCAAACAAGGTCATTCCATTTAAGGTATGCCAGATACTTTCATCAAGCATACGCCCACTGATCAATTCCATTCTTGTCTCTACATTTTTCTGATACTCTTTTTTTACTTCTGTGATAGCTTTGGTATCCTGAAAATAACTATCTGTATCGACGGTTCCATTTTCCTGAAATCCCATCACTGCCATCGCTGCGGTTTCTACTATAAATAAGAAACAGATCAATGTTGTAAATATTTTCTTCCTGAAAATCTTCTTCTGATATAATGCGAAACAAATCATATAAACTGCGATCGCTGCAACTGTTGCGTAAACCGTTTTCATTTCCAATTTCACTGTCGACGTTTTCATTGTGATTCCGATCAAAATACCGCATAGGATCACTGCAAAATAAATCCACAGTGAAACTTTTCTTTTGCCTCTTACCAACACACAATATCCTTCATACGCCATCGCAAGCAATGCAAAAATATACAAAAACGCAAAGCGGTTTGGAATTCCATACTGATCATGAAAGCCATGCCAAACATAACCTAAGACAGGCATATTGAAACTAAAAAATAAAAATACAAGTAATAACAATCTTCGAATCTTATCGATCAGGCGAATTTCTCTGACTGCCAGATAAAATCCTGCCATTAATAATGTTAAGATTCCACAATATAAATTGATCTTACTGTCATCTACCGCCATCGTAAGCGGTGTTGTCCCAAGAAAATGTCTGGAAAACAGATTTCCAAATGTTCCATACCATAATTCTTTTGGAAATTGTAATTTGGCTGAGGATGTCTGCATGATCCCAAGGTAAGCTGGCAGTAACACAACTGCTGCCATTACTCCAGATAACAGTGAATATCCTGCAAAGCGGAATCCATTTGTAAAAAATTCTTTGACATTATTATGTGAATATAGTAAATACCACAAGATTAAAAATAAACATGTCATATAGGACATATAAAAGTTACACCATAAAGAAATAAATAATGCAAAACAATAAAGTCTTCCATCATGTTCTTTGATCAGCTTATCAATACCATACAAAATGAGTGGAAGCATCATCATGACTTCCATCCACATAATATTCCAACTGTAGCCAACCATATAACTGCATAATCCATATGCCATTCCGAACGCAACAATGGATATCTCATCCTTTCCACGGCGTTTTCTAAAATAAAATGCGGCTGTAAAGCAGCACAGTGCGATCTTTAAGACATACAAATGACTTAATATCATCGTAAGCATTGATTTCGACACAAGTGCGATCACCAGATTTAGTGGACTTGCCAGATAATACGCCCATAGTCCAAGGAAATTGTATCCAAGACCTGCATGAAAGGAATAAAACATCGAATCCATGCTTTTTAATTTTTCCTGATAATCTGCAAAAAAGGGCAAATACTGATGCAATGCATCAACGATCAGAAATGATTCACTGCCAAATGGCTGTATCTTCTCTGCGATCGCGATTCCTTCTAATAGAAGAACCGGCAGAAAAAACGAGAGTAACAGATACTTATGAGTTTTCAATATGTCTTTGATTTTGTTTGTCATGTCTGCTCCATTCTTTTACACGGTGATTGATTCCCATGATCATATGATATCTTTTTTTGATCATGGATGCGATCGAACCATGGGTCAATTCCGTAACATTTCCCCCATGTCTTCGATAATAAATAAGAGGTTCCTCCAAAAATACAACTTTCCCGAGTTGTTCTGACAGCAATCCGATCCATTGGTCATGAATCCAGATGTCATCTGGGATCGGCAGAATTCTTTTCATTGCGGATCTTCTGACTGCCATACAGCATCCGATATAGGAATTCTTTTTCATATTCTTCCAGAAGCCTGTTCCGCTATTTCTCCACTCAAAAGTGGTTTGATCTAAAGATGAAAGTTTTTCATCTACAATCTGTGCATCATGAACAACTGCCATCACTTTCGGGTCTTCAAATACACGCTCAATCTCTCTCATTTTATTTTTTTTCCACACATCATCCTGATCAGATAAGAAGATGATCTCCCCTCGACAATGCTTAAATGCATTCTCAAAATTTTTTACGACACCCTTCCCAGGTCCTTTAATTATGCGGATTCTTTGGTCGTTTTGGACCCAATCCTCAAGTATTGCTTCTGATCCATCACTAGCATCATCCACTGAAATGATCAGTTCATCTGTCTCTTCCATATTATCAAGAATCGATCTTATTTGCTCATCTATATATTTCGCGCCATTATAAAAAGCCATTGCCACAGATTTCATACTAATTTCCTTCCTGCGTATTGATTTTCTTGAAATATTATACCATATCTTATATAATAATTCTAAGACAAAGGCGTCATTGAGAAAAAGAGGCGTTTTCCGACCTCTTTTTGTTTTATCTTTTGGGATGTGCCAACGCCCATTTGAAGAAGATACCCTCTGTTTTAAACACACATATCATTATGACTTATAAGGAGGAAACAAAATGTCATACGTAGATGAAGTGATCGAGCAGGTAGTTGCTCAGAACCCAGCAGAACCTGAATTCCATCAGGCTGTAAAAGAAGTTTTAGAATCATTAAGAGCCGTTGTTGAAGCAAACGAAGAAGCTTTCAGAAGAGATGCTCTTCTTGAACGTCTTGTAAACCCAGAACGCCAGTTCAAATTCCGTGTACCTTGGGTAGACGACAAAGGACAGGTTCATGTTAACACAGGTTACCGTGTACAGTTCAACAGTGCGATCGGACCTTACAAAGGTGGTTTAAGACTTCACCCATCTGTTAACCTTGGAATCATCAAATTCTTAGGATTTGAACAGATCTTCAAAAACTCTTTAACAGGACTTCCTATCGGTGGTGGTAAAGGTGGATCTGACTTCGATCCTAAAGGAAAATCTGACCGTGAGATCATGGCATTCTGCCAGAGCTTCATGACAGAGCTTTGCAAATACATCGGAGCAGATACAGACGTTCCTGCTGGTGATATCGGAACTGGTGCAAGAGAGATCGGTTACATGTTCGGTCAGTATAAGAGAATTCGTGGACTTTATGAAGGAGTTTTAACAGGTAAAGGTTTATCTTATGGTGGATCTTTAGCTCGTACAGAAGCTACAGGATACGGACTTCTTTACTTCACAGACGAAATGTTAAAATGTAATGGTAAATCTATCAAAGGTGCTACAATTGCTGTTTCTGGAGCTGGTAATGTTGCTATTTACGCAATCGAAAAAGCTCAGCAGTTAGGTGCTAAAGTTGTTACAGCTTCTGACTCTACAGGATGGATTTATGACAAAGATGGTATCGATGTTGAATTATTAAAAGAAGTAAAAGAAGTAAAACGTGCTCGTTTAACAGAATACGCTGCTGCTCGTCCAAGTGCTGAATATCACGAAGGAAGAGGAGTTTGGTCTATTCCTGTTGACATTGCTCTTCCATGTGCAACTCAGAACGAATTACACTTAGAAGATGCTAAACAGTTAGTAGCAAACGGATGTTACGCAGTTGCAGAGGGTGCTAACATGCCTACTACATTAGAAGCTACAGAATACTTACAGAAAAACGGAATCTTATTCGCACCTGGTAAAGCTTCTAACGCTGGTGGAGTTGCTACATCTGCTCTTGAAATGTCTCAGAACAGCGAAAGATTAAGCTGGACATTTGAAGAAGTTGATGGAAAATTACAGAACATCATGGTTAACATTTTCCACAACTTAGATGACGCAGCAAAACGTTACGGAATGGAAGGAAACTATGTAGCTGGTGCTAACATTGCAGGATTCGAGAAAGTCGTAGATGCAATGACAGCTCAGGGTATTGTTTAATCCTTAAGAAGAAAGAAGAATGTTCCCGTGGGACGGAATGTTCAATTAAAATAATGTCATGTGTATGTAGAAAGCGGAGATCCTTTTATGGATTCTCCGCTTTTTGGGTTTTATTTATTTGCTTTTAATTTCGGTGTTCTTATGATCTGTACGAGCAATGGAATAACCATGATAAACCATACGATCGGTTCTGCTACGATAACACCTGCATATCCCATCAAAGGAACTAATGTAAATGCGATCACCACTTTTCCGACCATTTCTAATCCACTGGATACTAATGGTGTGATCTGATCCCCGATTCCTTGCATAACATTTCTTACTAT
>PPYF01066676.1_pt1 | contig 10172 bp, 7 predicted proteins | sample 1559871 | NCBI WGS metagenome assembly PPYF01 (sample SAMN08240021, study PRJNA423297) | Human gut metagenome, whole genome shotgun sequencing project.
ATATTATATATCTTTGTACCCATCAACAACATATAAGAATATGGAATCAATTTGTGCAATAAAAGATATATACAAAGCTTTATACCAGTTCGAGAAAACCTTTGCGGAGGTACACGATATTACGATCAATGAGGCCATGTTACTCTGCTGCCTGAAAGACGGAGAAACGAAATCCGCAGGTATGATCTGCGAATATATAGGTCTGTCCAACTCACGCGTTTCGAAAGTGATCACAGCCGTAGAGAATAAAGGTTATATCCGCCGCAACATCAACAAAAACGACAAACGGCAGATGTGCTTCTCCCTCACTCCTGGCGGAAAAGAAAAAATACAGCAGATGATGAATGCAGAACTGTGTTTCGACGGATTGTTTGAGAAACTGAAAACTTGTATGGAAAAAGGTTGAACCTTTTTTTATCCCAATATTGTCCATTAACAAATATGTATAATACAAATAATATTTTTACAACATGAACTACCTGATTATAGGAGGAGTAGCCGGAGGAGCTACCGTTGCAGCACGTCTGCGCAGAATGGATGAAAAAGCCAATATCATCTTGTTCGAACGAGGAAAATATGTATCGTATGCAAACTGTGGCCTACCTTATTATATCGGTGACACGATCAACAACCGAGAAAAGCTGTTCGTACAGACAGCAAAAGGTTTCACAGACCGTTTCCGGATTGACATTCGCACGGAACAGGAGGTAACCGCTATCCGTCCGGATAAAAAAGAAGTGGAAATCAAGAACCTATCCACAGGCGAGACATACACCGAAACATACGACAAACTGGTACTTTCACCAGGAGCCGAACCGCTCCGGCCTGGTATTGAAGGGATCGGAAGCAAGAAGATATTCACGCTCCGCAATGTGCCGGACACCGATACGATCAAGAATTATGTCAATACTGAAAATCCGAAACGTGCTATTGTTGTGGGTGGAGGCTTTATCGGACTGGAAATGGCGGAAAATCTGTACGACTTAGGTATCCAGGTCGACGTGGTGGAAATGGCCAACCAAGTGATGGCTCCTTTGGACTTCTCGATGGCAGCAATCGTGCACCGGCAACTGACCGATAAGGGAGTCGGACTGCACTTAGAAGATGGTGTCAGCCGCTTTGAAGAAAAAGACGGTGGTGTGACCGTACACCTCCGCAGCGGCAAACAGATCGCTACCGACATGGTTTTGTTGAGCATCGGAGTACGCCCGGAAACCAAACTGGCAAAAGATGCGGGACTCGCCATCGGAGAACGGGGCGGCATTACCGTAAACGATTATATGCAAACTTCCGATGCAAATATATATGCTCTCGGCGACGCAGTCGAAGTACGCCATCTCGTAACCGGACAGCCGGCCCTTATTCCGCTGGCAGGGCCGGCAAACAAGCAGGGACGCATCGTGGCAGACAATATCGTATTCGGCAACAAAAAGAAATATCCGGGATCAATCGGAACTTCCATTGCGAAAGTATTCGACCTGACGGTTGCCGCAGCCGGAGCGAATGCAAAGTTATTACAACGGAACAATATACCCTATATCTCTTCCTACACACATGGGGCCTCTCATGCCGGATATTATCCGGGAGCCGTTCCCCTGTCCATCAAAATATTGTTCGCTCCGGAAAACGGGAAATTGTTAGGCGCCCAGATTGTCGGTTTCAACGGTGTAGACAAACGTATCGAGATGCTGGCACAAGTGATACAGCGAGGCGGTACAGTCCACGACCTGGCGGAATTGGAACATGCCTATGCACCTCCCTATTCGTCAGCTAAAGATCCCGTGAATATGGCCGGATTCGTTGCAGAAAATATTTTGAATAAAAAGTCCCGGATCATCCAATGGCGCGAGCTCGCAGAACTTCCGGCCGATACGATTCGAATCGATGTCCGTACACACGACGAATATAAATTAGGCACGATTCCCGGATTTATAAACATACCGGTAGATGAATTGCGAGAACATTTAGACGAGCTGCCAAAGGAGAAACCGATCGTCGTAACCTGTGCAGTCGGACTGCGTGGTTACCTGGCCTATCGCATCTTGGTACAAAATGGCTTCAAGCATGTGCGCAACCTATCCGGAGGATACAAAACATGGAGCGTAGCGACCGCACCGATAAAAGAGATCGTTTCCCACAAGCCGGAAATACCGGAAAGCACAAGCTATGGATACTCCGATTCCCAGATCAATCTGTTGAAAGTAGATGCTTGCGGACTGATGTGTCCCGGACCTGTGATGCAATTGAAAAAGAACTACGAGGCGTTGAAGATCGGCGAACAACTTCAGATAACTGCCACCGACCAGGCTTTCGGCAAGGATGTCACTTCCTGGTGCAAGATGACAGGTGCAGAGCTGGTTGCGTTGGAAAACAAAAACGGGGTGGTCGCCGCCACCATCCGCAAACAGGAGAAAACAGCTTCTTGCGAGATTTCTCGGAACAATGCCGACAACAAGACACTGATCGTCTTCAGCGACGACCTGGACAAGGCGTTAGCTTCCTTTGTCATTGCCAATGGAGCGGCTTCGACCGGCAAGAAAGTAACCATGTTTTTTACTTTTTGGGGACTGAATGTGATCAAGAAACAGCATAAACCAACAGTCACCAAAGATATTTTCGGCAAGATGTTCGGCTGGATGCTTCCGACACACAGTGGCAAACTCAAACTGTCTAAAATGAACATGGGAGGTGCCGGTAGCTGGATGATGCGCCTCATTATGAAGCGAAAGCGAATCGACAGCCTGGAAAGCCTGATCCAACAAGCCATAGACAATGGCGTGGAAATGATTGCCTGCACCATGAGCATGGATGTCATGGGCGTGCAAAAAGAAGAACTGATGGACAATGTTACACTGGGCGGCGTGGCTTCTTATCTCGAACGGGCAGAAGAGGCGAATGTAAATCTGTTCATCTGATTTGGTACAATTCCTTATCTATCAAAACACCGATGTTTTGATTGCAAAGCATATATGTTTTAAAATCGAATCACCGGTGTTTTGAAAATAGATGCTTGTCGCTACCAAAAACGGTCGACATCCGTTGTCAAACAGATGCCGACCGTTTTTTTACCACCCTATAGTTTTTCTATACTTATTTACTTAATCATATCAAATCCCGTATACGGAACCAACGCCTTCGGAATGCGGATGCCTTCGGGAGTCTGGTTGTTTTCGAGCAAGGCTGCGACGATACGCGGTAAAGCCAATGCGCTGCCATTCAACGTATGGCAGAGCTGTGTCTTTTTATTCTCGTCACGATAACGGCATTTCAGACGGTTTGCCTGGTAATTATCGAAGTTAGAAACCGAACTTACTTCCAACCAGCGCTTTTGGGCTTCTGAATAAACTTCAAAATCAAAACAAAGGGCAGCCGTGAAACTCATATCGCCACCACAAAGACGCAAGATACGATACGGAAGTTCCAATTTCTGGAGCAGGCCTTCTACGTGATCCAACATTTCTTGATGAGACTGTTTGGAGTGTTCCGGTTTGTCAATGCGAACCAATTCCACTTTAGAGAACTCATGCAAACGGTTCAGTCCGCGCACATCTTTTCCATAAGAGCCGGCTTCGCGACGGAAACATTGCGTATAGGCGCAGTTCTTGATCGGCAACTGCTTTTCATCGAGGATAACATCACGGTAGATATTAGTAACTGGGACTTCGGCTGTCGGGATCAGATAAAGATCATCCACTTCGCAATGATACATCTGCCCTTCCTTGTCAGGCAACTGGCCCGTACCATAACCGGAAGCAGCATTCACAACTGTCGGCGGCATGATTTCCGTATAACCGGATTTACGGGCTTCATCCAGGAAGAAGTTAATCAGCGCACGCTGCAACTGCGCACCTTGTCCCTTGTAAACCGGGAAACCGGCACCTGTGATCTTCACTCCCAAGTCAAAATCGATCAGGTCATATTTCTTTGCCAATTCCCAATGGGGTAGTGCGTCTTTCGGCAGTTCCGTTTCCATACCGCCCATCTTTTCAACCTTATTATCGTCAGCTCCCACACCTTCGGGCACTTCGTCGTAAGGAACATTCGGGATTGTATAGAGCAAGTTCTGCATATCTTCGGCCGCCTGATCCATTTCGGCCTGGATAGCCTTGTTGACTTCCTTGATCTCAGCAACACGTTGCTTAGCAATTTCGGCTTCCTCTTTTTTACCTTCTTTCATCAGCATGCCGATGGTTTTCGAAGTCTGGTTCACCTCTGCCAGATTTTTATCTAATTGATTTTGCGCACCACGTCTTTTATCGTTCAATTCGATCACTTTTGCAATGCTTTCCTGTGCACCTTTAAAGTGTTTCTTTTCCAGACCGCGAATCACCCGATCTGTTTCTTCCGTAATTACTTTAAGCGTCAACATACTTTAATGATGTTTTTTTATTTGAGTTGCAAAGATAATCAAGATTTATGATTTATGATTTATCATCGACGCATAAACAGGGCAACCGCATCAAAATTTTCCAAGATAGTGATTAACATGCAAAGTTTTCTGCAAATCATCTATCACTCTATCACTACAGAGGTTGTATCTGTTGATATTCAATCGTTACAGGCAATGATACAGGACGTTTTCCTCTATCACTCTTCTATCACTCCTAAAACATGGTATTTTTATCATATAACTGAAAATCAACCTATTGATATCTTTTTCCTTTCAAAAAGCATATAGAACAATTGAACAAACAAATGTAAAAACAGGTACAATAGATATTAAATTGGCGAAATACGGTTCTTCGTTCCACAAAAGCCCTCTCTTTTTTCGGCAGAAACAAGCACATAATTCCGTAAACACCCCCATGTTGCCATTCTTTACATCCGGGTGTAGGGAGCCGGTACATCCGGGTGTAAAAGGGGGCAACAAGGGGATGTCCGGCAACTAAAGTGCCTTGCCGGACAATAAAAACCACCCGGTTTCATCTATTTTATAGTCGTCTTTACATAAAATAATCGAGTGATTCACAGGAAATCACAAATTCTTCACCCGGCCACCGGTAAGCCATGTCCGGACATAGTAAGGTTCACTCAGGCTACTGACGATCACACCGTTCGATGTACTGGTATGGATAAACTTACCATTTTTCAGATAGATCCCGACATGGTTAGGTACTTTCTTCCTTCCTTTGCCCGTCCGGAAAAAGACCAGATCACCTTCCTTCAGGTTGGCACGGCTGACTTTCTTGCAATTATGCTTCAGCATATCAGCCGAAGAACGTGCCAACTGCTTTCCATAGACTTCACGAAACACAATCGCCACAAAACCGGAGCAATCCACTCCTTTCTTTGTCAATCCACCCATCCGATGAGGGACGCCAAGCCATCTGGCTCCTTCATTGTATAAAAATATATTATCGTTCGGAGTCAGGCGGACACCATAGAGACGGGAAAGCTCCTTCGGTCCCTTGAAATCAGAAGGTAAAACTACACACTGTTTTTTACTGCCACACGATGTTAGAGCCAGAAAAAACAACAGTATTCCGATATAAAGTATGATAAAATTCCTACGAGTCATGATGTTGACAAAGATACAAAAAAAGGATATCCGACAAGCGAATATCCTTTTTCTTATTTTCTATATAAAACCAATACTTATGCTTCTGCTACCACTTTTTTTACAGAAACGAAAGAACGGTTTTCCTTGCCTCTACGGAAAGTTACCACGCCATCAACCAATGCATACAACGTATGATCTTTACCGATACCTACGTTCTCACCCGGATGATGAACTGTTCCTCTCTGACGAACGATGATGTTACCAGCTTTAGCAACTTCACCACCGAAAAGCTTAACACCTAATCTCTTACTTTGTGATTCACGGCCGTTCTTAGAACTACCCACACCTTTCTTATGTGCCATTTCTTCTTTTCTCCTTTAAACGTTAAGCAACAATTTCTTTTACACTCACTTCAGTGAACTGCTGACGGTGACCGTTCAACTTACGATAACCTTTTCTTCTCTTCTTATGGAAGATCAGCACTTTATCACCTTTTACCAGCGGAGACAGCACTTCACATACTACCTTTGCGCCTTCTACGGTAGGAACACCTACTTTAACTTCACCATTGTTGTCAACTAACAACACTTTTTCAAATTCCACAACAGCACCGCTTTCAGCGTTCTGAATGTGATGAACGAACAACTTCTTTCCTTCTTCAGCCTTGAACTGCTGTCCGTTAATTTCTACGATTACGTACATCTGTCTTTTTTATATTTAAACAGGTTATGTCCCGGAGGTGGATACACTTCTAAGCATCACTTGTTTACCTCCTGCAGAATTCAGAGTGCAAAATTACGGTTTCTTGATATATCATCCAAATCTTTTCGAAACTATTTTCCAAAATGATAGCTTCCCGAACCGATCTCGACTTCCATATATCCTTCCGTTGCCGAAACTCTGCGCACACCCGGCAAGTTACCGACCGTCACATTGTATTTCTTCGGAATCCGGACGATCGCCGACGTATTGCCCGGCAAAGTGATATCCCAGCTAAAGTCGCCTCCCTTCTTAGTCCATGCGCTCTTGATCTCTCCATAGACCGAACCGTACGAGGCAGAAACTTCGTCAAGGCCATCAGGGAAAACAGGTTCCATCACCAATTTCTTGAAACCGACAGCATCGGGAGCGCATTTGATGCCGGCCAGGTCTTCGTAGTACCAGATCAGCAGGTCACCAAGCAACATCACATGGTTGGCGGAGTTCATGGCCGGATCAGCCGTATCGCCGTTCCAAAGTTCCCAGATGGTTGTCGCACCGTTCTTAATCATATATCCCCAACTCGGATAAGTCTCGTTCGTCAGGATCTTATAGGCCATATCTACCCGTCCGTACTCGGTCAACCCGCGCATCAGATGCTGGATTCCCAAGACTCCGGTACTTACATGTCCGTTAAAATCCTCCTCCGTCTTTTTCACAATATTACTGAAAACTTTCCCTTCATATCCTTCCGGCACAAGTCCGAGACGCAATGAGAGAATGTTGGCCGTAACCGTATTATTGCCATACTCCGCCGTTTCCTTATTAAAGAATTTGGCATTATAAGCCGCCTTTATTTTAGCGGCCAAGGATTCGTAGCCGGAGATATCGGCATCCTGTCCGCAGATACGGGCGAAGCCGATCATCTTGTTCAGCAAATCATAATAGACAGTCGTGCTGAGAATAGCGCCGTCCGTCTTGCGGGCAGGATCCTTGGAATGGATCAGTTCTTGCGATTCGGGAGGCATGCACCAGTCGCCATACTGGTCTTTCGTCATGATATAGTCCTTCATGGTCGCCTCTTCCATATGCGCCATCCAGCGTTTCATGGCCGGATAATGGGCACGGATCGCGCTGTCGTCGCCGAACTGGCGGTACAGCATATCCGCCACATAGAAGAAGGCGGACGGCCAGGTCACATCATCGGCATAGATCGTCCAGTAATTCGGGGAGACATCCGAGATGCTTCCTTCCGGGCTCATGGAGTCCTCGATATCCTGCAACCATTTGTTATACAGCTGGGCATTATTGAAAATAAAGGCTTCGCCGTAAGCACCCGTCGCACGGTCGCCTAACCAGCCGAGACGTTCGTCACGTTGCGGGCAGTCGGTCGGCATCCCGCGATAATTACTACGGATTCCCCAATAAGAGTTCTTATGGATCTGGTTGACCAGCGGGTTGGATGTTTCAAAACGCCCGGTTGTCGCCATCTCGTCATAAATGACATGTCCGGTAAACGCGGACAGTTCCGGTTTATAATCGAGTCCCGAAACTTCCACAAAACGGAAACCATGATAAACGAAACGGGGTTGCCAACTAAAATCACCGTCTTCAGCCGGAGTATAAATGTCGGTCACCTGCGCAGTACGCAGATTGGCCAGATAGAGCGAGCCGTCTTTCTGCAACAATTCGGCAAACTTCATCGATATGGGTTTGCCCTTCTTTCCTTTCAGGTTAACAGAGAGCCAACCGACCATGTTCTGCCCCATGTCCAGGATATACTTTCCATCGGGACGATCAAAAACGGCTACCGGCTTCAACGTTTCCTGTACGCGGATATTCGGGTTCTGCTGTGCTGTCAGTTTGCCCGCAGGAGCCTCCATCACATCGGGAGTTTTCCATGCGCCGTCGTCGAAACCGTTCGTGTTCCAACCTTCCATCTCGAGGCGGGCATCATATTCTTCGCCATCAAACTCGTTATTTGCGACGATCGGTCCTTTCGAAGTGATTTTCCAAGACGTATCACTGACGACCGTCGCTTGCGACCCGTCTGCATATTCGATCCGAAGTTGCGCAAGCAAACGAGGCAAGCCGAATGTTTTCATTCCCGGATTACGCATAGAGAAGAAACGGCCGTTCCCCAAAATCACTCCCAATGTATTCTTGTCGGAAGCCATCAAAGCTGTCACATCATATACATTATAATATATACGTTTATAATACAGGGACGGCATCGGGGCAAACACGTCCTCGCTGACTTTCTTTCCGTTCAGGTAAGCCTCATACGAGCCAAGACCGGAAATATACAAGACGGCTCTTTCCACCGCCCTATCCGTCGTAAACTCTTTACGCAGATATCGGGCGGCCAAGCGTGTTTTATTGTTTCCACCGGCCACACCTACCTCCTCACCCGGATTGGAGAGGGAATCTTCGCCGATCCAGGTCGCTTTCCATTCCGAATCATCGAGCAAGGCCATTGACCAGCTACCGGCATCGCTCCAGGGAGTATCCCCCTGGTTGGTCGTCAATTTCACACGCCAATAGTAAGGTTTTCCCGATTCCAGGGCTTTCCCGGCATACGGAACCAGTACCGACTCGTCCGAACGGACCACACCCGAATCCCACAAAAGCCCGTCACCGGATTCCAATTGTTCAGGAGAAGCAGCCACCTGTATCTGATAGGCCGTCTGCTTCAAGTCCGGTTTGCCGGAAGCAATCTGCCAGGAAAAGCGGGGTTGCGTCACATTGATTCCCAATGGATTTTCTTTCATCTCCAACCGGAGGTTCTTCACTTCGACGGTCGAATCGGACGAACATCCCGCCCATCCTAAGACCAAAGCGACCAGAAGCAATAAAGCTGTCTTTTTCATATCGTTGCGATTTAATCTGTTAATAGCATGACTTTGTTTTCAAAGGAAACGATTTCTTCACAGACACCATTTCTAAAAATGATTTTATATCTTATGATTTTGATAAAAACACTACAAGCCACTCCCAACAACATCTAAAGAGAAACTATGATTACATGATGGTTATTTTGCAAAATCTTTATAGAGATGATTTTACACTTGATGGGTTTTCGGTGTGATTTCCCTGTATTGCATCAGTATCTTTCAATACTTTTCCCTAAAACTTCCCTCAGGCTTATATCTACAAGAGTTTCATAAACCTCTAATTTCTTTCTGTCCAAATAAATTTTAGCCAAACAGAAATACCTAATGAGTGAGACCAGATTCTTCTATTCTGAAAAAACTCTTACCATAGTTCTTGGAGAACTGAGTACAATTAGGAGAGGGTAAAAGAGATTATTATATTGTTGGTTCAATAGAAAATCAGAGAGAAAAACTGATCTTGCTAAAATTGCGATCAAATATCACATTTCTTTAATAAGGATTTGGTTCTTCGTCAATTTAGAGGTAACGCCCAACAATCAAAGTTCAATATATGAAGAGGTTTAAATGAATTTTGAAAACAGAAAATGACATGTTTCTTCATGTAGCCGAATAGCAGAATATAAGTAAATTAAGGGTTCCTAAATTGATAAAGAACCAAAAACTGTTATATAAATTGCCCGTTGAGGTGGCAAGAACTGATTTTCTGCAAAACCAAAATCTTGATTGTTTATTTACTGTTAAATATATTAATCTTAATAATATTTATTTTTATGTTCATGTTTTTTGTTTAACTTTACAGCCGATATAAGATACTATAACAAGGAAAGATCATCTTGTATTGAAATATTTAGATGTGTTTTTGATAAATATTTATTTATAATACTTTTGCATTATATAATTGTACTCAGTTCTCCAAGAACTACGGCAAGATTTTTTTAATTAAAACAAAAAGGCCTATGATATAAAATGTGTTTTTAAAAATTCCGATATCAAGTTTTCACTTGGTATATAATTTATTTAGTTAACAATTAAAGCAATACATGAAAAGATGCAAAAACAGTATTGTAATCTTCCAATAG
>PPYF01067713.1_pt1 | contig 10171 bp, 9 predicted proteins | sample 1559871 | NCBI WGS metagenome assembly PPYF01 (sample SAMN08240021, study PRJNA423297) | Human gut metagenome, whole genome shotgun sequencing project.
TATTGTAATTTACTATTACCAAATAGTATTTCATAAAATTTAATTTATTTGATAAGAATTTATTTTTGCCAAACAGAGATATAAAGGCCACATTAAATCAAAGGAACATAAAACTGGATTTGTAGCATCTGCAACCAGCATAAACAACAAACCTACTGCAAATGCTACCAAAGTAACATCCTTATTTCTTTTTGATAAGTAGAACGAATACCAAAGAGTAGATAAGAAGACAAACATAATCAAAGTAAATCCAACAATTCCAGTAGTTGCTAATTTCTGATGATATGACAATTCAAAATATGAAGAATAAATCATACGCCCTGGTAACGGCTCAAAAAAGATAGCACCAAAACCGTGTCCTAAAAAAGGTTTTTCAAAAATTGCATTAATAAACATTTTGGCCTGAGCAAATTTTATAGGTTCCTCAGAAGAATCAAAAGCCTTCAAAAAGACTTGGTAATAGCCTTCCCAAAATCCAGGATATGCATTCTCTACATAATATGCTCCAATAAATACTATAACGAGTAATACAAGCACAACTTTTCCCGTGGTTCTCCTTACCTCTTTTGAAAAACAACTAGAAAAAAGTAAAGGCATAATAAAGACTGATACACACATCAACATAACACTCCTACGACCCGAAAGTATCAGCAAGATAATTGTAAGAATGACATTAATAACCTGATATATTTTATTAATTCCGAATTTATACTGTGAAAAGAATAGGATAAATAAAATAGGTGTGGAGAATGTCAATGTATTCAGATTAATAAAAGTCATTCTAGTGGAATTCTCATATATACTAAATCCTGTCTCTGTCCCATAAAAAGGATTTGGTAATTTAATCCCATTAAATGCTGCCACGGCATAAAACAAATCAAATAAAACTATTACTGTATGAGAAATGAATAATACTTTTAAATATCGTTCCAATAAGTTAGGAGAAGTTGAGAAATAGGAAATAAAAAACAGCCAGAAAATAGGCCAAAAGAAAAAAACACCTAGGAACTGAAATGGGTTGGGGTTTTGATAAATTATCCCCAAACCTGTTCCTAAAACTCCATAAACCAATATAAGAATAAAGTTCAACAAAACAAATTTTGAAACTCTTATCTTCTTAGACATCAATACACCTATAGCTATCATACATAATATTTTAACAATGTATAATTGTGCTATAAACACCATCATCAAAGACAATAGTAACAGAGTACTAAAAGAAAGGAGCGTTTTCTTCTGTATTGTCAAAAACATTACTATTTTAGTTTAAAGGCATCTTTTAGCCCTCGTATTGTATTAAAAGTTTTTTCTTTTATGTTATCTTCTACCACCATCAACTTTATAACAGAACCACAAAACATAAAAGTTTTCTTTAAGACCCACATAGGATAATCTTTCCAATATCTTCTACAGATTAAAACATGATTCCGAGCCATATAATAACGACGAATAGCATTATGATTTGATGAACTTATTCCATATTTAGTTACAGGTAAACCTAGTTCATGGTAAATTAAAGGCTCATTTACACGTAATACATGAAATTTCTTCTTAACACGCAATACAAAATCAAAGTCAACTGAATCAATAAACAACTGTTCATCATATAACCCCACTTCATCAAAGATAGTAACCGGATGAAGTGTTCCAGACGTTATTAGTGTTTTTTGCGAGCGATATGTAACATGAGATGGCATTATCGCTTTTTTTTCTGTAAAAGAAGTGCCTATAAGTCCTACATCAGAAACATGACGCAATACGTCTGCATAACAATTTAATATTTCTCGAATAGGTAAACTATCCTGATCAAAAGTAAGGAGATATAAGAAGCCGTGATTTTTCGCATATAAAACTCCTTGATTTAACCCCCAAGCTATTCCTCTATTTTGAGGAGATTTCACTATAATAAAATGCTTGTTCAATCCTTCAGGAATGTATTGAGACACATCTTGAACAGAGCCATTATCAACAATAATCGTCTTATCTGCAATCTCAACATATCTTTTAATCCTATCCCTAAATCCCCAATCCGGGTTATAGGTTATCACCACTATAATAGTGTTGAAATAATTAGGCAAACTATTCATTAGGATACAACTGCTCATTTATAGTAATCTACCGAATAATCAAACAGCCACTCGGTATCTTTCAATCTTAAATGCCTAGTATCTTTCTCACTAAGTATTATTTTATCAAATGGTATACGCCAGTCAATATCCAAATCTGGATCATCCCATGCCAAAGCACCTTCGCTTTGAGGAGAATAGAAATTATCACATTTATATTGAAAAATGACTTCCTCACTTAACACTATAAAACCATGAGCAAAGCCACGAGGTATGAAAAACTGACAACGATTGTCTTCTGTCAATTCTACAGCAACATGCTGCCCAAAAGTAGGCGAGCCTTTACGTATATCAACAGCAACATCTAACACTGCACCTTTCACAACACGCACCAATTTACTTTGAGCAAAAGGAGGTTTCTGAAAATGCAAACCACGAAGTACTCCAAAACAAGATTTACTCTCATTATCTTGAACAAAAAGAGTTTCACATACCTTCTCTTTAAATTCCTTTTGATTAAAAGATTCAAAAAAATATCCACGAGAATCTTTAAAAAGATCAGGTTCAATAATGACCACACCCTTTATCGACGTTTTTAAAACTTTCATATATCCTTATATTTTAAACTTTATGTATTTCATAGTAGTGAAATATGAGTTAGATCAATGTTTATATAAATACCTCAAAACAAATCTCCCACAACCAAACATAGATATAACTCTCAGACATAAAATCTTTGGCCCTTTTTCACGATAAAATCTACGTAAATAACGAGAAATTACATGTTGTTTATATTGCTTTTGTATACATAGCCTTACTACATACGAAAAATAACTTTGCTTTATATGATGATAAACACTTTTATTTAATCCAAAATAATCTGCGAAAAAGTATGCGATTTCAAAATAGTTCCTGCTAAATCTAATATTTCTTTTACATGAGCTCAAATGAGAGGCCGAATTTTCCAGCATTCGATATACCCCAATTACTTCATCTTCAAAAGCAACTTCATACTTCCCAAAAATATACAACCATAATGGATAATCCCCCATCTTCCACCCCTTTGTCTGAGAAAATTCTTGTCGGAATGCTACCGCTATTTCTCGCCGAAACATGGCTGTGAGAGTTGGAATCGCATTTCCTTTAAATATCATCTCATTCAAAGAAGCACGATATTCACCAAATAAATCATCAGCATATTTACATTTTGACTGCAAATAAACTCTGGCTTTCGCATAAACAAGTCCAATATTTTCATTACCTTCCAAAATATCAACCTGCTTTTGAAGCTTCAATGGATCAGTCCAATAATCATCTCCTTCACATATAGCAATATATTTTCCTGTACATCTAGGCAATTGTATACCACTAAATACCTTGTTCCCTAAAGACCATTGATTTACTTCCTGATAAATAGGTTTTATCAAATCAGGATATTCTCTTTCAAACTTACGAATAATATTAGCCGTATTATCAGTGGAAGCATCATCATGTACTAATATTTCATAACGAAAATTCACTTTTTGAGCAACAATACTTTGTAAACATTCGGAAATATATTGTTCATGATTATATGTTTGGCATAAAACGCTGACCATCATAAATTCATTTTCAATCATATCCTAGAGATTCTTATATATCCAAAATTAGCATTTGCCATTTCAATATTAGTACCAAATTCTATTGACAGGTTTTTAATTTCTTGAATGATTGATAAATCCGAAGTCAACACAGGAAGCCCCTTTAAACCTTTCCTTCCTTCAAGTATAATCTTTATTGGAAATAATCTTACTTCCAAGTATTCCAAATCACAACTAATACTAACCATTACACTTCTCCAAGCATCCGGTTGAGTACATAAACCTATTGTGTTATTTTTGCTCCGGTTATTCATTATCTCACTAACTCCGGTTACTTGCTCTCTTGTTTTACCATATTTCCAGTAAAATTCTTCAGGTAAGTAATCAACATCCTCATGTTGAAAAATAAAATTTCCTAATCCATAAAATACAACACCCGAATTATACACCTCTATTCCTCGTACAACATGAGGGCCATGACAAACAACGATAGTTGCTCCTGCATCTATACACTTACGAACAAATATTTTAATGAATTCTGGAGGATTTTTCTTACTTCCATCAGCAAATTGATGAGAATGTACACTCAGAATTACAATATCCGATTGACGCTTAGCATCTGCAATCGCAGCAATCGTCCGTTGCAAATCTTTCTCATTAGGGGCAGTATGAACCCTATTTTCTACTCCTTTTCTGAATTCATAAATTCCAAACTTTAAATTTTCACACCTAGGCAAATAACCTTCTTTTATAGCTTGTTCATGATAACTATTAATGCCAATACTTCTTGATACTTCCAACAATGCTTTATAATGATTTTCACTCAACTCATATACAGCTTGGTGTTTCAACGGAGCAACTCCAGGCCGCCCCTGCATATCTTGATTTTGCGGTCCGGCTGCATATGAGTCGTGAAAAGAACTTGTTACTCCAAGCAATGCGATTCTGCCATTTGAAGTCTCAAAAAAAGCCGGTTTACTCGCTTCTGCTAAATTTCTGCCTGTTCCAGCAAAAGGAAGTTCTAAATCAGTCAAATATTTAATAGTTGCCAATAGCCCATTATGACCATAATCCATCGCATGATTATTTGCTGTATTAAATATATTCAATCCCATTCTTTTCAAATCACACAAACAAGCAGGATCAGCCATCGCATACCCACCTCCAGGAAAAGCTTCCGGGTATCCTTCTCTTTTATGAATAGTAGTTTCCAGATTGGCAAATCGACATTCATGTTTATGGAGAAATGTGTACAATTCATCAAAACCCGGATAGGACGAACCAGGTAAACGTTTGCTTATAAAAATGTCACCACATAAAGAGATGGTTATTAACGAGTTCTCATTTTTACCTATCATAATTCCGCACGTATCATTTCTTAATATCTCATGTAATTATCTATAGTTATCTCAATCTATGCATCGAGCCGGATTACCAGCTACACAAGCATCTGCTTCCACATTTTTTGTTACTACGGCTCCAGCACCAACAATAGCTCCTCTGCCAATATAAGATACTTTACTAGAAATTATGGTTGCACCAGAACCAACAAAAGCATAATCACACATATGTACATTAGCACCCAATACTACATTACTAGCAACAAAGCAATGCTTTCCCATTCTACTTCCATGAGTAATTAAATCATTGGAAGATACTATACTGTCATCACCGATAATCACATCAGGTGAAACTACACTATTTGCGTGAACAACGATTCCATTACCTAACTGAGCATATTTAGAAACTATAGCAGAAGGATGAATAATAGTAGGGACAACACCTCCTTTATATAAAATTTTATTATAAAGCGAAGAACGGATTTTATTATCGCCGACACTAATTGCAAATTGCTTACCAGATAGGTCTAAAGAAAAAAGTTCCTCATTACTCCCTATAATTTTGTGACCGAAATAAATCTCCCCAGTTCGTCCTTCCTCATAATGATAAAGCCCAACTACTCGATACCCGCAACTTTCAACTAAATCAATATACACAACCGTATTACACCCGACTCCTAATATATAAATATCTTTCATTTAATCTCTTTATTACAAACCACACATTTTCGTTTTCCGGATCGCTGTACCGGAATTTCTTGTACATATTCGATAGAAATTTTAGCATCTAAACCAAAGTATTCTCTTAACTGAATAACGATCTCTTCCGAACAACTCAACTTTGACAAATTTCGTAGAACTATTTTTAGACAATATGAATCTGATGTTTCCTGAATAAATTGCCACTGACTTATTTCTGAATAGTTTTTAAGTATTCTAGCCAATACCATTGGAAAAACAGGTTCATTTTTAGTATTATACACTAAATCTAATCTCCTACCATATAATTGTGCAATGTAAGGATGCTTCGTTTTCTCATCTAATTGCATAATGCAAGTATCGCCATTGTCATATCTAATCAGAGGAAATGCATAATTAAAAAAGTCTGTAATTACAATTCTGCCAAGTTCACCATATTCTGCCGGTTCGTCACTGTCGAATTTCAGCACTTCCAAAAAGTAGGAAGCTTCATTCAAATAGAAGCGACGAGAAGAATCTCCGACTTGTTGTTGAGCAAGAATCCCGTTTTCTTCATTCGCGTATTGAGATATAATCTTACATCCAATGTATTTTTCCACTAACTCACAAGTAGAATCATATAATGTCTCACTCGTAGCAATAGCGATCCTTAAATGAGGAAGTTTGTCTAAATGATACTTTTCAACAAATTTAGCTAGTAAATCAAAAGAAGAAGCATATCCTCGTACACATTTAGCCCGTGTACTCTTCAGAGTGTCATATAGTACCTGAAGATTATCCTCATTTAAATTTGAGATGTCATAAGGAACAATGTTTTCTTTAAAAGACTGTTTCTTAGTTTTGTTTTGCCATTTTGTCCAAATTCTCAGATGCACCAATTTATCATGTGACTTGAAACCAGCCAAACGTCCGAAATACTTTAATTCTGCAAGCCTTCGATTGCGCTTCCTTACATCTTGTGGTACAGCAAAAGGAGTTCCTGTCGAACCGGAAGTTCGTTGAATATGATACGCCCCCTTCTGCCAAGGAAGATATACTGGATCAACTCGTATATTATCATAATTATCAATTAATATTGTTTTAGTTACAATCGGAAAATTAGACAAAGATGACGGATTGATATGTTTGTAAAAGGTAGTATGCATAACAGCATGCCGCAAAATATCTGTAAGTAAACGCTTTCTCTCAATATTCCCTTGCTCAGGATGTTCTTGAATCAACCGAATATTTTTATAATGAGAAAAAATACAACCACCTTTCATTATATCTCGCATCCAAAAAGACATTCTTAAAAAAAATGCAAAAAGATCCTGTTTCATATCATTCATGTATTACACCCAAACAGAGCACTGCCTCACTAAAAAAATAACGATAATACTTCATTAGCAATTCTTTCAATATCCTCCTTTGCCAAACCATAGTACAAAGGCAAGCAAAGTATTCTTTTCGACATTCAACTTCTTCTCAACAGAGAGAAGCGTTGCTTCCGAAGGAAATATCACTGGAAAATAACTATAGTTACAAGCCTCATTGATACGCTGAAACTTCAATTCAGGACATTGAGAAAGTATCTCTTTATACAGCATATACTTTTCTTGACGATCAGCCAGGGCAGACGGCAGATAACGCAAATTGGCAATGCCGATAGCCGCATGAACTTCGGTCATTTTTCCATTAGTACCATCATCCACAACATCCTTACGATCATCAAAACCAAAGAAACGCAAACGCTTCAACTTTTCATGCAATTCATCGTCCAAGGCAAAGCAGGCACCTCCCTCAGCCGTATTCAACATCTTAGTGGCATGAAAGCTCGTTGTGGAAATATCACCGTACTCAAATATTGACCTGCCTTTATAATTCACCCCCACAGCATGCGCAGCATCATAAATCACCCTCAAGTTATGCTTCTTAGCTATAGCATCAATTTGATCGACTTCGCAGGGATTACCGAAAACATGTACGGGAAGAATTGCACAAGTATGTTCAGTGATCTTTTCCTCAATCTTAGACGGATCCATATTCAATGTATCAGGATCAATATCAACAAAGACAGGCGTACAACCCTCCCAAATAATGGAGCTGATTGTAGCGATGAAAGTAAAAGGAGTAGTAATGATCTCGCCTTTAAGCCCCAAGGCACGGATAGCCATATGAATGGCAATAGTACCATTGGTCACTGAAACAATATTACGCAAGTGAAGATAATCAGCAACTTCCTTCTCAAAACGTTGTACAAGGGGACCGTTATGCGTCATAATACCACGCTCCCAAATACCCTGCATAAGCTGAGTCACTTCTTCCAACGGTGCCAAAGTAGGCATCGTTACATAGATACTTTTATTTGCCATAACAATATTCTTTTATTTGCCCGATATACCGGGACTGATTCAAATTCTGTATATATTCACCTGAGAACTCTCCTGTATCCAAACTGTGAGCAATATGCGCCAGCATATTTGAGAAATGATCATCAGCAGGTAAGAGAATCTCTTCGCAACGTCCATGCTTTTCCAAGATTACTTTCGGAGTAAAACCGGCAGGAGCAGTGAACGCACGGGTGGTAGTCAATTTACCAAGACTGCCCCAAATTTCATAGCCGCACTGATAATAATTATCAAAACCGAAAGCAAGCTCTGCAATGACACCTTGAGGACTGTCAAGGTACGCCCCACCATACAAATCAACCTCCATATCAGAAGGTTGGTATAAAGAAGCGGAACGCAAACTAAAACTACAATCAGGAAGTATAAACTGCATAGCTTTCAAGGTATAAGCTCCCGCATCAAGCAAAGACCCGCCGCCAAGAGATTTCGAATAGCGGATATTATTCCGATCCTCAAAAGGGGGGAAGCCGAAGGAACAGCGGAAACAACGGAGATCACCCAATTCATGCCTTTCCAAAAGTTCTTTTACCCAAACATGCTGGGAATGAAAACGAAACTGGAAGTTCTCGATCAGAAGCAAATGTTTGTCACAGGCAAGTTCAACAAGCTCCCGAACCTCATCATAAGTACACGACAGAGATTTCTCACTCATCACATGCTTTCCTTTTTCCAAAGCTTTATGGATCCACTCATAGTGTAAACCTGTCGGAAGCGGAATATATACCAATTCGATATCCTCATTATCCAGCAGCTCTTCATAGCTACCGTAAGCAACACAATGATAAGGGGCAGCTGCAAGTTGGGCTTTGTGAAAATCACGGCTGGCAATGCCAGCCAGTTCAAAGCGTTCAGATGATGAAAAGGCGGGAAGAAGGGAGCGGATCGCAATATGGGCACATCCAAGCACACCCACTTTATACTTTTTAATCATTTGGTATTTAAGATAAATAATTTAGAGCCGCTATCAAACTGCGGGACTGAATGTTCAGATAATTATTGAAACGCAAGAACTGATAGATTTGTCCTAAAGTCATCCAGCGATAACGTTCAGGGAGTTCGAGAGGAAAAGAATCATCCACCTCAACAAGCATGTTACGGTTTTGCTCATGATAGAAGCGAACATCAAAGTTACCGCATTCAAGTTTTGCCTGTACCATAAAATGATAAACTCCATTTATCTTTTTGATGATAAAAGCACATATGCCTTGCTGCATCGGCTGAATCAACGGCTGGCACCACGAAGAGACCTCACGGTTAGATATGGTAACTTTCACACCAACCACTTTAAAGTATTTTCCATCCTCACGGGATATTTCACCGGCCAATACCCGCCAATCTGTCATTTTCCGGAGAGGAAAAGGATGTACCTTCAAATCATAACGGGACTTTAAAGAAGACAACCAGGAAAGATGCTCGGATATCGTAGAATGACAGTGATTCGTTACGGAAGAAAGAAGCAAGTCCTTACCAAAAACAGACAAACGACTCATATCATCTGCAAGAGATAAATAGTCGCTGATTTTTAAACCGGAAAGAACGGTACGGGTATCCATATTGACCATATTATCATAACGCATCAACTCTTTTATCTGACCGAGCGTCATCCAGCGGAAATCATCATGCTCCTCAACATCCTCCTCCACTTTTATTATAATATTACGGTTTCTCTTACGAAGAAACCGTGCTCCCTGTTCGGATTGAAGTTGGTCAAGAATTATCTGGTCAGGGCTTGCATTTACAAAATAATCAAGGTACAGGGGTTGTTTCCCTTTATGAATCTGACTATAATTACTCTTAGTAGCCTGCAAGGTAGGAGAAATCTGCACGCAATTTACATTCCCGGGTTCAATCTTTGCTTGCATCAAAAAATAAAGGACACCATTAAATTCCTTGGTCAAAATCCCCAGATAGCCTACTTCCGGTTGGTTAATTATAGGCTGCGTCCAACTGGAAAGGGAGCCATAGTCTGTCTCTACACGAATCCCTTCAATCGAAAAAAAACGACCGGAACTATGTCTTAAAGTACCATCTTCATCCTGAGACCAGTGATCCAGGGAAGAAAAAGGAACAGGAGAGATTGAGACATGGATTGAACGATT
>PPYF01458284.1_pt1 | contig 10171 bp, 10 predicted proteins | sample 1559871 | NCBI WGS metagenome assembly PPYF01 (sample SAMN08240021, study PRJNA423297) | Human gut metagenome, whole genome shotgun sequencing project.
ATACTTAAACAGATAAAGCCTATTGATATTTTCTTCGGAATAAAAATTTCTGTCCATAACAAGCTTTGCTTTACAAAAGCCCCCGAGTCCGGAGGACAAACTGACACAGGTCATGGTGTAGGAACTGATTGAAAAGATGCAGATTTTAATGTACTATAAGTAAAAGAAAGGCAGGAAATTATATATGTATTATGTACCGGATGGCACTGAGCAGTGCGGTTATTATGAGTGTAAAGAGTGTGGAAGCAGATTTCTGGATTTAAAAATTGCACCAACATTGGTATGTCCATACTGTGGAGAAGAGGCAGATATGGAGATAGGACCTGATGAGGAGATGCCAAAAGTTGTAGAATCTGCGAAGCTTATTCAGATGGTTAGAGGCGTTGAAGAGGTAGAGAAGATGGATAAGCTGTTATCGCTTGCGGTGACAGGTGGCGATTTTAGCTGGATATAGGAATGCGGATATTTGTAAACGCATATGATATATTGCTAAGGCGCGGCTATCCGGAGCCGTTTTGCGATGAGATAACGAAAAATCTAAGTACCGACTGGACAGCTCAAAGGATAATACTAATAAATCTCAAGCTTCTGATCAACCAGTGATTCACCTTCATATACAAGCTTAATTGTGAAGAAATTTTCTTCATTTTCAAGCAGGAGCTTTAAGAAGATAGCGTCGCCTTCCCAGGTAGGAAGTGTGGGCACGATAGTTTTATCCACCCATTTGAGGTCACCTTCGTTGCATGTTATAAGCTTGCCGGAAAATTCATCAGCGGTGAAAAGACACATCAATTCAGGCTCCTGTTTATCACTTATAAAAGTTATGAGTGCGCGGAAACGGTATGATGTGAGTGTGAGCCCTGTTTCCTCTTTGACTTCGCGGAGCAAGCATTCTTCGGGTGATTCACCATACTCGGCGTGACCGCCAACTCCAATCCATTTTCCTTCATTTATATCATTTTCTTTCTTAATACGATGAAGCATGAGATATTGTCCATCGTGTTCTATGTAGCATAGAGTAGTTATTTTCATGATGTACCTCCGTCAGATGATTATAACATAAAATGTGCGGGGGAAGACAGGAAAAATATCTATCTGCATAGCAGCCTAAATTTTTCCTGAAAAATTTATAATAAGCTTATTTATTTTTAAAACTTGATACAAAAACTATTGAGAAATTGTATGAAGTTGGACTACTAAATACAGTAGATATGGTGTAAAATGATTCTTATAGTAAAGTCAGGACATTATCAAATGCAATAGAACTATGGGAATATAAGGGAATGTATATAACAATTATACGATATAAATTTTAAAAGAAGAGGGAATATCATTATGGCAAAAAAGGTTACTATAAAAGATATAGCTGATATGGCAGGGGTTTCAATCGCAACCGTTTCGCATGTTATAAACAGAACAAGATATGTGAGCCCGGACCTTGTTGAAAAAATAGAAAATATTATCATAGAAACCGGATATCATAAAAAAATAGAAGAAAAAGAAAGACGACTCAAGGTTGGAAGGCAGTCGGAAATAGTTGCAGTTATTCCAAATGTTGAAAGCACGATTTATCGTGATATGGTGGGATATTTAAAAAAATATGTTAGCATTCAGGGTTATCAGTTTTATATTGCAATTACGGATAATGATATTAAAGAAGAGGCTCAGGTACTGGAAGGACTGATACAGAATAAAAAAACAGCAGGTATTATACATGTACCAGTCAGTGATGTTGCGGCAGATTATAAAAAGCTGATTGAATCTGGAATTCCATTTGTCTGCATGGAAAGAAATATTTTGGGAGATGGTATAGACGCTGTTGAATTTAGGGATAGAGAAGCCATTTTCAAGGGAACTGATTATCTGTTAGAATGTGGTCATAAGAATATTTTGTTTTTAAGAGAAAGCTTGAAGAGTACGACGAGAGATGAAAGAACACGAGGCTTTCTCCTTGCATTAGAAGAACATGGAATCAATACAAATGATGCAAATATTTCAGATATTAATATCGAATCCGGAGCTGATAACTGTATTTTGGAAATACAAAAGGCGATGAGACGATATATGCCAACTGCAATTATGGCAGGAGGAAATAGAATTACTTTATATCTTATGAAAACTATGAGGGATAGAGGAATTGAATGTCCTGAAGAGATATCAGTTGTTGGATTTGGTGATGAGGGATGGTCGGAGTTAACGTATCCACCATTGACGATTTTGAAGAGAGATGTTGAAGGGCTGAGCAGACGAGCAGTAAATATGCTTTTTGAAAAGATAAATACAGGACATGTGATTGAACAGGATTATTATGCCGATGTAGAGTTGATAATAAGAAAATCCACAAGAATGTTGGATAATGGACCTTTTGGAGAAGAAGCAGCTACACCGGAATCAATAGTCATAACAAAAGAGGAAAAGAGTCGTTTGCGTGCCGGAAATTTCCGTGTGGCAATTTCATTTCATTATACAGGAACATCATGGGCGGAATTACACGAAAAGGGAATCCGCGATGAATTGGAACAATACGGAATTGATATTATATCAGTAACAGATGCACATTTTGATGCATCTTTGCAAAATGCACAGCTTGAAGGTATTCGTTTACAGAAACCGGATGCTGTAATTGCAATTCCGGCTGATGATAAAGAAACAAAAGAACAATTCCGTGAATTGGCAAAGGTGTCAAAGCTTGTATTCCTGAGTAGTGTCCCTGAGAATATGGAAAAAAATAGTTATGTTTGCTGTGTGTCTGTTAATGAGATTGAAAATGGAATTAATGTCGGCAGAATGATGGGGCAGTACTGTAAAGGAAAACATGTTGAAGCCGGATTTATCATACATGGAGCGGTCTTTTATGGTACGCGTGCCAGGGATGAGGCCGCGGAAAAAATTATTTCAGAACAATACAAAAATATAGATATTAAGGCAATAAGAGGTTTTGGAGAAATTGAAAATGCATATCAGGTTTGTAAAGATATGATTACTGAGAATCCACAAATTAAAGTCTTGTATGTCAGCTGGGATAGACCGGCACTGTTGGTAATTAAGGCGTTGAAAGAGATGCATAGAGAAGACATCGCCATATTTACAACTGATTTAGATTATAAAATTGCACAATATATGGAAAGTGGTATTGTAAAGGGATTAAGTACTCAAAGACCTTACGAGCAGGGAAGAACAGCTGCGCATGTGGTAGCGAAATCTTTATTAAGTAATGATGTGCCAAAATATGTTGGGGTGCAGCCGTATGTTGTGGATGCTAAGCAGCTAGGAAGAGCATGGAAGGATATTTTTCATGAGGGAATGCCTGAAGAAATGAAATAATGCCGGATAAAATTAAATATCTAAAAAGAAATATATGTGAAGAAAAAGAATATCATTTGGATATTCTTTTTTAATTGCTAAAAATTTACGTAAAAAATATTTTTGAAATGTTAATTTGCGCAAAACACAATCGTATAATTGTTGAAAACGACGAATTAGACAGGATTTTACGTAAAAATATTGACAAATAATAGAGCAAAATATATCATGTAATCACAGAAACAAATAAAAACAAATAAATTTACGTAAATTTAAAAAATGGAGGAAAAAACTATGGCAAAAATAAAAAAATTATTAGCGTTGGGTTTATGCTTATGCATGGCAGCAGGTATTACGGTAGGATGTGGCGATAGTAAGTCATCAAATAATGGTACAGATTCTGGTAAGAATACAAATGATGGATTATCGTTTGCATTTTGTACTAATACCTTAAACAATACATTTCAAAGCTCAATTGATTCAAAGCTAAAAGAACTGTGTGACAAAGATGGAATATCATATACATGTTTAGATCCTGACTATGATTTGAATAAGCAGCTTAGCCAGTTATCAGATGTAGCAAATAATGGATATGACGCAGTATTTGTTATTCCTGTTGATTCAGCAGGAATAACATCGGGACTGGCAGAAATAAGCGAAGCAGGTATTCCTATATTTAATGTAGACACTGCAGTTATAGATGATGACCTTGAGAGCTTTGTAACACAATTTGTTGGAACTAATGCGTATATGGCAGGCCAGCTTGTTGGAGAACAGATGGTTAAGGATCATCCGGATGGAGGAAATATTGCAATTTTGGATTTCCCTTCAAATGAAAGCTGTGTTGATCGTGTAAATGGATTTCTTGATGGACTTGGAGACAGTAAAGATAAGTTTAAGATAGTAGCACAGCAGGACGGTGGAGCAGCCTTAGACCAATCGATGGAGCTGGCAGAAGACATTATTACAGCATCTCCTGATATGGATGCATTTTTCTGTATCAATGATCCATCTGCACTTGGTGCTGCAGCTGCTATTAAGGCAGCAAATAAAACAGGCAAAATTGGTGTATATAGTATTGATGCCTCACCGGATGGAAAACAGGCATTACTGGATGGTGAATTTACAGCTGTTGCATGTCAGGTACCTGTACAGATTGCAGATTATTCTTTTAAGGAAGCTGTAAAGTATGTTAATGGAGATACTAAAATTGATGAGAAAAAGGTATATCTCGATTCGCATTTAGTGTCTAAGGATGAGGCTGAGAAAACTCTTAAAGAATGGCAATAATAAGGGAGAGTTATTATGGGACAGACAGTATTAGAAATGACAGGGATAAAGAAAAGCTTTGCGGGTATTTACGCTTTAAATGGAATTGACTTTTCTTTGGAACTGGGCGAAGTACATGCACTGCTTGGTGAGAATGGAGCAGGAAAGTCAACATTAATTAAAGTGCTTGGCGGAATTTATCAGCCGGATTGTGGATTGATAAAAGTTAATGGAAAAGAAGTAAAAATTGATGGAGTCCCAGCAGCAAGAGCAAATGGTATAGGTATTATACACCAGGAAATAGTATTGGTGCCTTACCTTACAGTTGCACAAAATCTGTTTTTGGGAAGAGAAATTAGAACTAGACTTGGAACCTTGGATGAAGCGGAGATGAACCGCAGGGCAGCAGATATGATCTCTGCCCTGGGGGTCAATATAAAAGCTGAAACAGTAGTTGAGAAGCTGACTATCGCACAACAACAAATGGTAGAGATTGTAAAAGCTGTATCATTTAACGGAAAAATAATTGTTATGGATGAACCTACATCATCTCTTTCAAATGAAGAGGTGGAGCAGCTATTTGGAATTATTGAGAATCTAAGGAAGAAAAAAGTAAGTATTATTTATATTTCTCATAGAATGGAAGAGTTATTCCGAATATCAGATCGAATTACTGTTATCAGAGACGGAACATATGTAGGAACCAAAAAAACTGTCGAGACGAATGCGAATGAATTGGTAGCAATGATGGTTGGAAGAGATCTTGATAATTTCTATGTAAGAGATTATTGCGATGTGGAACATGCTCCAATTGCACTTGAAGTAAAAAATCTATCACGTCAGGGAACATTTGAAGATATCAGCTTTTCGGTGCATAAAGGCGAGATACTTGGATTTGCAGGGCTGGTAGGCGCTGGAAGAAGTGAGATTATGGAAGCTGTTTTCGGAGCAAGACCATATGATGCCGGTCAGATTTTCATGAATGGAGATGAAGTGCATTTTAAAAATCCTATGCAGGCAATTAAATCAGGAATTGCATTGGTTCCTGAGGACAGAAAAAAACAGGGGCTTGTACTGGGAAACAGCGTTGCATTCAATTTAACTTTATCAAGTCTGCGTTTTTGCATGAATGGAATTGCTATCAGTGAAAAAAAGCGTGATTCGATTATTGAACATTATAGTAAAAGACTTAGGATTAAAGCAGCTTCTCCGGAGATTGAAGCAGGTAGTCTTTCGGGTGGAAATCAACAGAAGGTTGTACTTGGAAAATGGCTTGCAACAAAGCCGGATGTCTTGATTCTGGATGAGCCTACAAGAGGCGTAGATGTAAATGCCAAGTATGAAATATATACTGTAATAAATGAACTGGCAAAGGCAGGCATTGCAATTATTATGGTTTCAAGTGAATTGCCTGAGATTATCAACATGTGTGATAACGTTTGTGTTATAAGAGCAGGTAAGCTTGTTGGAAAGCTTGGAAAAGACCAGATGAATCAGGAAGAGATTATGAAGTATGCTGCAGGAGGCGTAGAGTAATATGAGTGAGAAGAAAAGAGAAGTAAATGCATTTGGAAAAAGAAATCCATTTACTTCAATTATAAAAGGCAATATAGGAATTATTGCAGTATTGATTATTATGTGCGTAATAGTGTCAATTGCAACGGATAAATTCCTTACAACAAATAATATAATTTCTGTTTTAAGACAAATTTCAATAAATACATATATCGCACTGGGAATGACACTCGTAATTATACTGGGACACATTGATTTGTCGGTTGGTTCAATTGTTGCGATGTCGGGAACCCTTACGGTTGGACTTACTGTAAATCAGGGAATGCCACTTATAGTAGCAATAATTATTGGATTGGTAGTAGGAACTCTTGCTGGATTTATCAGTGGATTTATAGTATCTCATTTTAAGGTACCTGCATTTATTATTACAATGGCAATGATGAATATTGCAAGTGGTATTGCATATGTGTATACAGGTGGACAGTCTACACGTATTACAGATAAGATGTTTATAGCTATAGGTACAGGATATTTGTTTAATGTAATTCCGCTTCCGGTAGTATATATGGTAATTTTGATTGCAATATTCAGTTTCCTTTTAAGCAAAACTAAATTTGGAACTTACGTATATGCAATTGGAGGAAACAGGGAAGCTGCAAGATTATCCGGTGTTCCTATTAAAAAAATAGAAATTATTGTATTTACGCTTTCAGGTGCGCTTGCAGCCTTCGCAGGACTTGTTCTTTGCTCAAGAATGTATTCAGGATAGCCATCAGTAGGAAGTGGATATGAATTGGATGCAATTGCCGCATGTGTACTTGGTGGAACATCAATGACCGGAGGAAAGGGCCGGATAAGTGGAACTGTATTTGGTGCGATGGTAATTGGAATTATTTCCAATGGATTAAATCTGATAGGAGTTTCATCTTATTGGCAGCTAATCATTAAGGGTCTGATTATTGCATGTGCAGTTCTGCTGGATTGTCAGAAGGATAAAATAGCGTTGTTAAAAAATAAGGTAAGGGCTGCAAAATAAATTGGAAAGGAAATCTGTTCGTTTTTTACGATACAGAGAAAGATAAGCAAATGGAAATTTTTCGTAAAATGTCTTTCGCGGATTCTACGGGAGATGCAATTCCGTTTTACCACGAAGGAAAATATCATATTTTTTCACTTACATCTCCACCGGGAACGACCGTCTATCCGGAGAGACTGCGTACAACCTGGAGCCATAGTATATCGGATGACTTAGTGCATTGGCAGGAGCTTCCGACGGCATTATATCCGGGGGAAGGAGATGAACCGGATGCTTCTGGAGTGTGGACCGGTTCAGTAATATATGGTGAAGGACAATATCATGCATTTTATACAGGATATTGTCTAACAGCGGAGTTTCAGCAGACCATATGTCACGCAACAAGCGATGATGGAATAACGTGGACAAAAGATATCGCAAATCCTGTTATTACTCCGATGACAGAGCTCTATGAAAAACTTGATTGGAGAGATCCGTATGTTTTTTATAATGAGGAAGATGAAAATTATTGGATTTTGATTTCAGCGAGAAGACTTGATATGCCGGTTACACGAAGGGGCTGTATAGTGCTGTACCGTTCAAAGAATTTAAAGGATTGGACGTATTATGGACCAATATATTCACCGGGGCATACAAACTGTCCGGAATGTCCGGAAATGTACAAGATGGGAGGTCACTGGTATTTGTCTTACTCAAGATTTTCAGAGTTTGTAAATACAATATACCGTGTATCAGAGTCTCCATTTGGTCCATGGAGAAAACCTAAAAAGGATGGTATTGGTGGAAGACGCTTTTATGCTGCTAAGTCAATGCAAAATGATGATGGAAGACGTTTTTATTTTGGATGGGCGCATGATCGTGCAGAGCAGAGTGACAAAGGTGAATGGTATTGGGGTGGAACATTTTGTATTCCACATGAAGTGGTGCCAACCGAAAATGGAGAGTTAAATGTAAAGTTACCATGTGAATATGAGCATATATTTGATAAAGCTGTTAATTGGAAATATATATCAGTTCTTGGAAATGCAAAAGATTATGGTGAAAAAACTATAACATTGAATGCGCTGGAAAGCTGTTCATATGGATTTTTGAGACATACGGAAGAAAGCTATATGCTGACATGCAAAATAGTGCCAAGAGAAACATATGATACGTTTGGTATTCTTTTAAAGTCTGATAAAGAGGCAAGTGGATGTTTATTCCTTGAATTTGATAAAGCAATGCAAAGGGTCTCATTTTTAAATCTTCCGATGGGAGTGGATCCATTTTGGGTGCAGTCGTGTCAGGCGGTTCCACCGGCAACCGAGCCGGGACCGGATGGGGTGCGTGTCTGTGAGAAAACAATGCAAATTGAAGACGGAAAGGCAATAGACGTAAAGATTATTGTGGATCATGACATGATAGAGGCATTTATTGATGAACAGATAGCGTTCACATATAGAATATATGCCAAACCGGAATTTGAAACTGGTATAATTGCTCAGGATTCGAATGTTGAATTCTATAATTTAAGCATTTCCGGAAAATAATTGCGAATGGGAGAGACATGGATGGAAAAAGAATATGATATAGTTGCGATGGGAGAATTATTAATTGATTTTACACCGGCAGGAGTTTCAGAAACCGGCATGTGTCTTTATGAACGTAATCCGGGAGGGGCACCGGTAAATATGCTTACTGCAGCAGCTAAAGCAGGATTGAGAACAGCCTTTATAGGCAAGGTTGGAAATGACATGCATGGTAAATTCTTAATAGAAGCTGTTGAAAATCAAAATATTAACAGCGATGGCATTATATTGGATGATAATGTATTTACTACACTTGCATTTGTAAATCTTACAAAAGATGGAGAAAGATCATTTGCGTTTGCAAGGAAACCCGGAGCAGATACAATGATAGGGTACAAGGAAGTCGATACTCAAATTTTACAGAATACAAAAGTTTTTCATGTGGGTTCACTCTCTCTTACTGATGAACCTGCACGTTCCACTACATTCCAGGCAGTGAAATGTGCAAAAAATGCAGGTGCAGTTATATCATATGACCCTAACTACAGGGCGCCTCTTTGGAATAATGAGAAGACTGCTATAGAACGTATGCGTTCAATGCTTCCGTTTGCAGATATGATTAAATTGTCCGATGAAGAAACTGCTTTACTTACGCCATACGAAAATCCGGATGAAGCAGCAAACTATTTATTAGACCATGGAATAAAAATAGTTGCAGTGACACTAGGAAAAGAAGGTGTGTTAATATGTAATAGGAAGGATCATCAAAAGGTAAGTGGTTTTTCAAGTCAAGTAGTAGATACTACAGGGGCAGGAGATTCATTTTGGGGCGGATTTATGTCTCAATTTGTAAAAAGCAAACTTAACCCTGAAGATTGTTCTATTGAAGAATTAAAAAAATTTGCAAGGTATGGAAATGCAGTAGCAAGCCTGTGCATAGAAAAAAAGGAGGAATATTGTCGATTCCTGAAGAAAAAGAAACTTTTAAACGTTTACAGCTAAGTGTGTGAAAAAACAATCGTAGTGCAAAATAATTGAAAATATACGATTATAGCCTCACTTTCAAATTTAAAAATATACATCAGAGTGGTCTATGCCGGTGGAAGCGGAAAGAACGGACGTCTCATGATAGATGCTCCAAGAGAGATGAACATCTCAAGGTCAAACAACGACCCGAATCCTGAGAAGAGAAAAGATACATATTATCCGGAGCCAAAGATTTCAGAGGAAGCACAGCATGAAATCAAGAAGATTATCTGGAATGAAAGACAGAAGAAGGCAAAGCCGGCTAAAGCAGATAAGAAAGCATAGGCAAACAAGTTAATAGGCGGCTGTGGCGCAAGCCACACCCGGGAAGCCGCTTGTTATAGAAAACCGCAACTGCTTAAATAAAACAATCACAAAGCAGCTGCAAAACCCTCGGGAAAAGGATTTCTAGAGGTCAAACATAATAACCCATGGATATGGGACAAGGAGGATTATATTATGGTAGTACAACACAACATGCAGGCAGCAAATGCCAACAGAATGCTCAACGTAA
>PPYF01470972.1_pt1 | contig 10168 bp, 8 predicted proteins | sample 1559871 | NCBI WGS metagenome assembly PPYF01 (sample SAMN08240021, study PRJNA423297) | Human gut metagenome, whole genome shotgun sequencing project.
ATGAGGCGTCCGAGCGCCTCGCACTCCTCTTCCGTGTCCGTGATTCCGGGAACCACTACGTGGCGGATCACGACCTTGATCTTGCGCCTGGCGAGTTCGTCGCCGAACGCGATGATGCGGTCGGGCTCGCATCCGGTCAGGGCCTTATGCCCCACAGGGTCGCTGTGCTTGATGTCGAGCAGGACCATATCGGTCTCGCTCAGAAGCTTCTCAAAGCGCTCCGGCTTCTTGGGGTTATACGCGTATCCACAGCTGTCCAGGCATGTGTGGATACGGCCCGCAGGCGCCGCATGGGCGGCCGCGAACAGATCTCCCACGAACTCGGGCTGAAGCAACGGCTCGCCGCCCGTGACGGTCAGACCGCCGGTACGGTAAAACGGCCTGTTGCTCTCGTATTCTCCCAACAGGCGCTCGACCGATACGCACGTACCGGCCCCCTCGCCCGCGGTCCACGTGTCCGGGTTGTGGCAATACGCGCAGCGCATGGGGCACCCCTGGGTGAACACCACGAAACGCACGCCCGGCCCGTCCACAGTGCCCATGCTCTCGATGGAGTGGATGCGCCCGAGTGCATATCTGGACTCGACCTCCCTATCCTCATCTAGCTGAACACGTGCCATAATCGCATCTCCCCCTTTACCTGCAGACACGGCTGCAGACGCTTTATTTCGCAAGTTATAATACCCCGTTGGCCGCATTCATCTCGGTCATTTTCGACTGTTGCCCGAACCTGAGGACCAGCATGCAACTCCCCCTCATCGATCGAATTCGCTCCTTCATCCAAGCTGAAGCCGTACTCGTCGTCGCCGCCCTCGCAGCGCTCCTCTCGGCTTGCCTGTTCCCGCCTGTGCCGCAGAACTGGTCCGCATACGCCGAGGCAATCGACTGGCGCACCATCGGCCTTCTCTTCTGCCTCATGACCGTCGTGGCGGGCTTCACACGCGCCGGCCTGCTGGCGCGTGTGCGATCCCTTCTCACCCGCACCGAGGGCACGCAGCGACGCCTCTCGCTCCTGCTCGTCACGCTCTCCTTCTTCACCGCCATGATCGTCACGAACGATGTCGCCCTCATCTCGTTCGCACCCCTCACCCTGTTGCTCTTCCAGGGCTCCGAACCGCGCTCGACGATCATCACGCTCGTCGCACAAACCGTCGCTGCAAATCTCGGCTCGATGATGACGCCCATCGGCAACCCGCAGAACATCTACCTCTACTCCGCGCTCGAGCTCGAACTCGGTGAATTCCTCACCGCAATCGCACCCTACGGCATCATCGGGCTCCTTGCCTCTATCGCCCCATGCATGCTCATCCCCAATACGAAGGCAGCACTCGGCAAAGCCGCCGATTCCAAGGTCGATACACGGCTCGCCCTCGCTTACGGCGCCCTATTCCTCCTCGCACTCGCCTGCGTTGGAAGGGTCGTGAGCTGGGAGCTCTGCGTGCTCATCACTCTGATTGGCTGCCTCATATTCGATCGCAGCGTACTCAAACACCTCGATTACAGCCTTCTTATCACCTTTGCCTGCTTCTTCATCTTTGTGGGAAACATCAAGCACGTTCAAGTCATCGCCAGCACCCTGCAGTCCATCGTCGTCGGGCGTGAGATCCTTGTCTCGGCTCTGGTCAGCCAAGTCATCAGCAACGTCCCAGCCGCGATCATGCTCTCCGGGTTTAGCAGCAACGGCATCGGACTGCTTGTCGGCACCAATATCGGAGGCCTGGGAACACCGGTCGCCTCTCTCGCAAGCCTGATCACGCTACGTGTCTATGGACGTTCGCGTGACGCGCAAACCGGGCGCTACCTGCTCTGTTTCACCGCCATCAACCTCGCCCTCCTTGTCCTATTCCTCGGACTCGCATCCCTTCTCAGCCTGTAGACCCGCCCAGCAATGCAAAAAGGGACGCCGGCAATGCCGACGTCCCTCGCTTGAGCGATGCCCGTGTGGGTGATCGCTTAGAAGCTATCGTGGAAGGTACGGGAGATAACCTCGTCCTGCTGAGCCTTGGTCAGGTTGTGGAAGTTCACAGCGTAACCGGAAACGCGAACGGTGAGCTGGGGGTACTTCTCCGGGTGAGCCTGGGCGTCGAGCAGCGTGTCACGGTTGAACACGTTGACGTTCAGGTGGTGGCCACCCTTCTCGGCGTAAGCGTCGATCATGCTCACGAGATTGTCGGCCTGAGCCTGCGGGATGTCAGCAACCTTCATTGGTGCACTCCTTTTCGTCTTCGGCGCCCTCTTGCGCCGAAATAGGAATTGTTACTGAAATTATATCAGCATTGACCGCGCCGGTGAATAAGAATTACCACCGGCGCGGAAACATTACAGACGGACCGAATGTCCGATGGCCTTAGCGGTCCTCGGAGCCCTCGGGAGCGGAGGAATCGGTGCAGTCGCAGCAGGCAACCGGGTTCTCGAAGGAGACGTCACCGAGATCCAGATCGCCGAACATAACCTGGTCCTCCTTGCCGAGCGCGCTCGGGATGATGGAGAAGGTATTGGAGATGCCGTCCTGAGCGTCACGGAAGGGAAGCTTCGAGACGGAGGACAGGGAGGCGATGGCACCGTGGGTGTCGCGCTGGTGCATGGGGTTGGCGCCAGGAGCGAACGGCACGCCGGCCTTGCGGCCGTCGGGGGTGGCACCGGTCTTCTGGCCGTACACCACGTTGGAGGTGATGGTCAGGACGGAAGTGGTGGGCACCGAGTTGCGGTACGTGTCATTCATGCGGATGTACTCCATGAACTGGTGCACGATGTCGTGGGCGAGGACGTCGACGCGGTCGTCGTCGTTGCCGTACTTGGGGAAGTCGCCCTCGATGTTGAAGTCGACGATGACGCCGTTCTCGTCGCGGACCGGGTGGACCTTGGCGTACTTGATGGCGGACAGGGAGTCGGCCACGACGGACAGGCCAGCGATGCCGGTGGCGAACCAGCGGTGGACGTCCTTGTCGTGCAGGGCCATCTGGATGGACTCGTAGCAGTACTTGTCATGCATGTAGTGGATGACGTTCAGCGTGTTCACGTACACGCCGGCGAGCCACTTCATCATGTCGTTGTACTTGGCCATGACGTCGTCGAAATCAAGGGTGTCGCCCTCGACCGGACGGAACTTCGGGCCGACCTGCTTCTTGGAGACCTCGTCGACACCGCCGTTGAGTGCGTACAGGAGGCACTTGGCGAGGTTGGCGCGGGCGCCGAAGAACTGCATCTCCTTACCGACGCGCATGGAGGACACGCAGCAGGCGATGGCATAGTCGTCGCCATGGTAGACGCGCATGACGTCGTCGTTCTCATACTGGATGGAAGAGGACGCGATGGAGGTCTTGGCGCAGAACTCCTTGAAGGCCTGGGGCAGGTGAGTGGACCACAGGACGGTCAGGTTCGGCTCCGGGGAGGTACCCATGTTCTCCAGGGTGTGGAGGTAGCGGTAGCTCATCTTGGTGACGAGGGTACGGCCGTCGACACCCATGCCGCCGATGGACTCGGTAACCCACTGCGGGTCGCCGGAGAACAGGTTCTGGTACTCGGGGGTACGGGCGAACTTGACCATACGCAGCTTCATGATGAAGTGGTCGACGAACTCCTGGATCTGCTCCTCGGTGAAGGTGCCGTTCTTGAGGTCGCGCTCAGCGTAGATGTCGATGAAGGTGGAGGTGCGGCCGATGGACATGGCAGCGCCGTTCTGATCCTTCACGGAAGCCAGGTAGGCGAGGTACATCCACTGGATGGCCTCCTGGGTGTTGGCGGCCGGACGGGCGATGTCGAAGCCGTACAGCTTGCCGAGCTCGACGAGCTGCTTGAGGGAGCGGATCTGCTCGGACAGCTCCTCGCGATCGCGGATGGTCTCCTCGGTCATGACGGAGGGCGTGGAGGCCTTCTGGGCCTCCTTGTCGGCGATCAGGGCGTCGACGCCGTAGAGGGCGACGCGGCGGTAGTCGCCGATGATGCGGCCGCGGCCGTAGCCGTCGGGCAGACCGGTGATGATGTGAGCGGAGCGGCAGGCGCGCATCTCAGGGGTGTAGGCGTCGAACACGCCGGCGTTGTGCGTCTTGCGCTTGTTGGTGTAGAAGTCGACGATCTCGGGATCGACCTCGTAGCCGTGCTGGGCAGCGGCCTGGCAGGCGATGCGGATGCCGCCGTTGACGTGCAGGGCGCGCTTGAGCGGGGCGTCGGTCTGCAGGCCGACGATGGTCTCGCGCTCAGGGTGCTCGGCGTCGATGTAGCCGGCCTTGTGGGACAGAATGCCCGTCACGACCTTGGTGTCCATGTCCAGGACGCCGCCCTGCTCGCGCTCCTTGAGAAGCAGCGACATGACGTCATCCCACAGCTTGACGGTACGCTCGGTGGGACCCACCAGGAACGACTCGTCGCCCTCGTACGGGGTGTAGTTCTTCTGGATGAAGTCGCGGACGTCAATCTCGTTGAGCCAATTGCCGCCCTCGAAGCCTTCCCATGCCTCCTGCATTGCGTGACCACGCTCCTCGTCGTGCTCGCGGGGCGTCCCCGCCCCAAATTTGACATCCCCGGCAACAATCCCCGGACATTCGCACGTGCCACTCGCCGAAAAAACGCTCGCGCCCATGTGAAAAAAGAGACCGTTGGCCGAAGATTTATTCACGTTTGCAAGGATACCATATGCACAGGTCCCAAAGGGTATCGCAAATGGGACTTTTTCTCATTCATTTCTATACGGGCGCCGTCGCGTTTTCCATCTCCGAACGCGCAGGTCCAATGCCCGCCCACGCACGACGGCCGTCTTGCGTCCCGCCCTGGAATCATCGATATCGGCAAACGGCGCCCGACATTCGCCTCACACGGACCTGACGGGCGCGCTTCGAAACCATCGCCGCATCTTCCAAGAGTGTTTTTTCCTTGAGGTGATTTGGCGCGGCTGGTGATTCGCTTTAGCAGGATAGACCCTCTGACCTGGGCAACCGCTCGCTGAGCGCAGCATCCTCCCACCGAATTCCGATAGCCAACCTCACGCGTAGGTGAGAAAGTGTACCCTGTTGTATCTACGACGCAAGGAGGCCTCGTCCCATTATGGAAAGCACCCCTACGCCCCACAACGGGGCTCATTACGGCGATATCGCCAAAACGGTCCTGATGCCCGGAGACCCGCTCCGCGCCAAGTACATCGCGGACCATTACCTCGAGGATGTCCGCACCTTCAACGAGGTGCGCAACATGCTCGGCTTCACCGGCACGTACCAGGGCCAGCCCGTCTCGGTTATGGGCGGTGGCATGGGAATGCCCTCGATCGGCATCTACTCCCACGAACTCTACGAGTTCTACGGCGTGGAATCCATCATCCGCGTGGGTTCCGCCGGCGGCATCGACCCGTCCATCAAGGTCCGCGACGTCGTGGCCGGCATGGGCGCCTGCACCGACTCCAACTACGCCGCCCAGTACAACCTCCCCGGCTCCTACGCCCCCATCGCAAGCTATGAGCTGCTCGAGCGCGCCGTTGCCGCGGGCCGCGCGCAGGGTGTCGATGTCAAGGTCGGCAACATCCTGTCTTCCGACCATTTCTACCTCGACGACCCCTCCTCCACCGCCACCTGGCAGAAGATGGGCGTCCTCGCCGTCGAGATGGAGGCCGCCGCGCTCTACATGAACGCCGCCCGCCTGGGCAAGAAGGCCCTGTGCCTGCTCACCGTCTCCGACCTGCCCCTCACCGGAGAGTCCCTCCCGGCCGACGAGCGTCAGACGAGCTTCACCCAGATGATGGAGATCGCCCTCTCCCTCGCCCTGCCCGCATAAATCCCCTCGTCCGCCCGGTCTCGCGCATCGCGAAGGCCGGGCGGACGCCTTTCGGTCCGGAGCGCGCGGCGCATCGAGCGCCGTCGCCCTGCATCCCCCATGGTCTTTCGCCATGCCCTTGCTCAGGCACGGTAGAAGATACGGCGCAGCTATGCGCCCATTTTGCAAGCGACAACAGTACGCAAGAAAGGAAGAACATGAAGAAGAATCGTCTCATGGGTCTCGCCCTTGCCGGCGTCCTCGCCCTTTCCGTCGCAGGCTGCGGCGGTGGCGACGAGGCCAAGCCCGCGGGCTCCGCTCCCGCCGACGCCTCTGCCGACTACAAGGTCCAGATGGTCACCGATATGGGTGGCGTGAACGACCAGTCCTTCAACCAGCTCGCCTGGGAGGGCCTGCAGCAGCTCAACAAGGACACCGGCATCGAGGTCGGCTACACCGAGTCCAAGCAGGAGTCCGACTACGCCACCAACCTGGACAAGGCCGTCGACGACGGCGCCCAGACCGTGTGGGGCATCGGCTTCGCCATGGCCGAGGCGATCCAGAACACCGCCAAGACCAACCCTGACGTGCACTTCGCCATCATCGACAACGCCTACCCCGAGGCCGACCTGCTCGATAACCTCACTGGCGTGACCTTCAAGACGCAGGAGCCTTCCTTCGTGGCCGGCTACATCGCCGCCATGACCACCCAGACCGGTAAGGTCGGCTTCATCGGCGGCATGAAGTCCGACGTCCTCGAGACCTTCGACTGGGGCTACCAGGCCGGCGTCGCCTACGCCAACGCCACCGAGGGCACCAACGTCGAGGTCGTCTCCCAGTACATCGAGACCTTCACCGACGCCGCCAAGGGCAAGGCCGCTGGTCAGAAGATGTACTCCGACGGCTGTGACATCGTGTTCGCCTGCGCCGGCAACGCCGGCAACGGCGTCATCGAGGCCGCCCAGGATGCCGACAAGATGGTCATCGGCGTCGACAAGGACCAGTACGATCTCGCCCCCGAGAACATGCTGACCTCCGTCATGAAGAACGTCGACAAGGCCGTCATCGAGGTCTCCACCATGGCTTCCAACGGTGAGAAGGTCGGCGGCAAGAACATCGAGCTCTCCGCCAAGGACGGCGCCGTGGCCGTTTCCACCCACCACGACCTCATGGAGCCCGGCGTGTACGACACCGCCGTCGAGCTGTTCGACAAGATCAAGAACGGCGAGATCGAGCCCCCCGCGACCGAGGATGCGTTCAACGACTACGTCGCTTCGCTCTAACGTTTAACGTTTTGCCAGGCCGGCGATGCGCCCTGCGGCGCCATCGCCGGCCCGCGTCGTTCACGGCTCGTGTGAGCAGACGAGCCGTCCCGCGCCGGGAGCGCCCGCAAGGACGCCCTCGGCGCGGGACGAAGAGGGGCCGAAGGGCCCCGAACCCGAAGGAGAGATGGAAGGAGCGAACGGCCTATGAAGCCAGATGCGCGCTACGCGGTGCAGATGAGCGGCATCGTAAAGACGTTCGGCACGTTCACTGCACTCGACCATGTGGACCTCACCGTGCAGAAGGGCACGATCCACGCGGTCCTGGGCGAGAACGGTGCCGGCAAGAGCACGCTCATGAACGTGCTCTACGGTCTATACCAAGCCGACGAGGGCCAGATCTGCCTCAACGGCGAGCCCGTCGTCATCAACACCCCCAACGACGCCATCGCCCATGGCATCGGCATGGTCCACCAGCACTTCATGCTCGTGGACAATTTCACCGTGACCCAAAACATCGTGCTCGGCAGCGAAGTGTGCGGTGCGGCGGGCATCCTCGACATGAAAAAGGCACGTGAGAAGGTCTGCCAGATCATCGAGCAGTACGGCCTCGAGGTCGACCCCGATGCCAAGATCGAGGACATCTCGGTCGGCATGCAGCAGCGCGTCGAGATCTTGAAGGCGCTCTACCGTGGTGCCGACATCCTGATCCTGGACGAGCCCACCGCGGTTCTCACGCCCCAGGAGATCGACCGCCTCATCCAGATCATGCACGACCTCACCAGCGCGGGTAAGACCATCATCGTCATCACCCACAAGCTCAAGGAGATCAAGGCGTCCTCCAACACCTGCACGATCATCCGCCGCGGCCAGTATGTCGACGAAGTCACCGTCGCGGACGTCACGGAGGACCGTCAAAGGCCTCGACCTCGCGGTCCGCTCCGGCGAAATCGTCGGCATCGCAGGCATCGATGGCAACGGCCAGAAGGAGCTCGTCGAGGCCATCACCTGCCTGACCAAGGCCACCTCCGGAAAGATCCTCGTGAACGGCGAGGAGATCCAAAACACCACGCCGCGCAACGTCATCGACCACAAGGTCTCAACCATCCACGAGGACCGCCAGAAGCGCGGTCTGGTGCTGCCCTTCACCGTTGCCGAGAACGCCGTGCTCGAGAAGTACCGCACGCCCGAGTTCGGCAAGCACGGTATGCTCGACGGCGCCAAGATGCACGAATACACCGAGCAGCTCATCGCCGACTACGATGTCCGCCCCGCCGACTGCGCCGATAAAACCGCCGGCGGACTGTCCGGCGGCAACCAGCAGAAGGTCATCATCGCCCGCGAGGTCTCCAACGATCCCGACGTGCTCATCGCCGTGCAGCCCACGCGCGGCCTGGACGTGGGCGCCATCGAATATGTTCACAAGGCGCTCGTCGCCGAGCGCGACCGCGGCACGGCCATCCTGCTCATCTCACTCGAACTCGATGAGGTCATGAGCGTGTCCGACACCATCGACGTCATCTACGACGGCCGCATCACCGGTACATTCAAGCAGGGCGAGGTCGACGAGAACAAGATCGGCCTGCTCATGGCAGGAGGTGAATAGCATGGCATCCACTGCAACCGCAGGCGCGGCGCATACCGCCAAACCCCAGGAGAGCCTGTTCCAGCGCATCCTCAAGCGTCCCATCACCGCTACGTTCATCGCCATCGCGCTCGGATTCGCCGTGGCGGCGGTCCTGCTCGCGGTAGCCGGCTACGACCCCGTCGCGTCCTTCGCGGCGCTGTTCGAGGGCGTGTTCTCCAAGCCCAAGTACATCTCCAACACCATCATCAAGGCGTCCCCCATCATCCTCACCGGAATCTCGGTGGCGTTCGCCTTCAAGACAGGCATGTTCAACATCGGCGCCGAGGGCCAGTACGTGGCCGGTGCGGTGTGTGCCGTGCTCGTGGGCTCCACGCTCGACCTGCCCATGGTGCTGCAGGTGCCCGTCGTGATCCTCGCCGGCATCGCCGGCGGCGCCGCCATCGGCGCCATCACGGGCTTCCTCAAAGCTCGCTTCGGCATCCATGAGGTCATCACCGCCATCATGCTCAATTGGACGATGCTCTACCTCAACAACTTCGTCGTGAACTCCGAGATGTTCCATCGCCCGAGCTCCACCTCGTCGATCCCGGTGAATCCCTCCAGCTACACCATGATCCTGCCCGAGTGGAAGCTCTCCGACCAGGGCCTCGAGACGCTCAGGAACGTGCCGTGGCTCTACGACTTCCTCGTCAAGGCCGACGTCAACATCGCCTTCATCGTGGCCATCCTCGTCGCCATCGCGATCTGGTTCGTCCTCTACCGTTCCAAGCTCGGCTTTGAGCTGCGCGCCGTGGGCTTCAACCGCGACGCCGCCGAGTTCGCCGGCATGCCCGTCGAGCGCAACACCGTGCTCGCCATGGTCATCGCGGGCGGTATCTCGGGCCTGGCCGGCGCCCTCATGATCACCGGCATCCAGCCGCACTGCATCTCGACGCTCGCCGCGTTCGAGAACTACGGCTTCAACGGCTTCTCCGTCGCGCTTATCGCCGGCTCCTCCCCCATCGGGTGCATTTTCGCGGGCCTGCTGTTCGGCGGCCTGCTCTACGGCGGCACCTCCGTGCAGATGGCCGTGGGCGCCCCCACCGACATCATCAACATCATGATCGGCACGATCGTGTTCTTCGTCGCGCTCGCCCGCGTGGTCACCCTCGTCGCCGAGCGCCTGGAGAAGCGCTCCGCCGAGAGGACCCAAATCGCAGCGGCCACTTCCGACGCGCAGGAGGCCAACCATGCTTAACAATGTCATGCTGCTCATCGGCATCACCCTCATGTATGCGACCCCGCTCGTCTTCGGCGCCCTGGGCGGCGTCATCTCCGAGCGCTCCGGCGTCGTCAACATCGGCATCGAAGGCATGATGACCGTCGGCGCCCTCGCTGGCGCCGCCGTCTCGTTCTACACCGGCAACCCCTGGATCGCGTTCCTGTGCGCAGGCATCGCAGGCGGCGTCTTCGCGCTGCTGCACGCCGTCGCCGCGGTGACCTTCCGCGCCGACCAAAACGTCTCGGGCATCGCCCTCAACATGCTGGGACCGGGTCTCGCGCTCTTCCTCGCCCGCCTCATGTGGGACGGCGGCACGCA
>PPYF01661385.1_pt1 | contig 10166 bp, 9 predicted proteins | sample 1559871 | NCBI WGS metagenome assembly PPYF01 (sample SAMN08240021, study PRJNA423297) | Human gut metagenome, whole genome shotgun sequencing project.
TATAATTTAAGGTTATCTTATCTGAAAGCTTACCACTCATGAACACGCCTAAGGAATTACCCTTGTTGCGCGTAGTGTAGTAATCATAACCTTTACGGCCCGTATAGTCATACCTCACAGGTGTAGATGGATCTTGAGTTCCCCAGTATTTTCTATCAATTCCAATAAGGAAACGATCAGTACCATAAGAAAGATCAAATCGCTTAGCCCCTCGATTGCCCACGGCTACTGTAGCAGAACCGACCTCTTTTGACGGCGTCTTTGTAATAATATTTATAACACCACCTAAAGCTTCTGCGCCATATAAGGTAGAGGCCGCCCCCTTCACAACTTCGATGCGCTCAATGGCACTGGTAGGTATAGAGCCAATTCCGCTCTTACCATTTAAGTTCATAGGTACACCGTTTACAAGAACAAGTGCACCGCGGTCGAGGCCACGAATATTCGTACGGCTATCCATGCCACCAAAATCTGCACCAGACGCACTAAAGGAATTAATGGTTACACCCGGTACATTGGCGACCGCATCAAAAGCCGTCTTAGCGCCGCTATTTTGTATATCCTCTTGGGTAATAACAGAAGTCGATACCGGTGTATCTAAATCTAATAACGCTGTACGATTAGCTGTAACATTTATGGTAACTTCTTCTTCATTATTGTTCATTATTACATCTGCAGCATAACTATTAATTGACATAGTAGTTAATGCCATAAGCACTGCTGCACAGACTTGTTTATTCATTCGTTTCATCATCCACGCCTCTTTTTTTATTTATTCCATATTATATATAATATTTAATCGTCCATTTGGTAATGTTTGTACCGTGGCGGACACGCCGTAGATGTGTCGGATGGTCTCCTCTGTCAATACTTCATGAGGGGTCCCTGTACACACTACGGAGCCGTCTTTTAGGGCAATGAGACGGTCACAATAGATGGCTGCTAAATTCAAATCATGAATAGCAGACACTACAGTTGCATCGAGACGTTTTACAATCGTCATCAGTTCCAGCTGATACTTAATATCTAAGTGGTTTGTCGGTTCGTCTAGCACTAGGCATTCTGTGCGCTGTGCCAAGGCACGTGCTAAGATAACACGCTGCTGCTCACCACCAGATAAGGTATTAAAATTGCGACTTTCAAAATCACTAAGTCCTACTTGAGACAGCGCATGTCGAGCGATTTCATAGTCATCAATTTGATCTCTATCAAGCAGCCCTTTATACGGGGAGCGCCCCATGAGAACCATTTCAAGAACTGAAAAATCAAAGTTAACCGTGCTATGCTGTGCTACTACAGCCATTTTTAAGGCCGTGTCGCGGTGACTTAAGGAACTCATTTCAGTGCCGTCAAAGAAAATCTTGCCATGATTAGGTTGAAGCACGCGATATAAGCATTTCAAAAACGTACTTTTACCACTACCATTAGGGCCTATAATTCCAACGAATTCCTTATTTCGTATATCTAGGGAAATATCATGGAGGATCGTTTTCGGACCAAATGAAACGTGGATATTATCTGTTTGAATATTCATTATTCCCCTCCAAATCCGTAGTTCTTACGCACCAACATATACACAAAGGTTGGCGCACCAATGAGAGAAATGAGAATGCCGATTGGCAATTCTGCGTGAGGAATAATGCAGCGGCACAAGCCATCAGCGATGACGAGGAAAATACTGCCCCCTAATGCGCTAAACGGAATCAAGGTCCAGTGATTCGTGCCGATTGTCATGCGCACAAGGTGAGGAATCAAGAGTCCTACAAAACCAATCATACCCGCAGCGTACACCACAAAGCCAATAATAAGTGAGCTAATAATCAAATAGACTTGTCGATATCTATGCAAATCACGACCTAAGGTGATGGCCACCTCATCGCCGAGAAGCATAATGTTTAAAACTCTGCTTTGAGACCAAAAGAATAGAATGCTCACGAGTACAACGATGGCAATAAATGGCAACATGTCCCATTTAGCGCCCGCAAAGCTACCCATCAACCAGTACGTAATAGTTTGGATGCCTTCCTTATCGTCCGCTAAATAGACCACAAAACTAGAGAAGGAGCTACATACAGCGCTTAATGCCAAGCCCCCTAAAATCAATTTCACCGAATTTGGTCGGCCACCCAAGTTCGAGATAAACAACACGCCGAAGGAAATCGCCATGGCTCCAATAAAGGCCATAACGCCGACGAAGTTCTCACCGAACATAACACCTACACCAAATAAAATAGCTACCGTAGCTCCAAGGGATGCACCCGATGAAATACCCAAGATATATGGATCCGCTAGTGGATTTTTAACGATAGCCTGCATGATAACGCCAGATACCGCAAGACCTGCCCCAATAATAGCGGCCATCAACAACCGCGGCATACGCAATAACCATATAATGGTCTGCTCTGGACCATTCATAGGATCATCGATAGCCAAAGGGCTAGAAAATTGATCCATTACAATATTAAAAATTTGAGAAAGTGAAAACTGTACTGTACCAACAGAAAGTCCCCATAGAATGGCTACCGCTAGCACCCCTATGAGGACAAATCCGCCAGCAGTATATCCAATACGTTTTAGCATACTGCTCCTTTATTAATGAATTATCCTCCATACTAATAGTCGGAGTTTCCGTGTCGATTACATCGGCATGTAAAGAATCCCCTATATTACCTGCTAATGTCTTATGTCCATACAATCGAAAATGCTTACCTTGCACCTCGACAAACAATGCCTTTGGTGGCTTCTCATGAGCCGTTTGGGCCACTGTATGTGCTACAGATTGTTCCATATCGTGAATCAACTTTTCTGCTTCCATGTTACGGTTAAAGATACGGCCTAAATCACGAATATATTGGTACTCCATATCCATGGTCAGTGCAGACTGCGCCCCTAGAGAAGATTCTGCAATATACACATTCGCATGTCGTGACTGCCAAAATGCAGGTGGTCGTAACCCTTTATTAGTAAAAGTAGATCGCCAACCAACTAGTAAATCAGGCTTCATCATTAATACACTTTCTAAATTGGCGTATTTCAGATCCTTGTATGGGATTTTATCGTACGCTTCACGGTATTCTGGGCGCACGTATTTGCGATCTGGAATCCCCATACCCGCTACGATACGATTCCCTTCACCAAGGGCAATGATGGTTTCTATGGAGTTTTGCCACATCGCCACCACACGTTCAGGTACCGCCGTATAGGTGCTTTCAAAAGGTTCCCCTCGGCGCACATAAGACTTGATTGTTACCGGCGGCTGTAGTTCGATATGCGTAGATGTAGACTGATGGTCCTCAACAGTTACCTGCTGAGGACCACAACCTACGCATAGTAATAGACATAGTATTAATGCGCTGAATCTAATCATTAGAATTTATATTTCGCCCCAATCATGAAGGAACGTGCCGGCATAGCCGCACTACCACGACCATTGTAAGCGCTATAGCTTGTTTCATAAGCGCGGTTAAGAACATTGTTCACTACAATGTACGCAGTTAAATCTTTTGTTACATCATAGTTGAGGTTCCAGTCCACGATGAGGAAACGTCTATGAGTGAATGCATAGTCGCTGTTACCAGTGTACCAATTAATCAACAAGCCAGAATATAGACGCTTGTTATCATAAGAAATGTTCAATGCATAGTGGTTTTGCGGACGCAAGCTATTAATAGCCACATTGATATCATCGCTATTGCTATAACCCCAGTTTGGATCAAGAATCCAACCACCTTTAGATAACCATTTATCTTTCATATGAGAATAAGACGCACTCATTGTTACATGTTCATTTAATCTGTGGTCTACTGTAATATTGAAAGATTGTTTGTTTTCTTTCGCATTAACTGCTGTTTTTTCAAAGTCGCCGGTTCTGTTGTTCAAAATTGGTAATGTAGCGATGGCATTTTTCATACGCGTGTAATCATAGTGAACTGCTACAGTAGTATTATTGTTTTTCCCAAATGTATGTAATAGGCCCCATGTGAAAGCATCGCCTCTTTCGTCATCTAACGGTGTATTAAATACTCCATCAGTCGCACTATAGTCGCCTGTTTTAAGCGGTCTTAAGATACGAGTCCACCCAGCGTACATACTAGTCTTCTTGTTAAATTTAACTTGACCATGCAAACTAGGAGTCAAGGCGCTTACACTACCCTTACCTTGGGAGTCACCGCTGCCATTACCTTGAATACTGCTATAGTGTACATAGCGCAATGCTGGTGTTAATTCCACATTGTTACCAATGTAGATTTTATCTTGTAAATAAGCATATAAAGTATTACGACGAATATCAGAAGACACTACATCACCATTACGTTTAATAGAACGGGAATTCAACTTAGAGCGACTATAGTCGATATTAGCAATAATATCATGCTTATCAAGTTGGCGAGTCCATTGAAGTTCTACACCTGTTTTATTTTCTTTATACCATCTATTTGGGCTACCTGCCATACCGCCTGTTTCAGCAATCCATTGACGCAATGCATCACGACGATCTGGGAATGGTGCCAAATTGGAATCAACCCATGCATTAAATTGCTCCACAGTAGCGCCATTAGGGAATGCCGCAGCATAGGCAGCACGTGCGGCCTCGCTACCAAGTTTAGACCATGTATATGTATCGCGACCTTCATATCGATGATCTAAACGATACAATCTAGCAAAGCTTTCCATTTGACCTTGGCGATCGAAAGTAAATTTCAAATCTGTGTCTAAGTTTTTAAACTTACTATAAGAGCCGTAGTTACCATCTAAAGCGAATAAATTGTGGTAGCCAGGGTTTCTGGAGTCACCATACAACTTAGGTGCATAACCTTGTGGATTTTCATCTGGATCTACATATTTAGGATCTGTTTTCAACTTGTAATTAGTATCATATTGGCCAACTTCAGCATTGAAAATAATGCGACGCCAATCATCTGCATTCCAGTATTTACGGCTTGGTGTAGAAATTGGATACCCATCGCGACCTTTTTTGAAGTTCATTGAGAACTGTAAGCTTTGTTTCTTATTGAACTCATGGTCAATACGTGCATTAAATCCTTCTTCGCGCCATTTAGAACCTGTAAGAGTGGCTACTTCACCAGTATCGCCATCTTTATACTTCGTATCTTGAGACATAGTACGTGTAGCTGTTACAAAGTAACCAGTAGATGCATTCTTACCTGCCGCACCTTGTACAGTCAAGTTATAACTATGCTTGTTCCAGCTGCCTGTAGCCAAATCAACGGAACCGCTGAAATTGCCTTTACCACGGCGTGTAATGATATTGATGACACCACCTGTAGCATCAGAACCATATTGAGAAGCACCAGGGCCTTTGATAACTTCGATTTTATCAATAGCATCCATATTGGTTACTTCATCAATATTTACACCTGTAGATTTAGAGCCTCTTTCAGAGCTATCACCTAAACGACCAGATGTAATATTGTCTACACGACGACCATCTACTAATACTACAACGCGGGAGTCACCATTAATGGACACACCATTGTTGTAAAATTGGTAACCATACTCGCCACCACGGTAACCAGGATTTTGGAATGTAACACCTGGAACGCGTTTAATCGCTTCAGTTACATCGCGATAATGACGTTTTTCAATCTCTTCACGAGTGATAACCTTTACATCACCACCAGTACGGTAATAAGATTGCTCAGTAATGGTATTACCATACTCATCCTTTGCCGCATCGGCTTTTACCGAAACATTATGAATCTCATAACCCTTGAAGTTCTCATCATACGCATAGGCTTGATACGTACCTAACGCTAACGTTGCCGCAATAGCAGCAGATAAAATACGACGACTCGTCATAACCCCTCCACACACAATAAATACACAATAAAAAAAATATTAAAACTAATCCTCTAAAAAATGCGTTTCTTGTATTTTCTGAATTAAAACTACACACAAACATAATTCATACATTATCAGCTATTGAAAATTAGTTAAAACCATAATCTACATTAACCACAATTGTAACTGGCTCACCTGTTGTATTCTCTATACCGCCAGAGCTCTCTACGAGGCTAGCAGCAGCATTATCGAGAATGCTAGAGCCACTGCTACCAATCATTTCAGCACCTGCATAGTTGCCATCGGCATCAAAAGTGATTTCAAAGGAAACTCGTCCACTGAGGCCACGGCGCACCGCCTGTTGCGGCATTACTTTATTACTCTCAACGCGAGCAATATAACCTGAACTATCGTAAGATCCCCCACGACGTTCTACATCACCTGGACCTGGATCACCACCTTTAGAACCATTGCCCTCATTACCAAGGCCTCCATTACCAATAACCCCACCACCTCCAGGGCCAGGTACATTTCCACTCCCTGGAATGCCAACAGGATTATCAGTATTACCATTCAAATTGACTGATGCCGTCTCATTACCACCTAAGTAAGGATTCAGATTTTTTAAGCCTTCTGTGGGCTTTCCCGATAAATCAGGCAATACACTACCTGCTTTACCGCCTCCTGCGACTGGTTTGTCGTCAGGTTGAATCTTTAATTTCTCAGGATCTTTCTTCTCTTGAGGAGGTTCTTGCTGCCCCATATCAAGGTTGATAACCAAGTCTTTTTTGGGTGTTTCTGGAGGTTTTATATGACCAAACCAATCACCTACAACACCCCAATATACAAGATTTAATGCCAATGCAGCTACGAAAGGAATTCCATATCGTTTATCTACCATAGAATCACTTCCGTTCTGTAGCTACGCTAACAAACCGAGCACCACTAATTTTAAGATTATCTAAAATATTGATAACGTCCTTATACGCAATATCCTCAGAGGCACGCACAATAAATGCCTGTTGAGGTTCTTTTGCAACAATACCTTGAATTTCATTGCCCAGTTGATCAGGGACAATCTCACGTTCATTCAAATACATCTTATGTGTAGCTGTTAATGAAATCGTGATAGGCTCAATCGTCTTAGCAGAAGAAGATGAAGCCTTCGGTAAGTTAAGAGGAATTTGTTCCTCTGTATTCATGTACAACGTACTCATCATGAAAAATACGAGCAAGAAGAAAACGATATCAATCATAGGTATAATCATGATGGTAGGTTCTTTTTGTATGCCTACTGAACTACGTTTCATCGTTGACTCCTAATATATAAATCCATAATAGAACCTAATTTTTGCTCTAACTTTGCGATATCTGAATTTACTTTATCTGTGCACCAACTATGGATGGCTAATGCTACGATGGCTACTGAAAGCCCTGTTGCAGTGGCAACCAGCGCTTCGGATACGCCGCCTGTAATAACAGTAGGAGCACCAATATCGCCACCAACGGCTGCGAAGGAGCGGATCATGCCAACAACAGTACCCAAAAGGCCAAGTAATGGAGCCATTGTTACCATCATGCTAAGCCAGTTAAGACCACGTTTTAAACGTTCATCCATGTACCCTACCACATCATGTAAACGATTCTCTAAACCTTCCGCACTATATACAGACTCCACGATAGGAGACACAAATCGACTCAATGCATCATCACTATTTTTTATAGAATTCTCTAGAGTAGACCAATTATTACTATTACGGCCTGCATCAATGCTATCGGACAACTGCTGTAACTCATGATTGATGTTTCTGTACGTACGAATACGTTCAAATAAAATAGTACATGCTGCTAACATGAATAGTACAAGTGGATACATAACGAAACCACCTGCATTAAATAGGTGAATTGTATACTCCATCATAGCCTCCATATAATGTATAAAATTACGTGTTATTTAACAAAAAAATGGTCATCTATATTATTAGATTAACCACCAACATTGACATTATCCTATAAAGCATGTATAAGTACAATAACCCTATACCCCCTACCGTTATGATATTTCTATAGGATTCCATTCTAACCACATATTTCATCCACCTTAAATATACATCTATCCACTATATATAGACAATATTAAATTCTCGCATAAAAGCTTCATAATTATTATAAAAAATATAATAATTATATCTATTAAAACTATACTCAATAAGATAATCTATCATATTTTATAGTCGAAAATCATTATAATTCACGTTCCACCATCAAAAATCTTTTTGTATTTTTATGAGCTTATTATTACTCCATGAATATAATTTATTCACACATGAATAATACTTATACTCCAGACTATCCATATCTTTACGGTCTATTTATTACTCCTATAGCGCTCAATATATCTTATAAACTTATTAACTTATACTCAAACTATAAATATTACAATCTATATAAAAAGAGGACTAAGCCTTCATGGGCTCAGTCCTCTGATTATTCTCATTATAATAGCATAAATCCTTAAAGCAAATTATATGCTATTTATAGCTCTTATTTATTTTTTAGCTTTATCAGCTTTTACCTTTTTATTTTCTTTTACCTTTTTAGGTTTTTCTTGTTTAACCTTTACTGGTTTTTTCGCATTAACAGCAGAACCTGCAGGTTTTACAAATGCATTATTAAGATTTGTTGCCACTTGTAATGCTACATCCGCATTTGGCGTAGAAACAATGGATTGACCAGCTACCGTTACAGTGTCACCACTATACGATGCAGAGCCCGGTGTCACTTGATTGTTATGATACAATCGTGCCAATTTACCGGCCATGTAATAAGCACGCTCTTCTCCTGTGTAACGACCGCTACCTGCTGGAGTATAAATATTATCGCCGTTTACATACACAGTACCATTCGATACATTTACATGGTTCCCAGAATATGTGTACATACGAGAAATATTATTGTTCACCCGATCGGACAACTTTGGATGGTTATTAGGTGCTACCACCTGTGAAAGCCCTTCACGATAGTGTTCCCCCACTTTGTTGCGCAGTACTGCCATAGAACCAGCAGCACCACCTACATTATATGGAGATTCACTTAAAATCTTAAAGCCTAACTCATCAGCAGCTTTTTCTTGACTCATCGTAAACACTTGATTGGATAAGTAGTTGCCTGCCACATTAGATAAAATAGCAGCACCTTCACTACCGCCAGCAGCAATGCCAACCGCTGTAGAAAGACCAATTTGTTTCTTAGCGCCATTAATAATATCTTTATGCTCGCCATGAGAAATTTCATGGGCCATTACATATGCTAATTGATCATCATCTAGCGTATCTAGAGCACCCTTGTTAATGGACATAACACGACCAAGTGTGGCAAACGCATTGAACTCCTCATCAGGATTTGCATATACAACATAAGAACGCTTTACACTAGGTGTAGCCTCTAATGTCTTCATGATACGATTTACACGCTCTTGGGCTGCACTATCGTTTAAGTAACCAGTTTTCTCTTTTGTGCGTGCCAAACTCTCCTGTTGCCCCTCTGCGCTGTAAGTTTCTTATTCATTCTCTCAACCTCTCAAAATGATAAATATATCACTCATAATTTACATACTATCTATATAATATAAGTTTAGTGTAAATATAAAATGAATAATGGAACAATCATTCATCTATCATAAGATGTTGCAAACTGTTATAGTTAATTCAAGCATTGCTGACTATTGATCTGTCGTTACTGGTTTAGCTGAAAGTACTATCGCTTCTTTACCATCTTTAGAAACAGCACCACCATGTGTATAACCTACTACATCAAAACCCGCCTCAGCACACTGCTCTGCGATGCTTTCATAATTTTCATTCTTACCACGCGTACATGTAGAAAGATGTACCGTAGTAACACCTTTTTTCTTAAAAGACTCGATTTTCTTAGCAAGATCCCCACCGCTATGTGTGAACCCCACCAACTCAATATCCTCATCAGCATAACGCTCAAAAGAATCCGCTTTATTCATAAATGCTTTCAAACAACCGCCACAAGAACAGCGCTGCATTGTATCCTCATTCACGAGAACCGCAATTTTCTTAGCCATATGACCTCCTATAAATATGATATAAGCCTAAGTATACCATATCCATGAGAAAAATATGTGCTTCAAAGCACGATAATTAATACTAATTATATAAGTAACTCCTTCAACGTCTACTGCTTTGCTCATTAGTTCCCTTAAAAGAATAAAAATCCATACAAAAAAAAGACACACCCTCAGGTGTGCCTTTAGCTTAATCAGCAGCTTCCTATCCTCCCAGGCCGTCTCCAGCCAAGTACTTTCGGCGTTTATGAGCTTAACTACTGTGTTCGAG
>PPYF01306509.1_pt1 | contig 10165 bp, 7 predicted proteins | sample 1559871 | NCBI WGS metagenome assembly PPYF01 (sample SAMN08240021, study PRJNA423297) | Human gut metagenome, whole genome shotgun sequencing project.
CTGATTGACCGATTCTATACTTACTGACTCCGCTCCGATCTCCTTTGCTGCCAGATAAAGGATCTGACGGTCATAACATCTGGTTCCAAGCTTCTTCGCCAGGATATCACTCAGTTCCTTGCCGCCGCTTCCATACTGACGGCTGATCGTGATCACCGTATGTTCTTTCATGTGCTCCTCTCCTTTTTTACTTTTGCGAGCTCGTGCTCGTTTTTTTATGCTCTTACTATACACTTTTCAAATTCTGATGTCTATTGATAATTTTGACTAAGTTTTATGGGAAAATTTGGGAGATTTTAACAAAAAATAAGCCACATACGAATCATTCGTGTATGGCTCATCTCTTTGTTCATATTATTTTTTCGTATTATTCTTTAAAATCAAAGGTGTCATTCTTTCCATAAGCGAATCTGCTATACGGTTTCCTTTATCATTTAAGATTTTCAGTTTTTGTTCATGCCCCATTCTACAGCTTTCTGCAGATCTTCTGGTCTTTCACTTAACACAACATATTCTTCTTTCATAATACAGACACCTCCTATCTCAAATTCTTCCTATCTGTTAGCAGCCGCAACACATCTTGCATCTCTCATGATCTGTCCTGCTGCATAACCATTTCCGGTCATCATTGCTGAAGCTGCTGCAAAATATTCTGCATTATCCAGAAGATATTTTTTGAAGTGCTCTACTAAGCTAACCTTTTTCTCTGTATTGTTCATTACCATTGTATTTCTAATTGCTACTGTACTCATATTGACCTCTCCTTTTTATTATCTATATGTTAATTATCTTTGTTTTCCGTTTACATCTTGTATTTTAGCCTTGTTTCCGTTTTCAAACCAGTGCTATAATTATCTTGTTTTACAACGATATTGACATTTACCATTTATAAAAAGGAGATTATTATGGCAAAAGCATATCACGAAGCCCTGCACCCACTCGGCAATCTAGGCATCCAGGTATCAATGGCAGCTCTTGAAAATACACACATTCCGGCACACTGGCACGAAGCCATGGAGATCTTATTCTGCCTGAACGGATCCGTCCGTATTCATGTCGAACACGAACATCTTACTCTTCAGCACAATCAACTGATTGTTTTTGATTCCAAAGAAGTACATTCCATACATTCGGATTCCAACCTCTATATGTTCCTTTGTATCCACGTCGACAAGAAGCGGCTCTCTGTCTACTGCCCGGATCTGGAACTGTATCATATAAAGTGCCGCCCGGTTCCTCTGGATGATCCAAAATCCACCCAGTACATCCATATCTGCCAGCTTGCCCATGATCTGACACGTCTAAATGTAGAAAACGAAAGCACCAGCGCCATGCGTTCGGACGGCACGGCATTGCTGATGCTTGCTGATTTGATTCGTTATTTTTCTGTATATTCCCTGCCGGGAGCGACTGCGGGCACTAGTCAGTCTAATGATACTCTGCGAGAGATTATTACTTATGTAAATGAACATTACACCGAAAAACTCTCGCTGGAAGAAGTAGCTAATCAGATAGGATTCAGCAGGGAATATTTCTGCCGTTTTTTCAAGCAGCATATGGGCATTACGTTTCTTCGTTATCTGAATGAAGTACGTATTTCTCATGCAGGGCGTCTCCTTATGAATACGGATATGTCAATCTCTGAGGTGATGAGCGAAAGTGGCTTCACCAATCAGACGATTTTTAACCGCCTCTTCAAAGAGATCTATGGGATGACACCCCGGGAGTCACGGAACACTTCTGTGGAAGAGAAATATTTATAATACCATCTTCACAGCTCCATACATTCCTGCATCATTACCTAACGTTGCAAGAACGAATTCAGCGTTTGTTGAAGCATTTGCTTCCATATCTTTCTCCTTTTTTGAATAAATTCGTGTAGATTCCCTTCGCAGTTTCCGGTTCTGCATAAGGGGAAAAGCTTTTCTTTAACTGTCTTCTATTCTACTCAGATTACAGATTCTTTTCCTTACCGTATTTTCGTTTCCGATTCCCACTGTTGCATCTGCATATTTCCACCTGCGCAAAATATGCAACAGATAGAAACTGCCTGTTGCGTGATCCACGGGGACAGGCATTCCCACTTCAGCTCATCTTTGTTGGTTCGCTTGCACGACTGATTTTCAGAACGATATTTGAAAGCCAAAAGCACAACCAAGATTCAGAATCAGGATGAGAAGATTTTGGAAGAAATGATTTCCCGTATCATTTCAAGTCACAAAGATTGGAAACGGCTGTTGATTTTTTTCATATTTTTTTCTTACCTCTCATATATTATCCTTAGTTTCATATTCTAAAGTATGTCTTAAAAATGCCTTCTGCAAAGCATACCACAAAGTATGACATGTAGATTGCAGGAATGATTTTTTATATTTGTTCTAATTACAAAACGATTACATCATATTTTTGTCTTGTTTATAAGACAAAAATAGGATATAATTGTTCTATATATTTTGGAGGTATGTTATGAATAGAGATAGTTTAAAACAAATCATGATTGACCAAAAAGAAATCTACCTTAATAATCCACTTATCCCCAGACATTACTATCTGGAAGAAAATGTCAATTACTGTTTTGTTGGCATTCGTAGAACCGGAAAATCCTATATGATGTATCAACAGATAAAACAATTGGAAGAAAATGGAATTCCATTATCACAAATCGTTTATGTTAACTTTGAAGATGAACGTCTTTTGGAAATGACCGCCGCTGACTTAAATCTTATTTTAGAAATCGGGTTAGAGATATCCAGAACTGACGTTAAACCATATTTATTCTTAGATGAAATCCAAAATATCACTGGATGGGAAAAATTTGTCCGTAGAATTGCTGATATGAAATACCGGATCAATATAACAGGCAGTAACAGTAAAATGTTAAGTAGTGAAATTGCCTCTACTCTTGGCGGTCGCTTTGTGATTATGAATATTTATCCATATTCTTTCTCAGAATACCTGATTGCCAATCATATGAAAAAGAATTATCTGGATGTAATCAGCACCAAAGATAAAGCTGATGTGCAAAACCAATATAACCAATATGTAACATATGGAGCTTTCCCTGAATTAACGGAAATAAATAACAAAAGGGCTTTTTTGAATAGCATCTACCAGACCGTATATCTTGGTGATATCATAACAAGAAATAAAATTACCAATGACTTTGCTGTGAGATTGATTTTAAAAAAGATTGCCGAATCTATTACGAAACCTTTATCTTTCAGTAGACTGACTAATATATTAAAAAGTACAGGAACATCTATTGGCAAACAAACTGTAATCAATTATGTTGGCTACATGACAGACTCCTATTTACTTTTCACTCTGCAAAACTATGCTGCAAAACTGGTAGAAAAAGAGACTTCTCCCAAATATTATTTCATGGATACAGGACTTCTTGGACTTATGTTACTAGACTGTAAATCTGCCCAACTGGAAAATCTTGTCGCCATCGAATTAATTCGGCGTTATGGAGTAGAAAATGTTTACTTCTTTGAAAATAATGTGGAAATCGACTTCTATGTTCCGTCAGAAAATCTGGCTATCCAGGTCAGTATGCAGGTATTAGATAATATAGATACACGAGAACGTGAAACCCGCGCTTTCGTCAAATTAAATAATTTCATACCGGACTCCAAATGTATTCTGATTACAAATAGTGAAGAGGCTGTTCTTGACTGTGAAGGAATTCGTGTTGAAGTGATTCCGATCTGGAAATGGCTATTGATGAATGATTTGTAGGAGCCACGAGGAACGCTAATTCCCTGCTTTTTTATTGTCCCCGTTGACTCTACCAGGAATTTTCACTTGACTCCAATTTTATTTTTCTGCTAAGTTATAGAAATTACAAATAAAAACTATATATAAAAGCACTTACAGTACTTACCAACTATAGTTTCCTGTAAGTGCTTTCCCGCAGGTGGCAGCTTCTTCCGTATCTTTTACTTTCTCTTGTATCTTTTATTCTTCCTCCGCCAGCTCCCCAAACTCCGTCTTCTCAAATTCCTGAATGGAAATGTGTCTCTTATTCGGGTTCGCATACACGAAAGTCTTATCTACATTCTCCAGATAGTTCTGGATCTTATCGTTCGTCGCGCTGATGATCGCCTGGAAGCCAAGTCCGCGGATCAGCGAGATACAGCTTGCCACCTTCTCGGCATCCATCTTGGAGAACGCCTCGTCCAACACAACCAGACGCAGTGTCGGTGACCGGTGCATCTTCGGCGACAGATTGATCTTATAAAGCTGCGCAAAGCTTGCCAGAAGTGCCACGTACAGCGGGTTCTGCCCCTCCCCGCCGGAGTTCTTCTTGATCATCTTACTCAGTCCGATCGTCATCTCCTTATCGCCATGTACGATCTGCTGCATATCGAATGACAGATAGGTTCGGTAATCCGCATACTTATCCATGTTGCGTTTCGCCTCATCCATCTCGTCCTTCGTCGCATTCTCCGGCGGGATGAAGATATTGATCAGCTCGTTCATCATCTCCCCATACTGGTTCTCATGCTCCATCGTGAACATATCAAGCTGGTTGTCCATCGTATCATCTAAGTCAGACGGACGGATCTGCAGGGAATCATCCATGAACATCTTATAATATTTTCCATCTGCACCCTTGTTCTTCGTGATCACGAACTGATACTTATCCTTACCGAAGTCCAGTTTGCTGATGATCCGGTTCAGCTCATCCCTTCTCTGATAAGCCTCCAGGATCGCACTCCGGATCTTGAAGATGAAGTCATCTTTGAAATGCTCCACAGCCGCTTTCGCCTGTGTCTTCGCCGACTCCCTGTAAGTCTCCAGATGATCGCAGGACAGCGAATTCAAAAGCTTCTCATACGGCGCGTTGTCCCGGATAGAAGTTGAGAATGTACGGTTCGGATATTCTCTGATATAACTGCTTCTCTCTTCCACCAGCTTCCGGTAAGCGTCTTCCTCTTCTTCCCTGAGCGTATATACCCGCGAAACCATCTGACGTCTCAGATACTCATAATTCTCTGATTTTCTGCCCGACAGATATTCCTGGAACTCCTTCTCGTAACTCTTATCTGCTACTTTTCTCTTCACGTCCTTCATCTGTTCTTCCGATTCGAGAACTTCTGCATTCAGACGTTCGATTTCTTTCTTGTTCTCCCAGATTGCTTCCTGCACCTTGGATACGGATTCTTTCTTCGCATCCTGTGCCGCCTGCACTTCTTTCTTCTTGCCTTCCCATGCAGCAACGGATTCATCCTTTAACTTCTGCATCTGTTCCAGAAGCTGAGCCTTTTTCTTTTCTTTGGAAATGATTGCCTTGCTGTCAGCCAGCCATCCGAGATAATCCTCTGCCGGCTGCTTCAACATCTCCATCTGCATTGCCTGGCGGATCTCTTCTAACAGCTCCTGTACCGGCATTCTCTCGCCATTTAACTTCTCACATTTTTCTTCCAGCTTGCGGATTCTCTGGCGCATACTCGTCTCACCGATGTAGGCTCTTCTGGTGTAATTCTCTGGATTCATGTGCTGCAGTTTGTAGCTCTGGTACAGCATACAATCCGGTGTCACACCGATCCTGCACTCACGCAGTTCATCCAGTGATTCGCATTTCTTTACATTTCCAAGGAAGAAATTAATGTATTCCTGCACATACGCTTCTTTCGCTTTTACTACTTCTGCCAGCGCGCCCGGCTGTACCTGATGCTTGTCCTTCGTAAGCTTCTCCGTATCCAGGACTGCTGCCCGGAAGAAACGTTTCGTATCCATCTCCTGGTAAATGTCCATCGCAGCCCTGGCATACTTTGGTTCCACGATCAGCTGCAATTTATTATTTCCAAGATAACCCTCCACTGCATTGTGCCATCTCTCGTCCTTCACATCCAGAAGATCCGCAAGAATATGCACATTCACGAACTTGCCGCAGCGCTCATGCAGACGGTTACGCAGTTCGAATCTCGCCTCTTCCAGCTCTCTCGGATAAGCCTTCTTTCCCTGCTTCAGTTCTTTTAATTCTGCTCTTGCCTCTTTCTCTTCTTTCTTGATCCGGCGAAGGTCTGCATCCGCTTCCTGTCTCTGGTCTTCCAGCTCCTCCTGCAGATCTTTTAAGCCTTCCTGCAGGCGCACAAGCTCTTCTTCGGAAATGCTTCCGTCTGCGAATTTTTCGATATCCCAGATCACCTGATTTGGCGTAATGTCTTTCTCCGTCCATACCTTCAGATGCTCTGCAGTCTGCTCCCAGCGGACCTTTCCGTTATTCAGGCGCTCCAGCGTCTCATTTAATGTATCCAGATCTGATTCCAGTCTTGCATACCCACTGTCTGCGATCCGCAGAATGATCTCTTCATACTCTTTCTGCAAGTCCTTTTCTTCCTGCTCCAGCACCTGTTGCTGCTTCTTCAGATCTTCGATGGCTTCCTGTCTTACCTTGATCCGGTCTCTGGCTTCCTGACTCTTTACCTCATGGTTCATGATCTCCAGACGGTCGATCTGATAAGAGCACACCTTCTCCTCATCAGATTTTTCTGCATACTGCTCATACTTTTCACAGATCAGCTTCAGTCTTCTGATCTCCTCCATCGTCTCCTCGATCTTACTGCGCATGCGTCCATACTGCATGACACTTTCCTGCAGATCCTCGATATGGATATCCTGCTCCATACAGATATATTCCTTTACGAAATCTTCCAGTTTGATATTCATACGGAACGAGATCGCACGTTTGAATAGCTTTGGAAATTTTTCCATGTCCAGACCGCCAAGATAGATATCGTATAGCTGTCTCCGGAATCTTTCATTGCTCGGACCGCAGTAGAACTGTTCCGGCGTAAAGGAACGCTGCAGGTACTCACGCATTTCCGCAGTGGTAAGGCACCGGCCTTCCGAACGGTAATGATTCGGAAGTAATTCTCCCGTATGCCAGAAGAACAGGCGGCTTACGTCATTATTCGACGTATCCACGTCAAACACAACACCGACACACTGCTTATCTTTGGTATTCGTCTGTGTCAGCTCCAGCACGATCGTACTGGAAAAATTACGGTTTCTTAAATACTGTGATTCATTGTTTTCACTGATATTCACCATACCTCTTAAGTACTCGATCAGTGTACGGTCCGAATCATCTGCTGCCGCCTTGTTGAAAAATCCACGGCCATCCGTATTGGCATACAGCACGATCTGGATCGCATCCAGAACCGTCGATTTACCACTTCCGGAATGTCCGGTGAAGAAGTTGATTCCCTCATTAAGCGTCAGTATCTTTTTATCTATGTAATGCCAGTTATTCAGGCATATCTTCGAGAGTGCTTTGAATGGCTGCTTCGTCTCCAATTTGATCCTCCTCACTGAATGTTGCTAATAATTCCCTGATGTCGTCTCCTAAAAGTACCGTATGGATACAAGGGTAGATGACCAGGCGGGTCGACTCGTTTAATTCTTCCAGAACATCAAGCGGCTCGATGATCTGGTACTTCTTCAGAAGTGCGATCGTCCGTCTCATTTCCGTAATTGACGGAAGACTCTTCAATACATGAAATTCTCCCGCTTTTCCGTTTACTGCACCAAGTGTTGTCACCACATGGCTGCTCGACGATGCAGTCTGCATCTGCTCGTCATAGATAAGCTTCAGCACCAGTAAATAGATAGTCGCCAGACGCGGCAGCTTCTCACCCCATAACTGCTCTCCCTGGATATATATCACACCCATATGTACATTTTCCCGCAGTATGATCCCAGCCACCTCAAAATATGCTTTAAAAAATTCCAGATGTTTCGTACAGGTACGGTATTCTTTTGTATACTGCATCCTTCCCGCACGTTTATCAAATTTTCTTTCCAGGAGAAATGTCTGACGGTACAGTGTCTGGATGACCTCTGTGACCTCTTCTTTTTCTTCCTGGGTTAGCTGTTCGTAGTAATCTATCATTATTCTTAGAACTCCTTTTATCAGAACTTCTTTATATTATTGTTCATCACTTTTCTTTCTGTTTTGCATTACAAATTATTACACACTATTACGCCCGTCTCTTCACGAATCTTAATGCCGGATACCGGTATCCGTCCTTTTCCACCATCTCCGGTTCTTCTTCCAGCACCATATATCTGCTGTTCTTACGCGTACTGTAATCATAAGCAAGAATCAGTTTTTCAAATTCTTCCTCGTCAGCAATATTGATCTTCGATGCATCCATCACTTCATCTTCCATATTGCTCTCAATGAATTCTTCGATCTGCTTCTTGCTGAACCGCATCTGGATCCGGTTCAGTCTTAAGATATCATCCTTATCCAGATCTCCCGTCGTCTCATCCGGAAGGAGCTGGCTGATGAAGTCTTTTCTGGATTTTCTTCTCTTATATAAAGACTTCTCCGACAGAATTTCCAGCAGCGACAGATTCATGCGCTTTCCGGTCTCTGTGATGATCTCTTCCATCTGATCCGAATCTTCCGACATTTTATTCAGAAGCTGTACCACCAGACCTTTCGTATCCGTCTCACCGCTTAACAGATAATTCATCCTCGTTACCGTCGCACGGACGTACTTCGTATGTTCCTTATCCATATTAGCGATTCTGTGCTCAATATCATCAAATCCCCGCTCGATCAGATCCAGCAGATCCAGTACATCATCCTGATTATCTCCAAGCATCTTCGACCGCACCTGTACCTTCATGATAAATGCCTCATCATCCCGGATCTCTCTCAGACATTTCTTAATATCCATCTTATAAATGTAAAAGTTATCCGACGTCTTCAGAATATGATACTTCTTCCACACGATCTCTTCCACATAGCTGTCCAGATGCTCTCTTAAAATCCCGCTGTACGAATCCTGCTGTAAAAGTTTTGCAAAAAACTTGTTCATGTTATGAAGCATGTCCTGCAGTGCCTTATTCAGCCGCCTCGTATTCACCAGTGCCGTCCTCAAAAGCCCGATACTCGCCCTCGGATCATTGCGAAATGCATACAGCGTCGCATACACATTCTGGATATAAATATCCGTCTCCGACGCATCTTCCGAATTCAGCTTTTCAAATGCATCGATCATCACCGCCGCATAATCCGGAATGACAATATTCGTCACCAGTGTATTATAATCCTCGATACGCTTCAGCCATCCTGCCCGCAGAAGCCAGTTTAATATCCTTGATGACGGCGTCTCCAGCATATCAAAATCCGTATCATTTTCCTCCCGCTGTAACTCAAACCGTTTCTTCGCATTCATGTCACTTAAGATCTGGATGCACACCTCTTTCGTCAGGAAATAGTTATTATATTCGTATTCTTCATTAATACATAAAAGTGCTTCAATATAAATATCCCGGTTGACCGAACGGAACAGACTCCAGAACGTATCCGGGATTTCATTCATTAACTGCATCTTGTTTTCCTCCAAATGATTCCTTACAATTTTAACATTTTTAAGGGCTTTTTTCTACTGCAAGTTATTTTCCGCCGTTTTATACACTCTTTATTTGTTTTTTATCTTCATAGCTGATATGATAAGATAATAAAGATAAAATAAAAGACAACATACAATATAAGAATGAATACGGAGGTAAAATCATGTCCGAAAATATAGAAAAAGCAGTACCGACAGAAGAATCACCTAAGACTAAGGAATCTGAAACTAGCGCACTTGCTGCCACTGACAACGTTGTGCTTTATCCTGTTGCTGATATATCTGCTGCGCAGGAAACTACAGACACTGAAACGACTGCTTCTAAGGAAATTACCGACCCACAGAACACAGATAATCAAACAACTATCGACAGCAAAACTACCGACGGTAAAGCTGCCGATAACGCAGACAAATTCAGTGACACCCGAAATACAAAAGAATTTTCGAAAAAAGATGCGGAAGAAGACGAAGACCTGGAAGAAGACTTTTACGAACAACAGGAAAAATCCCGCTCCAAAGATGAACATCCGTTCCGTGAGTTCTTCTCTAATTTCCGTTCCAAACGCAAGATTGAAATGAACCGCGATGAGCAGATCCTTTCCCGCATCAGCGATGAAGATCTGATGGAATATCTCCGTATGGAACAGAAACGTATGGAACTCCTTCAGCAGGCGAAAGAAGTCCGCGAAAAAAGATTCTGGACCACATTCCAGCTCTTTATCTGTCTGTTATCCGTTATCCTTGTTATTTATTTTCTGAAGGATAACCCGGTAATATTAGTCTCGATC